>JAEEGJ010013135.1_pt1 | contig 20230 bp, 16 predicted proteins | sample 8958761 | NCBI WGS metagenome assembly JAEEGJ01 (sample SAMN16246546, study PRJNA631951) | gut metagenome | biome: gut microbiome; feature: rumen; material: RS-attached | host: Bos | place: Iran: Karaj | collected 2018-10 | reverse complement strand
CTCTCCCGCGTAGGCGGCGCGAACCAGCCGTTCCAGCTCAGCGCCGACGTGGTTGCGTTCCACGGCGTCTTTCAGATATTCGTAAACGCGGTTGTCGTCCAAATAATCGACGCGGCCGTTTTCGCCGGGGCGGAAAGCCCACGCCTCCGCCGTCGTGTATTCGTGGAAGGCCCGCGCCAGACCGCCGGCAATCAGATAGGCCTGCTCCGGCGTGTCGTCATAGGAAGCCTCGGAGTAAGTGACCGTCAAGAGCGGCTGCCCGTCGATCAGGATTTCTTTCCGGTCTTTCACCGTCACATGACCGGCGCTGTATTCTGTCATCATCGCCGCCAGCTTCGCTTCGCGCTTGTCCGTGTCCGGGTGGTCGTAAGGATCGGCGCCGTAGCTCCGGTCGAAGGTATCCGGGTGCTTTGTCATGTAGTCCATGCGCGCCATGGCCGCAGCGGGGCCGCCGGGATTGAATCCGGCGCTGGCGGCAAGATAGAAGCCGCCTTCGTCGGCCTCGTACTCGGCGGGCAGGATGACGTTTTTCGCCACGGAATAGTCGGCCAGCACGCCCACCACGTCGGGGCGCACCGCTCCCGTGACCATGCCGAGGAAATTGATGCCGAAGGCCTGCGCCGCCGCCCGGGCGTAATTGTAGGCCGCGTGCAGCTTGATGCCGTGGGTCATCTCATGGGCCAGTACGCCGGCGATCTCGTCCACGTTGCCGTTCAGCCCCACCACGAGCCCCTTGTTCACCGTGATGTAATTCGTCGGGAAGCAGGCCGCGTTGAACTCCGTGCTGTCGTTCACGTTCCAGCGGAAAGGGAGGGAACGGATGTCGAGCACGTAGTTTCCGCGCTCCACCAATCCGTCCATCACTTCGTCGACAATCTGATGATTCATGGGATTGCGGTCCACGCCGTTTTCGTGGGCGTCGTAGAGCCGCGTCTGCTCCTGATAATAGGCGTTGTTCCCCGCGTCCAAGATCGCGGCGAGATAGCTGCTGTACATGCCGGCGGTGCCGAGCACTCCGGCCAGCGCCGTGAAAACGTCCGTATTGCTGGCGGCCTCCGCTTGCGAGGCCAAGGGCGCGGCGGGCAAGACGGGCGCGCAGGTCGTGAGCGTCGCCAGTCCGGCCGCGATCAGCCGCCGCTTCCAGGAACGCAGCAGATTCATGGATAATCCCCTCCGTCATTCGTCATAATAAATGTATCATAGCATAAACGCCCTGCAATCGCATGGAGGAATCATGAAAACCATCGGCGCGGGGCGTCGCCGCCGAAAAAACAGAGTGGAAATTTTGCACGAAACACAGGCAAAATTTCCACTCTGGATAGATCCAGTTATTCGCGCATCAGTGCGGAAGCGTATTTTTCAGGCACGTCGCCTTTGGGATTCTTTTCGAGGTAGGCGCGGTAAGCTTGGATCGCGAGGTCGTCTTCGCCCTTCGCCTCGTAGCTCATACCCTGAAGCCGCAGGTTCGCGGCGAAAACGCCGGGAGCCAGTTTTTCCGCGGTCATGCTGTCCGCCAAAGCCGCGTCGTAGTCGCCGAGAGCATGGAAGGTGTAGCCGCGATAGAGATAAGTGCGGGCCTGTTTCGGCGAGAGGTTTGCCGCGAGATTCAGCTCGGAGAGAGCCGTGTCGTACATATCCAGCTGGTAAAACGCGCTGCCGCGCTCGGCGTGGGCCCAGGCCTGCGCTTCCTCGTCCGGCTGGCAGGCGAGGAGCCGGTCCGCTTCATGGAGAGCGAGGTCGGGGAGGTTGAGCGCGTTGTAGGTCAGGCTCTTATCCTTATAGCTGTCGATGTTCTTCTTCTTGTTGCGCAGGGATTTCTCTTTCTGTTTCTCGATGTCTTCCCGGCGCTCCTGTTCCTTCTCCAGATATTTCTCCCGGTTGCCGCTGCTGCGGTCCTTGGTATAGGCGGCGTTCACGAGGGATTCGAGCTGCGCGCCGAGACCGGCTTCGGCGACGGCGGCCTTCAGATGGCGATAGGCGTCGCTGCCGTCCAGATAATCCACGGAGCCGTCGGGCAGCTTCGTGAAATGCCATGCGGAGACCAGGGCGTGATCGTGGATGCCTTTGGCGATGCCGCCCGCTACGAGACAGGCGCGTTCTTTCGCGCTGTACTCCTCAGTGGGCGCCATGGTCAGGAAATGCTGGCCGTCGATGAATACGGCGTCGTCCTTCGCCTCCACGTGGCCGAAGCTGTACGTGTTCATCCATTGCAGGCCGCGTTTCAGGCGGTTGGAGGTTTCCGGGTGGTCGTCGGGATTGATGATGGATTCGGCATGGCTGTCGGGCATCCTGTGAATCATGGCGGGGAAGCCGCCCGGATTGAAGCCCGCGCTGGCCATGAGCCAAAAGCCGGACTCGTCGGCGTCTTTTTCCGAGGGCGCGGTGATATTCTTCGCCGCGTTGTAGTTCGTCAAGACGTTTGCCAGATAGCTGGTCAACGCCCCGCCGGAAAGAGCCGATACGCCGGTCTGGATGGCGACCTGCTTCGCCACGTCGTAAGGGATGTGCTGATGAAGGCCGTGGATCATCTCATGGGCGAGGACGCCCGCCAGCTCATCCCGATCGCCGTGCAGGGCGGTGACGAGGCCGCGGTTGATGCTCACATAGTCGGCGGCGGTGCAGGAGGCGTTGAAAGAATCGTCGGCGTTGACGCTCCAGCGGAAGGGCAGGGAGTCCGCCGCCAGTGCGTATTCGCCGCGCTCAATCAGTTGGTTCATCACGCCGTCCACTAAGGCGCGGGTTTCCTCCGAATCGTCCTGCCCCCGCTTCGCGACGTCCTGATCGAGCAGCTTTTTCTGGACCACGGGGCTGTTGCCCATGCCCAGAAGCTGGCCCAAGTAATTGTTGTACGCGACGCCTGCGCCGATGGCGCCGGTGATGGCGTCTATGAGGATGCTGGCCTCGGCAGGCTGCGGCGCGGGAACGAGCAGCGCCGCCGAAACGCCTGCGGCGAGCGCGCCCATGCGCAGTTTTTTCAAAAACCGGATTGCTTTCATGGCAAAGTCCTCCCGTCGGTGATTTCTTTTTAAATTGTAAGCCTTGCAAGCGGAAAATGCAATTAAAGGAAGATTAATAAAGCGGTGGATTTTTCTTTCGTAATCATATATAATTAAGGAATCACTGAACAAGTCCCTTCACACCCTTGCCGTGTCTTTTTCCGTCATGCTGTGTCAGATGGCGTTCGACGTAGCGATGCTACGCCTTCGCACCATCTTTCTTGCCTGACGAAAAAATCCTTCGGCAAGGTCATAAATTGACTTATTCAGTGATTCCTAAACTACTTGCCGAACAGCTCGGCAAGTCAAATGAAATGTATGGAGGGGCAGAGCAATGATGAAGGGAAAGAAGTGGAAACATCTTATCATGGGTGTGACGGCTGTGCTGACGGCCGGCATTATCGCTGGCTGCGGAGGCGGCGGCGGTCAGAAGAAGACCGAGGACGGCAAGAAGATGTATAAGATCGGCATCGTGCAGCTCGTCGAGCACAATGCGCTGGACGCTGCGAACAAGGGCTTCGTGGACGGGCTGAAAAAGCGCGGCTACGAGGAAGGCAAGAACATCGAGATCGACCGTCAGAACGCGCAGGCCGACCAGTCGAACCTTGCGAATATTTCCCAGCGGTTCGTCAGCAACAAGGTGAACCTGATTTGTGCGATTGCGACGCCGGCGGCGCAGACGGTGGCCAACGCGACGAAGGACATCCCCATCGTCGGCACGGCGATTACCGACTATGAGAGCGCGAAGCTTGTGAAGTCCAACGCGAAGCCGGGCAGCAACGTGACCGGCACCAGCGACATGAACCCGATCAAGGAACAGGTCGACCTTCTGATGAAGCTCGTCCCGAACGCGAAGACGGTGGGCGTCATCTATTGCTCCAGCGAGGTCAATTCCGAGGTGCAGGTCAAGGCGATGAAGGCATACGCCGAGACGAAGGGCCTGAAGGTCGAGACGGCGACGATCTCGACGGTCAACGATATTCAGCAGGCGGCGCAGAGCCTTGTTTCCAAGGTTGACGCTTTCTATGCGCCGACGGACAACGTACTGGCCAGCGCGATGCCGACGCTGATCTCCGTTACCGACCCGGCGAAGAAGCCGGTCATCTGCGGCGAGGAAAATATGGTCAAGGCCGGCGGCCTCGCTACCTACGGCATCGACTACTATAAACTCGGTCTCCAGACCGGCGACATGGGCGCGGACATCCTCGACGGCAAGCACAAACCCGCCGATATGCCGATCCAGACCGCGAAGGATCTGAAGGCGAGCGTCAACAAGAAGAACGCCGACGCTCTCGGCATCAAGATTCCCGACGACGTGATGAAGTCGGCGGAAATCGTTCAGTAATAGAGTGAAGAGTTAAGAGTGGGGAGTGGAGATAAGAGCGGAGATTGCGCAAACACGCGTATATCTTCACTCTTCCCTCTCCACTCTCCACACTTTTTATTTCATAGTTGTTAGGAGCAAAGTTACTTTGGACTTAATCATCCCAACCATTTCCCAGGGCCTGCTTTGGTCCGTTCTTGCGATTGGCGTCTATCTGACCTTTCGCGTACTGGACGTGGCGGATCTGACTGTCGAGGGCAGTTTCCCTCTCGGCGCGGCGGTGGCGGCTTCGCTGCTCGTGGCGGGCTGGTCGCCGATTCCGGCGATTCTCGTCGCGTGCTTTGCGGGGATGCTTTCGGGCGTCGTCACCGGGATCTTGACCACGAAATTTAAGATTCCGGCGCTGCTTTCGGGCATTTTGACGATGATTGCGCTGTACTCGGTGAACCTTCGCGTCATGGGCAAGGCAAATCTGCCGCTGCTCATGGTCGATACGCTTTTCACACAGTTCGCTTGGATTTCGGAGGACCACCAGACGGTGGTCTTTGCCGTGGGCTTCTTTGTGGTGCTGTTGATTGCCGCGCTCTGCTATTGGTTTTTCGGCACGGAAATCGGCGCGGCGGTTCGCGCCACGGGCTTCAATCCGAACATGATCCGCGCCAACGGCGTCAATACGGACGTGACGATTATCCTCGGCCTGCTCCTGTCCAACGGCCTTGTGGCGATTTCCGGCGCGCTCGTCGCGCAGTCCAACGGCTTCGCGGACGTGGGCATGGGCGTCGGCACGATCGTCATCGGCCTCGCGTCGGTCATCATCGGCGAGGTGCTGTTCGGCACGCCGAGCTTTTGGCGCTGCCTGATCTCGGTGGTGCTGGGTTCCATCGTCTACCGTATCGTCATCGCCGTCGTGCTGCAAATGGGCATGCCGCCCAACGACCTGAAGCTGTTCACGGCAATCCTTGTGGCCGCCGCGCTGGCGCTTCCGCTGGTCCAGCAGAAGCTCAAGGAACGGCGCAGAAGGGCGGTGGATTGATTGCTCCGCATCGAAAACATCGCAAAGACGTTCAATCCCGGCACCATCACCGAAAAAGTCGCGCTGACCGGGCTTTCGCTGCATCTCACTCCCGGAGAGTTCGTGACGGTCATCGGCGGCAACGGCGCCGGCAAATCCACGCTGATGAACTCCATCGCGGGCACGTTCTTCGTGGACCGCGGGAAAATCTTCATCGACGGCGAGGACATCACGCGCTGGCCCGAATACCGGCGCGCGAAATATATCGGCCGCGTTTTCCAGGACCCGATGATGGGAACCGCGGCGGGCATGATGATCGAGGAAAACCTCGCTATCGCCGAGCGGCGCGGACGGCCGCCGACGCTGGCATGGAGCTCGTCGGAGGAAAAGCGTCAGGAATACCGCGAGCTGCTCCTTTCCCTCGGACTCGGCCTTGAAGACCGTTTGGAATCGAAAGTCGGTCTCCTGTCCGGCGGACAGCGGCAGGCGCTGACGCTCCTGATGGCGACCATGGCCTCGCCGAAGCTGTTGCTTCTCGACGAGCACACGGCGGCTCTCGATCCGAAGACGGCCGCGCAGGTGCTCCACCTCACGAAAACCATCGTCGAAGGGCGCAAGCTCACGACGCTGATGATTACGCACAATATGCGCGACGCGCTGGCGCTGGGAAACCGGCTCATCATGATGTACGAGGGCCGCATCCTGATTGACGTCGCAGGCGAAGAAAAACAGCGGCTGACCGTTCCCGACCTCCTGAAGATGTTCGAGCAGGCGGCGGGCAGCGAAATGACAAGCGACAGTCTGCTGCTGTCATAAAGGAACGCATAAGAACAAGCACCGTCGTGGAATCGCGGCGGTGCTTTTTGATAGAAGTTATTTCCCCTTTGGAGGCTGTTATGAATAAGATAGAGCGTGTGGCGAAAATATTGGAGCTTGCAGAGATACCTTTCTCATGGCTGAAATACGATGATGACGGCAACGGGATCAGCCTGATTCTCGACGACAATTCGTCGACGATATCCTTCGTGCCGCCGGATACGATTCGCATTTTCGTGAACAGCGACGTTTCGTTCTCGACCTATGAGCAGAGCGATATCGGCGACGCCTTGCGGATCATCATGTCCGTGCGGTATATGCAGAGAGTCGACGGCGTTCCTGAAAAAAGCTACAGCAAAGAATGGATTGAATGAAAAGTGGGCGGCGAAACGACATACCGGCTGCCGTGCGTGGATCGCGCTTTTGTTTCCGCATGGCCGAGGATTTCGCGCCGAAAAATCCGCCGTTCGCGCCTTACGGCGAAAATTCCCCCGATTTTATGATATAGTAAAATAAAATGGAGGGGACTTTCATGGAGGTGCAGAAAAGTTCGGACGCGCGGTCGGGAATTTCCGTCGCGATCTGCGAGCCGAACGAGGACTTGCGCGGCGAACTCGCGCGCATGATCGAGACGGAAAAACCGGAAGCAAGGATCGGAGCGTTTGCCTCCGGGGACGAGCTGTTGCTTTCGGAGGAAGATTTCGCGATTTATTTTCTCGACGTGCAGGGCGCGGACGGACTGGAAGCCGCGCGGGAGCTTCGGGCGAGGGAACGGGACGGCGCGGGCAGCGTCATCGTCTTCGTGACCGGCTATCGCGACTATATGGAAGAGGCGTTTGACGTTCACGCGTTTCAATATTTGGTGAAGCCCGTGGACGGGAAAAAGTTTGCCGAGGTGCTTTGCGCCGCTTGGGCGGAAGCTGAGGCGACGCGCCGCCGGGAAGGCCGCCATATCCTGCTGAAGCTGGACGGGATTACGCGAAAGGTCGCGCTGCGGGATATTCTCTATTTGGAGAGCCGGAATAAAAAGGTCGCCATTCACACGACGGAGGGCGCCCATGAGATCCGCCGCTCGATGGAAACGATGGAGGCCGCGCTGGGCGAGGGCTTTTATCGCTGCCATCGCTGTTATCTCGTCAATCTCTCGCAGATCGCCGACTACGGGCCGCGGGCGATTCGCCTCGAAAACGGCGAGCAGCTTTTGCTGGCGGAGAAGAAATATCCGGATTTCGTGAAAGAATATTTGCGTTTCGCACAGGACGGAGGAGTCGTCCATATATAATAATGAAGAAAGCGTTCGGCAATCGTGCCGGACGCTTTTTGATTTATCGCTTCTTCCGAGTTGTTTTTCGCGCCGGAAAAGGCGTCGTTCGCGCCGCTTCGCGGTTTTTGCCATTCATTGTATGGTATAGTATGATTAGCGCGGAGGGGATTCCTGATGTCCGATATGACGATGAACGCGCTGGATTTTCTCGTGCAGCTTGCTGCGGGAGCGCTTTCCTTTTGGTACGCGGCAAAGTTCCTGCGGGCGGATTTTGAAAGCCGCCGATGGACGACGATTCGTTGGGCGGCGCTCTACGCGATTGTGCAATTCGGTTTATCTATACTGACAGAGGGCTGGAAGCCTTACGAACGATTCTTCATGGTCCTTCCGCAGTTTGCAGTCTTGTTTTTCCTGCAAGGCGCGTTTTTTGAAAAGGATAAGTCCCGGCAGACTTTCGTCGCCGCGAGCTTCGTTGTCGGCTGGGATATTCTGAGGTTCGCGGTCAGCCCGTTGGCCCACGCGGCTTTCGGCGCCTGGGGGCCGGCTTGGGCTTGGGCGGTAAACGAGGCCGTGGCGCTGGGAGTCTCGGCGGAAACGGTGATGTTCGTCATGCAGGTGACGAACGACGCGGCGGTGTTACTGATTATCGGGGGCTGCCGCGCCGTGCAGGTCGGCCTTTTGGCGTTGTATCTGCGCGGAATCGTCTCCTTTTTCCCGCCGAAAGGGTACGCGCTCCGTTTTCACGACAGCCTTTTCCTGCTGTTTCCTTGCGCCGTCGCTTTGGCGCTGGATTTGACGGTGCGGACGCTGGCGCTGTCGGCGGACAATTCCGCGCTGATGCTGATTTACGACCGTGTGCCGAGTACGCTGCTCCTGCTGCCGTTGGCGAGCCTCCTGCTGCTCGGCATGGTTGTCTCCTCGGTGGCGCTGTTCCGGGGATTGGTGCAGGCGAAGGAAGAAGAGCAAAAGCGGCTGCTGTTGGAGCAGAGCGTCGCGGGCGTGCATCGCGAGGTCGAGGAACTGCAAAACGTCTACGCCGACCTCAAGGGGCTTCGCCACGACCTCCGCAATCATATCGCGAGCCTCGCCGCCTACGCGCGGAGAATCGCGCCGCAGGGCGACGGGGAGATGGAGGCGTATCTCGGGCAGATGACGGACGCCGTCGCGCGGCTGGATTTCGCCGACGATACGGGCAATCCGATTACCGACGTGATCGTTCATCAGGCGCGCCGCGAGGCGGAGAAAAAGGGCGTCGCCTTCGCCGCTGATTTCCATTGGCCGAAGGACGGGCGGCTGGATATTTACGACGTCAGCGTGATTCTGAGCAACGCGCTGACGAACGCCTTGGAGGCGGCGACGCGGGAAATCTCGGTTCGTTCCTATGAAAAAGGCCGCCTGTTTTTCATCGAGGCGGCGAACGATTTTGCGGGAGAGCTGCTCTGGGACGAGGCGACGGAACTGCCCGCGACCAGCAAGCCGGATAAAGAGACGCACGGCATGGGGCTCGCGAATATCCGGCGCTGCGCGCAGAAGTACAAAGGCGAAACGGATATTCAGATAAAGAAAGAAAACGGGAAAGATCGTTTTGTATTAACGGTTATGTTGTATGAGAAAATGTAACCTGGCCTTCCCCTTTGGGGAAGGTGGCGCCCGAAGGGCGTCGGATGAGGTTTGGAAGCGTAACGTTTAACATAATCGCGACATTACAAAACCTCACCCACCGCTATCGCGGTCCCCCCTCCCCAGAGGGGAGGGCGAGTCAAAACAGGGCCTTCTGTATCTTCTTCAACGCGAGACTGCGCGGGGAATCTTTTTCCAGTAAACGGAAAAGTTCTTTTCGCACCAATTCCGGCTCGTCGCCGACGACGGGCTGACCGACGAGCCGACCCGCGCCGTCGACAAAAACGACCGTCGGCGCGCTGCGAAGCTTCGTCAGGAACGGCGTGAAATCGTCGTTAATCAGCAGATGGGGAAAAGAGGCGGGACAATCCGCCGCAATCGTTTTCGCCGCCGCACGTTTTTCCGTGCTGTCTTCGGTTTTCAGGTCGCCGACGACTCCGACGCATTGCGCGTTTTCCGGCAAGTCCGTTAGCGTTTTGGAGAGCTTTTGCAAAGCGGCGCGGCTCATATCGGCGTCGCGTACGGTCCAGACGCAGACCGCCGTCGTTTTTTCGGAGAAGATTTCGTCCGTTATGGAGCGTCCGTCCAGCGTCTCCGTCCGAAAAGCGGGGAACGGCTCGCCCGCCCCGTCCACATGGATCGCGCCGTCCCGTCCGAGCAACATCGCGTCGGCGACCAGCAGCAAAAGCGTCAAAACGGGCAGGAGCCATAGTTTCTTTTGGCGAAGGTTCATCATATAATCACCCTTATCAAATTTTTGAAGTAGGAAAGTAGGAAAGTAGGAAAGTTGGATTTTCTTACTCCAAAAATTTGCAGCATTGTTTTTTTAGTATAAATGATTCGATTGTCCATTGCAGCTTGCATGAATTTATCATACCACACAGTGGATATGTGCCGCTAAGCTCGCGCTTTGCGCTCGCCAAGCGGCACATTATACCATGAAAGCAGGAAAAAGCAAAGGAAGGAGGCACGACAGGGACAGCCGAAGGTCGATCAAGGAAAGGTTTTTTCAAGGAGGAGATTGCAATGCCGGTAAAAGTAGGAAACAGTTATGTAACGGAAGCGGCGCTGGCCTTCGCGCAGAAGTCGGCGGCGGAAAGCGTGGACAAGGAAAAGACGAAGGGCAAGGGCGCGAACGGCGTTCTTGCCGACCTGGCGGAAAAGTTCCCGAAGCTGAAATTCACCGTCGGCACGCAGCCGTTTTCGGGCAGCGGGAAGGGCAACGTCGCCATCTCGCCGAAAATCCTGCGCGAGATGGAAAAGGATCCGGCGAAGCGCGAGGAGTACGAAGCGCTGCTTTACGACGTGCAGCAGTGCACCGAAGAGATGTCGATGACGCGTCCCAACGGGAACAAGCTCAAAGCCCACGGCTGGATCATTCACGAAGACGGCGGCCTCAGCGCATGGAGCATGGGGGCGAGCGAGGGCGGCGACAGGTCGGGACGCGTCAACCGTTCGTCGAAAAAGGCTTGGTGGCAGTCGCTGCTCGACGAGATGAAGGAAAGAGAGGAAGCCCGCAAAAAAAGAGCCAAAAAGGAAAAAATCGGCGAGGCGGAAAAGCCGAAAAGCCTGACGGAAACGCTGAAAGCGGAGCAGGAGGAAGCGGCGCGCATCCTGAAGGCGAACGCCGAAAAAATCGTCAGTTTCCAGAATCAGGGGAACCCTGCGCTGGCGAAAGCATATCTTGCTGGGCAAAAAGACGCGGTCAAGGCGCAGGATTTTTCCAATACGAAAGACCTGATGAAGTATCTGGAAAATCAGTTCACAGTCGTTCGCGAACACATGACTTCGATTTCGTCGAAGCACTTGAAGGCGTGTCTCGGTGATGAGGAAAAGAGGGCAAAGCTCCTCGACAATCTGCGCGTCGCCGACGAAATGCTGGAAAGCCGCAAGGACGAAATCGGTTTTCAAGGCATGACGGTGGAAATCGACGAAGACGGCGAAATGACGGTCACTTCGTCAAAAAGCACCGTTACGTTCAACGGCGAAAAGCGTGCTCGTCAGATTGCGGCCGCGCAGACGAACGGCGACCTTGAAACGGTCATGCGGCTGCTCCAAGTCGACCTCGAACAGTGCGAAGCAGGCTGCCGAAACAACGCATGCGACGAGGCTGAGGTGCAGAAGGTCAAGGATATGATTGCCCGTGCCGAGCAGCGCAAGGGCGAGCTGGGCGACACCTCCGACAAGGAGAACGATCCCGCCGCGAAAGCCGCATTCGCCGTGAATATGCTGATTTAGGGTGAGCGTCATGAGCATGGAAATCCAAAACCGCGCGGCCTGTTCGGCGGAAACGGGAACGCGCAGGACCGGAGCGGCGGCAGCCGAAAAATCGAGGGATAGAACGGGTGCGTCGGGCGCGAAGGCGATGGACGTCGACGAATACATGAGCGCACTGTCCAAAAAGTATTCGTACTTCGGACGCACGACGAAAATCGCCAACGTGCCGACCACGGTGAACGTCTCGCCGGCGTATTTGCGGAAATGCGCGAACGACCCTGAAAAGCGCGAGGAGTTGGAAAAGAGATTGGACTCCATTGGCGCTTGCGTTCCCATCGGCGCGCAGAGGACGCGGACGCTGCCGGGCAATCCCGTCATGACGCATTACGACTGCACGATTGACGCCAACGGCAACATGACCGTCATTTCCGGCTGCACCAACGATCCCAAAGTCAAAGGCGAATGGGAAAAAGCTGAGAAAGGCGGGAAGAAGGAGAAGTCCGAGGCAGCGAAGTTGGCCGAGCGGCGTGCGAAAAAACGCGCCGAGGAACGGAGACGGGAGGAAGCGAAAGCGAAAGAGGAAATGCTTTACCGCGCCTCCGGCCGCGACGTCGGGACGATCACCGAAAGCCTGCTTCGGCAGATGGCGAACCGGGGCGAGGGGAAGAACCTCGTTTCGCGCTTCGACGCGATAGCGTAATCAACAAAAAACAGGCTCGCGTTATTTGCGGGCCTGTTTTTCTTTGTTCTTGTTTTCGTACATATTCTGGTCTGCCGCGTTGATGCAGGCGTTTACGTCGTCCGTTTCCGAGCGGAGGATCGAGAAGCCGAAGGCGATGCTGAGCTTCTGCTCCCGGATTTGGAACAGGGACGATTTTTGCTTCATTTCGTCGATGAATCGTTGTACCGCGATTTCATCTGTATTCGGCAGGACGATGAAAAATTCGTCGCCGCCCATGCGGAAAATCGAAGCCGATTCCGGCAGCACCATGCGAAGCAGTACGGCCGACATGCGGAGATATTCGTCGCCGACCAGATGGCCGTAAGTGTCGTTGATTTTTTTCAGCCCGTTGCAGTCCGCCGAGATCAAGGCAATCGGAAAATTCTCCGGCTTGCAGACGGTCGGGAAGTATTCCCGATAGTAGCGGCGATTGAACAGCCCGGTCAGCGCGTCCGTCTTCGAGCGGCGTTCCAGCTCGAACTTCAGGAGCTGCTGTTCCGTCACGTTGTTGATCAATCCGACGATGCCCGTGATGTTGCCGTCGTCGTCCCGCACCGGCTCTTTGATCAGTTCCAGGAATTCCAGCTGGTTGTCGGTGTCGATCTTGATGGTGTAGCGCGTCCCTTCGCCGGTGGCGAGGATGATTTTGTCGCTTTCATAGGCCTTGATCGCGTTCTCCTTGTCCTTTCGGATTTCGGGGTCGGTCTTGCCGCGAATCGTCCAGTTGGGGTCGCCTTTCATGTCCAAATGATGCCAATAGTGGGTGGCAAAAATGTATTTGCCCTCCGCGTCCTTCAGATAGATGTTGGAGGGCAGCGCCCGGAGCATGCGCTCGATTTCGTAGAACGTCGCCGAGTCCTTCGCGCGGATTACGTTGGAAAGGCGCCGGAGCAAGAGCTTTCCGCTGCCGGTCGGCGTGAAGACGTCGGCTGCGCCCACGTCGAGGCAGGCAAGATCTTCTTCAGCGGGCGTCCGGGGCAGCGTGCCGATGACCGGGATGGCGGCGTACAGTACGTTTTGGCTGACCGTGTGGAAGAAGGAGAAGTCGGTCTGTTTCGCCATGTCCAAATCGAGGAGAACGGCGGAAATCGTTTTCCGCTGCTGCTTCAATATCTGCAGCCCTTCCTCCTCGTCGGCGGCGCGGAGAAGTTCGTATTCCGGCGTCAGCAATTCCAGGAACCGGGCGGCGGCCGGAAGCTCGGGCAGAATAATCAGGAGTCGTTTTTTCTTAGGCATGGAGGTCTCCTTTACGGGAACGATGCATTTTACAAATTATAACACTTTGGGCTTGTGGAGGGCAACGATTATAAAAAAGCAAAAAATCCCAAGACGCAAAATCACGTCTTGGGATTTTGACTTTACGCAGTCAGGCTTCTTCCGCCCGGTACACCGCCGCGTACATCACCGGCAGCACCAGGAGCGTCAGGAACGTGGCGATAATCAGTCCCACGGCGATCGCCACGGCCATCGGCGCCCAGAAGGGGCTGGTCATCAGCGGGATCATGCCGAGGATGTCGGTGCCCGCCGTCAGCATGATCGGGCGGAAACGCAGCACGGCTGAGTCGATGATCGCGTCCCAAAGCGTCTCGCCTTCCGCCAGATGGTCCTTGATCTGCTCGATCAGGATGACCGAGTTTCGGATAATCATGCCCACGAGGGCCAGCACGCCGAGGTCGGCGACGAATCCAATCGCCTGATCGAAAACGAGCATGCCGATGACGACGCCGATGATGCCCAGAGGCGCAGTCAGAAGCGTCATGACGACGCGCTTTCCGCTCCGAAGCTGGAGCATCAGCAGCGTCATGATCAAGAATACCATCGCGGGAACGGGCACGAGCAAATATTTCATCGACTTCGCGCTGTCCTCCATGGAGCCGCCGGCCGTAATCGAGTAGCCGAAGGGCAGGTTTTTCCGCAGCTCCGCCGTTTTGTCGTAAACCTTTTTCGCGGCGTCGTCCGCCGTTCCTTTTTGGTTGTTCGCCTGCACCGTAATCGTCGGCATCAGGTCGCGCCGCCAGATCAGTCCGTCCTCGGCGGTGAAGGAAATCTCCGCCACCTGCGACAGCGGCACGGTTCCCGTGGCAAGATACACGGGCAGGTCGCCGAGGGACGAGAGATCCCTGCGGTCTTTTTCCGCGATGCGAAGCTCGATGTCGATGGTGCGGTCGTCGCGATAATACTGCGCGATACGCGCGCCGGTCAGCTCAGTGTAAAGAGTCTGGGCGACGGCCGCGCTGGACGCGCCGAGGCTTTTCAGTTTCTCCTGGTTCAGCGTCAGGCGCACCGCTTTTGCTTTTTCGTTCCAGTCGAAATTGATTTCGGTATAGTTCGGGTCTTCCCGCATGATATCGGCAACGCCGTTGGCAATCTCGCGGACTTTGTCCTTGTCATAGCCGGAGACGCGCATCATGACCGGATAATCCGCCGGCGGGCCGGTCTGGATGAACTTGATGTTGCCGCGGACGTTGGGGAATTCCCCGTCCAGCGCGGCGCGGACGGTTTTCTCGATGGTCTTGCGGCTGTCCACGTCCTTCGCGACGATGACGAACTGCGCGTAATTGTCCGCCGGAAGCACCGGGTTCGTAGTCAGCACGAAACGCGGCGCGCCTTCGCCCACGTAGTAGGCGTAACTTTCCATATTGTCCTTTTCGCCGTCGAGGATCGCGGCGAACCGCGCGGCCTCGACCGCCGTCGCCTTTTTCGACGAGCCTTCGGGCAGGCGCATTTCGACGATGATCTCGGGGCGCATTGACGGCGGGAAGAATTCCTGTCGGACAAAGTTCATCAGCCAGATCGCGACGGCGAAAATCCCCGCCGTCGCCAGCAGCACGATTGCCCGATGTCGCAAGAACCAGGTCAGGATATTGCGGAAGATCTGATAAAAGCGCCCCTGATACATTTCCTCGGGGGATTTTTCCTCGCCCTCGCCCTTCACGCGTATCAGATAATAGCCGAATATCGGCGTCACCGTCACGGCGGCCACCCATGAAAGCAGCAGCGCGATGGCGATAACCGGGAACAGCGCCTCGCAGAATTCCGACGCCATGCCCTTGGAAAAGGCCACGGGAATGAAGCCCGCGCAGGTAATCAGCGTGCCGGTCAGCATCGGTTTTGCCGCCGACTCGCAGGCGTAACAGGCCGCTTTCATGCGGTCCCAGCCCTGCTCCAGCTTCACGCTCATCATCTCGATGGCGATGATCGCGTCGTCCACGAGAAGCCCCAGCGAGATAATCAGCGCGCCGAGGGAGACCTTGTGCAGGTCGATGCCCAGCATATACATGAAGCAGAACGTCCCGGCCAGCACCAGAGGAATGCAGAGGGCGACCACCATGCCCGTCCGGAGGCCGAGGCTCATGAAGCTGGCGATCAGCACGATGATGACCGCCTCGCGAAGGGAGCCCACAAATTCGTCGATGGAATCCTTGACTACGGCGGGCTGGTCGGAGACGCGGTGAATCTCGAAGCCCACGGGCAGCTCCCGCTGCTCCTCCGCGACGAGCTTCGTCAGATTTTCGCCGAGCTGCAGGATATTGCCCCCCGGCTGCATGGAAATGGCGACGCCGACGGCCGGCTCGCCGTTGAAATACATTTGCGTCTCCGGCGGATCGATGGGACGGCGTTCCACTTTCGCGATATCGCCGAGACGCAGCACGCGTTCTCCCGCAGCGATCGGCGTTTCGCGGATGGCCTCCACGTCGTCGAACTGACCCGTCACGCGCACGAAAATATTGTCCGACGCCGTCTCGATCATGCCGCTGGGCGCTTTGTCGTTCTGCGCCGCAACGGCGGCGGAAAGAGCCTGCGGCGAAATGCCCAGCTCGGCGAGCTTCGCGTTTTCCGCTTCGACGTAGACTTTTTCCGTCTGCACGCCGATCAGGGAAACTTTCTGCACGTTTTCCACCATGGCGGCGCGGCGGCGCAGTTTTTCCGCGGCCTGCCGCATTTCCTCATAGGTGTATCCGTCGCCGGTGACCGCGTAAATCGAGCCGTACACGTCGTCGAACCGGTCGTTGTAATACGGACCGTAGACGCCGGAGGGCAGATCCTTTTTCACGTCTTCGCCGAAATTCCGAAGGTCGCGCCAGGTCGGGCGAATATCTTCTTTCGGCACGTCGTCGCGCAGATTGATATAGATGACCGTCTGTCCGGGCCGGGAATAGCTCTTGATGTAGTCGACGCCCGGAATGTCGCGGAACTTGCTTTCCAGCTTATCCGTGACCTGCTGCTCCATTTCCGCCGCCGTTGCGCCGGGCCACGCCGCCGACACGACCATCATGCGGATGGTGAAGGCGGGGTCCTCCATGCGGCCCAGCCGGTAGTACGAAAAAATGCCCGCGATGAACGTGACGATGACGAAATACCAGACGAGGTCGCGGTTTTTCAGCGAAAGCTCGGTAATATTCTTCATGGCTTCCCGGCCTCCGCGCCGAGGCGCACTTCCTCGCCCTCGTGGAGTTTATGGACGCCGGCCGTCACCACTACGTCGCCGCTCTCCAATCCGCGGACGATCGCTTCGTTCGAGCCGAAGGATTCGACGGAAACCTCGCGCAGCGTTACCTTTCCGTCCTTGACGAGCCACACGCAGGGCTTTTCCCCCGTCTGGTAAATCGCAGAAAGCGGCAGCGTCGTTGTCGTTTTTGTCTTATTGTCCGGCTTCGCGCCCGACACGCGGACGCTGGCCGTCATGCCCAGCGCCATGCCTGCGGGCGGCGTCGGAATCGAGACGCGCACTTTGTAAGTTCGGGTCGCGCGGTCCGCCATCGGCGCGATTTCGCGCACGACGCCCCGGGTCTTGGCCGCTTCCATGGCCCAGAAGGAAACCTCGACGTTCTTGCCGACGGCGATATCGGCCAACCGGTTTTCCGGCACGTGAATCTCGACTTCCAGCTCGCCGGATTCCACGAAGGTCAGCACCGTCTGCCCGGCGGCGACCACCTGCCCGGCTTCCGCCGTCAAGCCGGAGACTACGCCGTCGGCGTCGGCGACAAGCTCCGTATAGGAAAGCGCGTTGTGCGCCTGCGTCGCTTGTGCCTCGGCGGTTTGGTAAGCGGCGAGAGCCGCGTCATAGGACGCCTGGTATTGGTCGAGCACTGCCGCCGCCACGGCCTCAGCCGCATAAAGTTCGCGGTAACGGGCGAGATTGGTTTCCGCCAGCGCAAGCTGCGCGCCCGCCGACTCCGCCTGCGCGTCCGCCGCGGCCGTCTTTTGCGCTACGTCTTTCGGGTCGATGCGCATCATCACGGCGCCGGCGGCCACGCGGTCGCCGAGCTGTACGCTGCGCTCGATGATCTGCCCGCCCACTTGGAACGCCATATTCTTTTCATATCGTCCATGCACGCTGCCCGAGTATTCCGCCGACTGCGCCGCGCTCCCGACGGACACCGTCTGCGTGCGCACCAGCGGCAGCTTCGGTTCCGGCGCCGCTTCCTTGCCGCAGCCTGAGAAGATTACCGCCGAAAGCAAAAGAGCGGCGCCTATCGTCATGTTTCGATTCATAGTTTCCTCCATATACGTTACTATAGCCCTCCCCAGAGGGGAAGGCTAAATCGTAAACAATTCAACGTCTGAAAAACAGATTCAATAACAGCGACAGTACGATACTGATAATCGCGCAGGTCGCCAGCGGGAAATGGACGGACCAATTTTCGCCGCCGAAATGGAAGTCTCCAGGAAGCTGGCCCAGCGGAAACAATCGTCCGCCAAAATAGAAAAACGCGCCGACCGCCAAAAGCAGCGCGCCGAAAATCATCATCGTGCGCCCGATCTGCTGTGCGTCCATCGCGTTCTCCTCCCCGTTGAGATTTCAAGTTCTATTTTGTATTCCTATATTATAGCACAGCAGGGAAATAAAGTGAAAAAATAGCGGGAAGGCGTTTGTTTCTTTTACTGTCGCACTCTTGTTGCAAAATCGGAAATCATTTCCAAATGTTTCACGTGAAACATTTCCTTTCCGGGGGTGGGCGTCGCCCTCCCCCGGAGCCCCCGCCCACGCGAGGGAGACCCTCGCGGCTCCCCAGAGGGGCCTGCGGGCCCGGTATTCCGCGGTGAAAACTCAGAATAACTTATCGGATAGTTCATCCCGCGATTCAGCCTCTTGCCAACTTATACTTTAGCCCATTTTTGCGGGTTTTGGATTCGGCGGCGCAGGCGTAATCTAAATTATGTAAAATGGGCTAAAGCTTAAGCTGTTATAACCGTAAGCGCGGGATAAATAATCATTTAGGTTATCACAATCGCACGTCGCGGAATATCCGGCCCCGCAGGGCCCTAAGGAGGGTTCCAAAGGGAGGAACTCCCTTTGCAGGGTTCGCAGGGGCGGCGCCCCTGCAAATTATATTTGCAGTCGCAAATATAATTTTACAAACAAAAAGCAAAAACAGAAAAAACAAAACAAAATAAAAATTCAATTTTCCTTCGCTATCCGCCGCGATAAATGATATAATAGATTATGTGAATATTCGAGTTCGGGGCGGGTCGCCGCTTCGCGAAAAAAGATTGGAGGATTTGGAATGGAATTTACAAAGATCGTTAACGTCGTCGGCCGCGAGATCATGGATTCGCGTGGCAATCCCACCGTCGAGGCCGAGGTCATGCTCTGCGACGGCAGCACGGGCCGCGCGGCGAGCCCCAGCGGCGCGTCCACGGGCCAGTATGAGGCGCTGGAGCTTCGCGACGGCGACAAGAAGCGCTACAACGGCAAGGGCGTACTGAAAGCCGTGAAAAATGTCAACACGGCGTTGGCAAAGGCTGTCATGAATCTGGACGCCAGCGATACATATACGGTCGATCATGCCATGCTGAAAGCGGACGGCACGCCCGGCAAGAAGAAGCTCGGCGCGAACGCGATTCTCGCCGTCTCGCTGGCCAGCGCGAAGGCCGCCGCGATTTCCGAGGGGCAGCCGTTCTACCGTTTCCTTGGCGGCGCACAGGCGCGCGTCCTGCCAGTGCCGATGATGAATATCCTGAACGGCGGCGCTCACGCGACGAACAATATCGACGTGCAGGAATTCATGATCATGCCGATCGGCGCGAAGAGCTTCGCTCAGTGCCTCCAGTGGTGCGCTGAGGTCTATCACGCACTGGCGGCGCTCTTGAAGAAGAATAAACTGGCGACTTCCGTGGGCGACGAGGGCGGTTTTGCGCCGAACCTGAAGAGCGCCGAGGAAGCCCTCGACTACATCATGAAGGCGATCAAAGAGGCGGGCTACAAGCCGGGCAAGGATTTCGCGCTGGCCATCGACGCCGCCGCCAGCGAGTGGAAGGGCAAGAAGAAGGGCGAGTACGTCCTGCCGAAAGCCGGCACGAAATACACCACCGCGAAGCTCATTGACTATTGGGAAAAGCTCGTCGCGAAATATCCGATCGTTTCTCTCGAAGACCCGCTGGATGAAGAGGATTGGGACGGCTGGAAGAAGCTGACCGAGCGCCTCGGCCACAAACTCCAGATCGTCGGCGACGACCTCTTCGTCACGAACACGACGCGTCTTGCCAAGGGCATTAAGATGGGCGCGGGCAACGCGATCCTGATCAAGCTGAACCAGATCGGCTCTCTGACCGAGACCATCGAGGCGATCCAGCTGGCGCACAAGAACGGCTACCGCGCCGTGGTGTCCCACCGTTCCGGCGAGACCGAGGACGCCACGATTGCGGATCTCGTCGTTGCAATGAACGCGGGCCAGATCAAGACCGGCGCGCCGAACCGCAGCGAACGCGTGGCGAAGTACAACCAGCTCCTGCGCATCGAGGAAGAGCTGGGCGGAAAAGCCGCCTACGACGCGTCGCCGCTGCTTGCGAAACTGGCGAAACGATAAGAAAACTGAGGAAATAAGAAAAGGCTTCCGGGAAAATTCTCGGAAGCCTTTTTTGCGGGTTCTTTACGGCAGGCCGGGGAACGAATTCACGTATTGGATCTTGATGTCGGGGAACGCGTTGACGAACTGGATGGTGAAGTCGGGGAAGGATTCCACGAACTGCCATTGCCCGATCTTGTCGGGGAAGGCTTCGACGACCTGCACCTTCAGGTCGGGGAAGGAATTGACGATCTGGACCTTGATGTCGGGGAACGCGTCCACGACTTTGACCTTACCGGCGAGGCGGATGCCCTTGTAGTAGCCGTCGGAGTTAATCTTCGACGCGGCGGTCGCCGTGGAGACGACGAGCATGAGCAGCAGACAGAGCAACAGACAAATCTTCTTTTTCATGGGAAACACTTCCTTTCTTTACTGTAGATTGGCGGAATGCGAAGGGGATTTGGGAGTAA
>JAEEGJ010013125.1_pt1 | contig 20237 bp, 15 predicted proteins | sample 8958761 | NCBI WGS metagenome assembly JAEEGJ01 (sample SAMN16246546, study PRJNA631951) | gut metagenome | biome: gut microbiome; feature: rumen; material: RS-attached | host: Bos | place: Iran: Karaj | collected 2018-10 | reverse complement strand
TCAGTTCCAGATCGTAGAGATGGGACTTCAGGATGCGCAGGGCGTTCTGCCGGTTGTCGAGCTGGGAACGCGTCTCGGTGTTTTCGACCGTGATGCCGGTGGGCAGGTGCTTCACCCGCACGCCCGTCTCGACCTTGTTGACGTTCTGGCCGCCCGCGCCGGAGGAACGGAAGGTGTCCCATTCCAGGTCGGCGGGATTGATCTCGATCTGGATGGTATCGTCGACCAGCGGGTAGACGAACACGGAAGAGAACGTGGTCTGCCGCTTGCCCTGGGCGTTGTACGGGGAGATGCGCACCAGTCGGTGCACGCCGTTCTCCGCCTTGAGATAGCCGTACGCGTAGTCGCCCTCGAACTGGATGGTGCACGACTTGATGCCGGCCTCGTCGCCTTCGATCAGTTCGGTGACGGTCATCTTGTAGCCGTTGCGCTCGCCCCAGCGGGTGTACATACGCATCAGCATCGACGACCAGTCGTTGGCTTCGGTGCCGCCGGCGCCCGAGTTGATGGTCAGCACGGCGCCGAGGTTGTCGCCCTCTTCGCCGAGCATGTTGCGCAGTTCCAGCGCTTCGACTTTTTCGAGCAGGTCGGCGTAGGCGGCGTCGATGTCGTCGGCCGCATCCTCGCCGAAGTCGAGGAGCGTCGTCAGGTCGGCATAGCCGGCCTCCAGGGCGTCATAGCCGTCCACCCAGTATTTGATGGCCGAGACACCTTTCAGGAAGGTCTCGGCGGCCTTGGGGTCGTCCCAGAAGTCCGGGGCGGTGGTTTTGGCCTGTTTTTCCGCTAATTCCGCACGTTTGCCGGGGATGTCAAAGAAACCTCCCCAACATCGCTATCCGCTGTTCAAGCGCTTTGATCTCTTCTGATGTTGTCATATGTCTTTTTGATTTCTTCGTAACTGTAGCCGCGGCCCAGGCCGTAGCGGAAGAACCGGGCCGCTTTCTTGTCGGGGTCGGTTTCCCGTTCGAGGGCCTTCCATTTGGCGCGGAGAACCTGCTCCTTCCGGTTGTCGGCGGCCGGGGCGTCAATCTCCGCCAAAGCCGCGGAAACGGCGTCGGCGGCAATGCCTTTGCGTTGCAAAGCTAGCTTAATTTTGAGATTTCCCCAACCCTGGAGCGCACTTTTGTCGCGGGCGAAAGCCCGGGCGTAGCGGGTATCGTCGACATAGCCTTCGCGACAAAGGGTCTCAAGCACCTCCTCCGCCTCGTCGGGCGGAAGGGCGGCGAGCTTGCGCCGGATATCGCTCCGGCAGCATTCCCGGCCGGCACAAAGGCGCATCAGGCGGGCCAGCTGTTTCTGGGCGGCTTCTTCCATCGATCAGAAATTGTAGCCCAGCGAGAAATAGAAGCCGACCGATTTGGTGTAATTGGACCAGTACAGATTGGCGGCCAGCGGACCGATGAAGGAGTTGTAGGCGTAGCCCAGGCTGGCGCCGTAGATGGAACCGTCCGCAAAGACGGTCTTCAGGTTCTGGAACGCCAGGGCGTAGGCGCCGGAGAGGAAGAAATAGTGGTTGTCGAGCATCCGGTAACGGAGGTCGAGCGTGGCTTCGCTCAGCACGTTCTTGAACAGGTGCGAATAGCCGAAACCGATGAACGACAGTTGCTGGTCGATATAGCGTCCGCGCAGCGTGCCGCCCATCACGTTGCCCATGGCCACGGGAACGTTGCTGCCCAGGAGCGTGCGGTTGTCGAGCGTCACGATGCCGGCCATCCGGTTGCCGAACGGGATGACGTGGTTGTAGTGGATGCTGAAGGCGCTGAAATCCTTGCCGCCGGGCTGGAACAGCCGGTTGAGGTAATAGTTGAACTGCCCGTCGAAAGCCGAGCCCCGGGTCGGGAAATTCTTCTGGTCACGCCAGTCGAACTGGAAGCGGGCGAAACCGCTCAGGAATTTGTCGCGCTTGAAATCATAGTCGTAGCTGCCGGGCAGCAGGTCGGTATCGGTCACGTCGAAGTCGCGGTACCACTGGAACTGGGCGCCCAGGTCGATGTCGAGATTCCGGGCCTTTTCCGTTGAAAAGTAAACCTTCAGGCCGTGGGTCCGGAAGTTGGTCGTACTCCGCAGGCCGCCGGCCTGCAGGTACATACTGGAATGCCGGAACCCGTAGGCCACGTTGAAGCGGGCCAGCGACTTGAAAGCATAGGAATACTCCAGGTTCGCGTGCATGTTGTACGCCAGTTTGGCGTTGGCGGTGAATTTCGAGCCGTAGAGGGCCTTTTCATTGAACCCGATGTTGAGCAGGATGGCGGCGATCTCCTCGCTGTCGAAGCGGACGCCCATGCCCAGGGAGGATTTGCGGCCGCCCACGAAATTGAGTTCCAGGTCATACGGTTCGTTCTGCCCTTTCAGCAGATAGGTGACCGACTCGAAGGCGCCGGTATTGTACAGACGGGCGACTTCGTTCTCCAGCGTGGCGCCGCTGATGCGTTCGCCGGCCTTGAGCGGACTCCGGCGCATGAGCCATTGCGCATCCTGCTGGGAAAGCCCGTTGTACGAGACGTGACCCAGAGTGACGGTGTCGCGGTCCAGACGCACGGCCTTCCGGTATTTTGCGGGTTGCTTGATCGGCCCGATGAAATTCTGCTGCGAGCGGTTGAGCCAGTCTTTCACACCCTCGATCTCGGTCTGTTTTTCGCGGGCGGCTTTTTCGCCGTTGTCAATCAGGGTACGGAGGCTCTTCGTGTCGAAGCTCATCGTTCCGAAGCCCTTGACGCTCGGGGTGATGAGCAGGTCGGTGTCGTTGATGTTGTCGGCCAGTTTCGTGTCCATGTACAGGTCGAGCGCCTCGTTGAGCAGGTCGCCGATGTTGTCGATCTGCGGCTGGCTCTTCTCCAGTTCGCCAAGTTTGACGCCGATGACGATGTCGGCGCCCATCGCCCGGGCCACGTCGACCGGATAGTTGTTGAGGGCCCCGCCGTCGATCAGGACCATGTCATTCATACGGACCGGGGAGAAATACCCCGGGATGGCCATCGACGAGCGGATGGCGTCGACGAAGTTGCCGCCGTGGAACACGACTTCCTGCTTGCCGATCAGGTCGACCGCCACGCAGGCGAAGGGAATCGGCATGCGGTTGAAGTCGAGCGAATCCTGATAGCCGACGGAAAGCCGGGTAAAGAGGTTGTAGATGTTCTGGCCGGTGACCATCGCGATCGGGATGGTGCTCAGGATCGATCCCTCGGATTTTCCCTGGCCGTCCGAGCCTGTGGCCCCCAGTCGGCTGTAGTCGTCTTTGCCGAAGGGAATCCGGAGAACATAGTTGTCCTGGTATTTGCGTTGGTCGAAATAGGTGTCCTTGCGGGAGATGCGGTCGCTCATCACGAAGTTCCAGTCCTGCGCCATGATCAGCGAGTCGAGTTCGGCCGCGTTGTAGCCGATGGCATAGAGGCCGCCGACGATGGCGCCCATACTGGTGCCCACGATCATATCGACGGGAATATGGTTTTCTTCCAATACCTTGAGTACGCCCACGTGCGCGGCGCCTTTCGCGCCGCCGCCGCAGAGCACGACACCCACCTTCGGCCGCTGGGCGGAGGCGGAAAGCGTCAGGAAAAGCAGGATGGCAAAGGCAAAGAAACGTTTCATTGAAAACAGACGTTAGAAATCATAACCCAGCGAGAAATGGACGCCGAGGCTCCGGGAGATGTCGGACCAGTGGAGGACCAGCTGGATCGGCCCGACGATGGTGTTGAGCGAATAGCCGGCGCCCAGACCGAAGTGTTGCTCGTGCAAGAAATACGAATTGGCAATGTCCCAACTGTACAGATAATTGGTAAAGAGGGTAAGATAATGCTGCTTGAACAGGTTGAAACGCAGGTCGGCCCGGGCGATGTGTACCTTGTCGAGGACGTGATAGGTGTTGTTCAGGCCGATGAACGGCATCTGCGACGGCGTGTAGCGGCCGTACCGCGTGCCGCCGACATAGTTGCGGTAGAAGCCGAAAGATTCGCCGAACAGGACCCGGTTCCAGGTCTGGGGGATGAGGGTTATCCGGCTGCCGAGCCGGATGGCGCCTTTCAAGTCCAGTTTTCCTTCGTAAAACACGTTGCTGTACGGAATGTTGTTCCCGTCAAGGTCGTCGTAATGGCCCCAGCCCCTGTAAGCGCCGCCTTCGATCTGCAGGTTCATGCCGCGGGTTGGGAAATACTTGTCATCCAGGATGTCGTAGCGCCAGCAGCCGAATCCGTTGATGGCCTGCTCATAATAATGCAGGTCGATGAAATTGATGGCCGACAGTTCCCGGTATTCCGCATTGTCGTAACGGCCGCCGATCCGGATGTCGGCATTCCGCCAGCCGGTGATCTGGTAGTTGATTTCGGAACGGAAGACGTTGGCGCGTTCCGAATGGTCCAGGCCGTATTCATAGGGCAGGTTCTCTTCCTCTTTCAGAATGTTGATGTCGTCATAGACGTCCATGTTCATATGACGGAAGTGGGCGGACACGTTCAGGCGGGTCAGGTTGCGGAAGGTATAACTGTAATTGAGGGTGGCGTTGGCGTTGAGGCCGAGCTCCATTTCGAGACTGAGCTTCGAGCCGAAGAGTTTGCGTTTGTTGAGGCTGATGCCCAGCAGGATGGAGGCCATCTCCTCGCTGTCGAAACGGAATCCGAGGTCGGCTTCGTGGACTTTCTGGGGCTCCAGGTTGATCTTGAGCCGGAAGCCCTCGTCCCGGGTCCCGGCGATGTCATAGGTCGATTTGGTGAAGCAGCGGGTGTTGTAGAAGAAGTCCATGGTCTCGTCCATGTCGTGCCCCGAGACGACCTTGCCGGGTCCGATGTCGGTTTTCGACAGGAGCCAGGCCATCTCGTCGACGTCGGTTCCCTTGATCTCCATCTGGGAGATCAGCACGGAGTCGCGGTTCAGGTCAATGGCATTGGCCGGGCGCAGGCGCTTCGTGTCGGGGAACTCTTTCAGATGCTGGGCCAGCGAGCGCAGTTGCGGAAGCACCCGGAAGGCGGCGACCCGGCCGCTGTCGACGAGGGCGTCGACGCTTTTTTCGTCGAAATCGAGGACGCCGTAGGCGCTGGTGTTCGGCTCGATGATGATGTCTGACATCGCCCGTCCGGCGTGGTATTTCTCACCGTTCATAATGTTGAGCAGGGAGGTGAGCATTTCCGGAATCGTCTGGTCGTTGTCGGGCGTGATTTTCTTGAAATGGTGCAGGTCGACCGTGATGATGTAGTCGGCGCCCATCTCCTTGGCCACGTCGGCGGGCATGTTGTTGATCATGCCGCCGTCGACCAGGTACTTATCGTCGATGCGCACCGGGGAGAAGTAGCCCGGAATCGACATGCTTGCGCGGATGGCGGTTACGATGTCGCCGCGGCGGAATACCACCTCCTCCTTCGTGTTGAGGTCCACCGCCACGCAGGCGAAGGGAATGGGCAGCGTATTGAAGTCGATGTCATCCTGGTAGCCGACCGACAGTTTGGTAAAGAGCTGGTCGAGGTTCTGGCCCTCGACCACCGCACCGGGCATGTTCTGGAGGAGCCCCCGGATGCCGTTGCTTTCCTGATCCGGCTGTTCGGGAGCGGTCTCTTCGCTCAGGTTCTTGCGGTTCCAGAAGGGGATGGTCAGCAGGAAACGGTCGTTGTCTTCCTTGAATGCGTAGGAAACGTTGCGGCGCGCGACGTGGTCCTTCATCAGCAGGTCCCAGTCCTGGGCACGCACGAGAGAGTCGAGCTGGTCGGCCGAATAGCCCAGGGCGTACATGCCGCCGATGATGGAGCCGATACTGGTGCCCACGACGTAGTCGACGGGGATGTCCAACTCTTCGAGCACCTTGAGGGCGCCGATGTGCGCCATGCCCTTGGCGCCGCCGCCGGAGAGGACGAGGCCCACTCTGGGCCGCGGCCGTTTCGGTGCGGGGACGGGTTCGCCTTCTTCCGCCCGGAGGCTGGGGGCAAAGAGTAACAGGAGGAGGGAAAGAGCCAGGATGCGTTTCATGGGTTCGGCGTATTTTTCTTTAAACCTTTGCCTGCGAGCAGGCCGCAGGCGGCCAGGATGTCTTCTCCCCGGGAGGCGCGCAGGGTCGTGGTGATGCCGGCTTTCTGAAGCCGGGCCTGGAAGGCCGCGATGGCGGCGTCACCGGAGGTGCGCAGCGGGGAATCGGGAATCGCGTGGAAGCGGATGAGGTTGACGCGGCAGGGCAGCCCCCGGAGGAGGCGGGCCAGGGCGTCGGCGTGTCGCGCGGAATCGTTGACGCCGGCGAACATCGTGTATTCGAAACTGACGCGGCGTTGACCGGAGAAGTCGTAACGGCGGAGCAGGGCGATCACGTCGGCGATGGGCCAGCCCTTCTGCACCGGCATCAGGGCGGCGCGTTCGGCGGGGAAGGGGTTGTGGAGGCTCACGGCCAGGTGGCAGCGGCTCTCTTCGAGGAAGCGTTCCAGGACGGGCATGACGCCGATGGTGGACACCGTGATGCGTTTGGGGCTCCAGGCGAAGCCCCAGGGCTCGGTGAGCACGGTCAGCGCCCGGGACACTTCCGGCCAGTTGTCGAGCGGTTCGCCCATACCCATGAACACGACGTTCGTCAGTTCGTCGGCTTCGTCGATGTCCATCAGTTGGGAAAGGATCTCCGCGGCCGAAAGGTGCCCGTGGAAGCCTCCGCGGCCGGTCATGCAGAAGCGGCAGCCCATTTTGCAGCCGATTTGCGAGGAGACGCAGGCGGTGGCGCGGGCCAGGCCGCCTTCGGAGCCGTCTTCGAACTGCGGGATCATCACCGTTTCGATGAATTTGCCTTCGGCGCGGGTGGGGAAGAGGTATTTGCGTGTGCCGTCTTTCGAGGTGAAGGCCTCGACGGGGCGGTTGCGCCCCACTTCGTAGGTCTCGGCGAGCGCGGCGCGGGCGGCTTTCGACAGATTGGTCATTTCATCGAAGGTCCTGACACGGCGCACGTAAAGCCATTGGGCGAGCTGCCCGCCTGCATAGGAAGGCAGTCCGGCCGCTGCGGCGACGGCCTGCAATTCGGAAAGCGTCTTGCCCAGTAAAGCCTCTTTCATCTTTGCAAATTTACGACAAATCGGCGCACATTCCCACAAAAATCGTATCTTTGCGAAGATAGGAAGAAAGCGTTTGCGATGTATTAACCCTTAAAACCAACCATGTATGGCAAAAGAAAATGAAGAAATGAACAATGCGGGTGCCGGCAAGAACGCCGAGAAGCTCAAGGCGCTTCAGGCGACCATCGCCAAGATCGAAAAGGATTTCGGCAAAGGCACCATCATGAAGATGGGAGATCAGCCTTCCTTGGAGGTTTCCACCATCGCGACGGGCTCTATCGCGCTCGACCACGCGCTGGGCATCGGCGGCTATCCGCGCGGCCGCGTCATTGAAATCTACGGCCCGGAATCCAGCGGCAAGACCACGCTGGCCATCCACGCCATCGCCGAGGCGCAGAAGCAGGGCGGCATCGCCGCCATCATCGACGCCGAGCACGCCTTCGACCGCACCTACGCCGTCAACCTGGGCGTGAACATCGACACGCTGCTCATTTCCCAGCCCGACAACGGCGAGCAGGCCCTTGAAATCGCCGACAACCTGATCCGCAGCGGCGCCATCGACATCATCGTCATCGACTCCGTGGCGGCCCTGACCCCGAAAGCCGAGATCGAAGGCGAGATGGGCGACAACAAAGTGGGCCTCCAGGCCCGCCTGATGAGCCAGGCCCTCCGCAAACTCACGGCCAACATTTCCAAGACCAATACCTGCTGCATCTTCATCAACCAGCTCCGCGAGAAGATCGGCATCCTCTTCGGCAATCCCGAGACCACCACGGGCGGCAACGCCCTGAAGTTCTACGCCTCGGTGCGCATCGACGTGCGCCGCGTCACCCAGATCAAGGACGGTGACGAAGCCACCGGCAACCGCACCCGCGCCAAGATCGTCAAGAACAAGATGGCCCCGCCGTTCAAGAAGGCCGAGTTCGACATCGTCTTCGGCGAAGGCATCTCGCACATCGGCGAGATCGTCGACCTGGGCGTCGAACTGGAAGTGATCAAGAAGAGCGGCTCCTGGTTCAGCTACGGCGACACCCGCCTGGCGCAGGGTCGCGACGCCGTCAAGGCGCTGCTCAAGGACAACCCGCAGCTGGCTGACGAAATCGAGGCCAAGATCCGCGAGAAACTCAAAGACGTAAAAGACTGACCGGATGAGTAAAGTTATCCTGACCGGCGACCGTCCCACGGGCCGTCTGCACATCGGACACTATGTGGGTTCGCTCCGCCGTCGCGTCGAATTGCAGAATTCCGGCGCGTATGACCGCATTTTCATCATGATCGCCGATGCCCAGGCGCTGACCGACAATGCGGACAATCCTGAAAAAGTACGCCAGAACATCATCGAAGTCGCCCTAGACTATATGTCGGCCGGCCTGGACCCCGAAAAATCGGTGCTCTTCATCCAGTCGCAGGTCAGCGAACTGACGGAGCTGACGTTCTTCTATATGAACCTGGTCACGGTCCAGCGCGTGCAGCGCAACCCGACCGTGAAGGCCGAGATCCAGATGCGCGGCTTCAACGACGCCGAAGGCGCCGACAACAAGGCCGGCACCCCGGTCGGATTCTTCTGCTATCCCATCAGCCAGGCCGCCGACATCACCGCCTTCAAGGCCACGACCGTCCCGGTGGGAGAGGACCAGGAGCCGATGATCGAGCAGACCCGCGAGATCGTCCGCAAGTTCAACGCCACCTACGGCGAAACGCTCGTGGAGCCCGAAATCCTGCTGCCCGACAACGCCGCCTGCCTGCGCCTGCCCGGCACCGACGGAAAGGCCAAGATGAGCAAGTCGCTCGGCAACTGCATCTACCTCTCTGACTCTGCGGAAGAAGTGGCGGCCAAGGTCCGCGGCATGTACACCGACCCGGGCCACCTCCAGGTGAGCGATCCCGGCCAGGTCGAAGGCAACACCGTCTTCACCTATCTCGACGCCTTCTGCCGGCCGGAGCATTTCGAGCGCTACGCCGACTGCTTCCAGGGCCGCAAGGTCAGCTTCGCGTTCCGCTCGCTCGACGAGATGAAGGCGCAGTACCGCGCCGGCGGCCTGGGCGACGTGATGTGCAAGAACTTCCTGACGGCCATCCTCAATGAAACGCTGGAGCCCATGCGCCAGCGCCGCAAGGCCCTTGAGCAGAACATTCCCTACGTGTACGAGGTGCTCCGCAAGGGTTCCGAAGTGGCGCGCGCCGAGGCGGCCGATACCCTCGCCGCCGTCAAGCGGGCCATGAAGATCAATTATTTCGACCCCGAAATCCTGGACGAACTCGTCCGGGAACAGTCACAGAAGTACACCGATAACCGATAATAAACCCTATACGATGAAAAAGATCCTTATCTCCCTCATCGCCCTTTGCTGCCTGTTCGGCGTGTCCCAGGCGCAGGTGCGGCCGATTTCCCAGATGTCCTATCCGGAATATTACAAGCTGGAGCATCCCAATGAAATCTCCCTCGGCTACGGCGTGTCCCTGATCGGCGCCTCTTTCAGCAAGATCATCAATTACGCCAGCCTGATCTCCGACCTCGGGGAGGGCGACGTCCAGGTGCGCAACGCCGGTACGCGGGGCTGGATCACGCTCGGCTATACCTATCAGCTCAACCGGGTCATCTCGGTCGGCCTGAATGTCGGCTACTATAATGTCGGCATCACGCTGAAGGATGATACGGGGACGGTGAATTCGTCCGCCGGCCTGGTGCCTATCCTGGCGACGGGCAAGTTCGACTGGTTCCGCAACCAGTCGGATATGTTCGGTATGTATTCCAAGGTCGGCCTTGGCGCCATGGCCTGGGGCGGCAAGCTGCTGGAGGATGACCTCATCAGCCGCACCTACTGGACCCCCGCCTTCCACGTGTCCTTGATCGGCCTGGAAGTGGGTCAGGCCATCAGCGGCTTTATGGAACTGGGCGCCGGCATGGAGGGTATTTTCCAGATCGGCATCCGCGGCCGCTTCTAGCGGTTCAGCTGCGAACCATCCAAGACGACTCCCGCCAGGACTCCTGTGTGGGAGCCGTTTTTTATGGTATGCACGCCATTGACCAGCACGTGCTCGATGCCGGCGGGGAAGGTGTGCGGCTTGGCGTAGGTCGATAGGTCGGCGATGGTGTCCGGATTGAAGACCGTGATGTCGGCGGCATAGCCGGGGATGAGCAGGCCGCGTTCCTTGAGTTTGATGCGCGAGGCCGGCAGGCCGGTGCATTTCCAGATGGCCGTGGCCAGGTCGAGGACCTTGTCTTCCCGGACGAACTTCTCGAAGAAGCGCGGGAAGGTGCCGTAGGAGCGCGGGTGCGGGAGTTCCTGGCCAAGCGGGCCTTCGGGCGAGTAGACGCTGCCGTCGGAGGCGGGCATCGAGAGCCGGTGCGCGTAGATCTTCTTCAGGTTGTCTTCCTTCATGGCGAAGGTGGCCTGGTTGACCGCGAGTTTTTCGGAGATGAGCAGGTAGCGGATCATCTCCCATTCGTCCATGCCGGAAATCTTGCAGCACTCGGCCAGGTTCTTGCCGGCGTAGGCCGCGTTGGCCGGGTCGTTGCAGCCGGCCACCACGACCTGCTGCGGACCGCCGAAGCGCTCGAGGCGGCTGTAGGCGTAGGCCTTGATCTTTTCGCAGGTCGCCGGATCGTTGAGGCGGGCGTAGATGTCTTCCGACGTGCCGTCGCGCAGCTCGATGGGAATGAATGACGTGAACCCCGTGGAGAAGGCGGTGTAGGGATAGCGGTCGAAGGCGATGTCGATGCCCGCGTTGTGGGCGTCGTCGATCTTCTTGAGCATCCGGTCGATCTTGTCGAAGTTGGCCGGATTCTGGGCCTTGAGGTGGGAGATTTCCAGGCGGGCGCCCGATTCGCGGGCGGCGGCGATGGCTTCGTCCATGGCTTCGAGCACGTGGTCGTCCTCATTGCGCATATGGATGGTGTAGAGGGCGTTGTGCTTTTTGACCACTTTGTTGAGCGCCACCATTTCCTCGGTGTCGCAATAGCAGCCGGGGGCATATTCCAGGCCGTAAGACAGGCCTACGGCGCCCAGCGAGAGCTGGCGGTCGAGCACCTCGCACATTTTCCGCAGATCATCCGCGGTGGCTTTCACGTTGTAGGGACCGACCACGGCTTCGCGCACGTCGCCGTGGCCGACGAGGCTCGCGTAGTTGATGCCGATCTTGTTCTCGGTCAGCCGCTGATAGAAGCCGTCGATGTCACGCCAGGCCGGGCCGCCGTGCCGGGGCCGGTCTTTGCGGCTTTCCCAGGCGTCGTCGCTGTAGACGAAGGGGCAGTAGCCGCAGTTGCCGCCCAGATCGGTGGTGATGCCCTGGAAGATGCGGCTGTCGCCCTTGGGCGCGTCGAACAGGTTCGTATCGGTGTGGGTGTGGATATCGATGAAACCGGGCGAGACGACCAGTCCTTTCGCGTCGATGATGTTGTCGGCACTGGTGCCGAGGTCTTTGCCCAGGGCGGCGATTTTGCCGTCGCGGATCGCGATGTCGCCGGTGATGGGCGCTTTGCCGTCGCCGGCATAGATGACGCCGTTCTTGATGATGGTGTCGAAAGACTGTCGGGTGGTGACTTTGCATCCTGTCAGGGATGTGAAACCGAGGGCCGCCGCGCCGAGGGCGGAAGCCTTGAAGAAGTCTCGTCTGTTCATGGTATGAATGATCTTACGTTTTCTGTCTGGAAGCTCTGCATCTGGCCGTCCTGGTCGAAGACCAGCAGGGCCTCGATGTCGTCGCGCGCGGCCAGCAGTTCGCGGGCGCGCTCCGTGCCGATGACCATCAGCCAGGTGGCATAGGCGTCGGCCGTGGTGGAGTCATCGGCGATGACCGTGGCGCTCAGGAGATTGTGCGTCACGGGGCGGCCGGTCGCGGGGTCGATCGTGTGGGCGTATTTCTGCCCGTCCTCCACGTAGAACTTGCGGTAGTTGCCCGAAGTTACGATACCCTTGCCGCTGACTTCGATGACGGCCTGGAGGTTCTTGCCTTCCTCCATATTGCCGTCTTCGGGCCGGTCCAGGCCGATCCGCCACAAGCCGCCCGAGGCGTTTTTCCCTTTGCAGAGGATCTCGCGCCCGATGTCCACCAGATAGTCGGTGCTGCCGAGCGATTCCAGCAGGCCGGCGACGGTGTCGGCCGAGAAGCCCTGGGCGATGGCGTTGAAATTGAGTTTGATGCGCGGATCCGCCTTCACCAGGTGGACGCCGTCGTCGCGGGTTTCGAGCGTTAACAGGTCCATGCCCACGAAGGCGAGGATCGAGTCGATGGCCGCCTGGGTGACGGTTCCCTTGTTCGCGAAGCCGAAACCCCAGAGGTCGAACAGCGGGGCGGCCGACGGGTCGAAGGCGCCGCCGCTTTCGGCCCAGATCTCTTTGGAGCGGGTGAAGCAATCCACGAACAGGTCGTTGAGGGGCGGGTCTTCCCCGGCGTTGATGCGCGACAGGAGCGAGCCTTTGTTGTAGCCGCTCAGGGTAAAGTCGATCTCGTTGAGCAGGGTATCGATGCGGGCGCGGAGTTCCGTTTCCGACACGCCGCGCAGCGGCGCGCTGATCACGTGGTAGGTGCCGCCCTGGGCGAAGCCCTCGATGCGGACGTACGTCGCAGGGCCGCTGCAACTGACCAGAAGCAGCACGGCGAGCAGCCACGGACATATGCGCGAATGGTACATTTCTTGCAAATTTACGATTATTTGTGCATCTTTGCAAGTCGTAACCTCAGGAAGATACATGAGTCTGATCCAAAAATTCGGGTGGTTCGCCCTCGCAGTCCTGCTGTTCGCAGGCATCGCATCCTGCAAAGAGGAAGAGGAGGAAACCGTAACTTCAGCATCCATGACCGGCAGCGTGGTGATGGATGTCCCGTATTATGTGCTCAAGGGAGAAACGGTCACGATGAAGGCCTCCGGCATCGAGTACCCCGATGATGCCTACTATAAGTGGCACGTCTCCGGCGTCTATGTCGACAGTCTGGATACCAACCCCATTACGATCCACTTCCCGGATAGTCTCGCCTCCTTCACGGTTTCGGCCGTCGCCTACAGCCCCGGTTACTACATTTCGGTCAACACCCGCCAGGTTACCACGATCGACACCACCTGGAATACCTCTTTTACCGGCCTCCACAAGAGCCGCGAGGTGTTCTGCGACGAGCGTGACGGCCGCGCCTACCACTATGTGACTATCGGCGGCCTCGACTGGTTTACCCAGAATCTCGCCTACGGCGGCATCCGGTACCGCGCTTCCCAAGCGACGGCGCCCTACTTCGGCAACCTTTATTCCTGGGAAATGGCCATGGAAGAGGACGTCTGCCCCGAAGGCTGGCGCGTTCCGACCAACGAAGACTGGGAATCGCTGGCCGCCGCGCTCAATGGCGGCGTGCCGCTGCCCTTCGTCGGCCGCTGGCCGGGCCTGGGCGCGAAAGTTTCGGCCGACGTCTATCTGAACGGAACCCGGATGTGGCCCTATTCGCCCGACAACCTGCATACCAACGACTGCGGCTGGAACGCCATGCCGCTGGGCTACTGCTTCGTGGGCGACCACGACATCGTCGGCCTCAATGAATATGGATGCTGGTGGAGCGCCACCGAAAAGGATGCGACCCACGCGTATTATCGTTATGTCTGGTATGACGATCCCGACTTCCCGATGAGCTATACCGGCAAGTCCGACCTGATGGCCTCCGTCAGGTGCGTTCGAACGCGTCCACAATCTTGGTAACCAGCGGGTGCCGCACAATATCTTCCTTCCCGAATTCCACGATGCTGATCCCCTTGATGTTGCGGACGAGTTCCACGCCGCGCATCAGGCCTGAATCCGACTTGTTGGGCAGGTCGATCTGCGTCGGGTCGCCCGTGACGATGAATTTGGCGTCGCTGCCCATTCGGGTCAGGAACATCTTGAGCTGGCCCAGCGAGGTGTTCTGCGCCTCGTCGAGGATCACGAAAGCCCGGTCGAGCGTCCGGCCGCGCATATAGGCCAGCGGCGCGATCTGGATGATCCCTTCTTCCATGAACGACTGAAGCCGTTTGGCGGGAATCATGTCGCCCAGCGCGTCGTACAGGGGCTGGAGATACGGATCGAGTTTGTCCTTGAGGTCGCCCGGCAGGAAGCCGAGCCGTTCGCCCGCTTCGACGGCGGGGCGGGTGAGGATGATGCGCCGGACCTCCCGGTTCTTGAGGGCGCGCACGGCCAGGGCGATGGCGGTGTAGGTCTTGCCGCTGCCGGCCGGGCCGATGGCGAAGACCAGGTCGTTGCGGGCCGATTCGGCCACCATGCGTTTCTGGTTCGGCGTCCGGGCCTTGATGGGGCGGCCTTCGTTGCTGTAGAGGATCAGCCCGCTGTCGACGGGCGATTCGCTTTCGGCCTCCGCCCTTTCGGCGTGTCCGCTGCCTTCGAAGAGGGAATCCACGTCATATTCGGTCAGCACGTTTTTCGAGCGGCGGAGCCGGCAGAGCGTGTTGATCTTGTCTTCAAAATCGTCGAGCTCGCTTTGCGGGCCCACCAGATAGATCTCGGCGCCGCGGGCGACGGCCTTGATTTTGGGGTAATGGCTGGTGAGCAGGTCAAACAGGCGGTTGTGGATGCCGTAGATGTCGACCGGGTCGATCTCTTCGAGCAGGATGGTTTTTTCCATAGGCGCTTACAGTCCGAATTTATGTTTGAGGTCCGTCCATTCACGGACCATTTTATCGTATTCCGATGGGTCGAGCCAGCGGTCGCGGGTGCCGATCCATTCGAGGATGGGGATGACGGTGTAGTTGGCTTCCAGCATCCGTTTGCGGGAGCACCAGAGGTAGGTGGGAACCAGTTCCGCGACGCGGATCCCGTCTTCGTCGCAGACGAGCGTCATCGACAGGAGCATGCCGATCTGCGAATAGGGGAAAGGCTGGTTCGAGACGAAGTTGCCCAGCGACCAGGCCACGGGCCGTCCGTCCGCCCGGGTCTCCACGGGCTGGACGACGTGGGTATGGGCCCCGACGATGGCATCGGCGCCTTCACGGAAGAAGAGATCGGCCCATTGCCGTTGCGTCGCATTGGGCGTGAGCTGATACTCTTCGCCCCAATGGGGGAGCGCGATGAGGAATTCCGCGCCGCGCGCCCGTCCCCGGGCGAGCACTTCCTTGATGTGCGCGGAGTCGAGCCGGTTGATGTGGTAGGGCGGCGGGATGGGCAGGCCGTTGGTCCCATAGGTGAAGTTGGCCAGGGCGATGCGGTGGCCGCGGATATTGAGGATCAGCGGGTCGTTTTCGTATTCTTCGCCCGCGGACCGGTAGAAGCCGGTGAACGGGACGCCGAGGCGGGAATAGTTGACATACGTGCTGTCGAGCCCGACCCGCCCCCGGTCACAGAGGTGGTTGTTGGCCGTGAGGAAGACCGTGACGTGGCTTCGCTTCGCCTCGTCGGGGAGGGCCGGCGGGGCCGAGAAGAACGGGTAGCCGGAGTAGGGCAGCACACCCACGGGGAACTCCATGTTCGCCACCACGAGGTCGGCTTCCTGGAACCAGGGCTGGACGTATTGGAAATAGGAGCCGTAGTCGTAGTCGGCCGGATTGGCGGGATTGCCGCCGTGCCGCAGCGCGGCCGTGACCTGGGGCCCGTGCGACATGACGTCGCCGACGAAGACGACGCGGACGGTGTCGGGTTGCCGGGCGGCCGCCGGCAACCCGAGGGCCAGCAGCATCAGCAAGAGCAACGTTTTTTTTCGGTTTTTTGACATCCCGTTCGCTTTCAAATGTAAAGATAACCTTTTTTAACGTTTTTTATCGTATCTTTGTTGAATATGAAAAATCATTTCGCCCAAGCGGCCCTCTGGTTTCTGGTTGTCATCCTGCTCGCAGGCCTGACGGCCGGATGCGATTCCGTCCGCGCTTCGCTCGGCAAACCGACCTCCGCCGATCTGGAGGCCCTCCGCCAGCTCCGCGCCGCGCACGAACAGGCCGTCCGCGACTCGGTCGCCGCCGCAAAGGCGGAAGTCGCCCGGCTGGAAGCCGAGCGGGCCGAAATCGAAGCGGCCGCCGCCGCGCTCGCCGTCAAGCGGTACTACGCCGTGGCCGGCGCCTTCAAGGAGGATATCGGCGTCCAGCTGTTCGAAGAAAAGCTGAAGGAAAACGGATTCAAGACCCGCACGTTCCAGTTCCGCAGCGGCCTGTCGGTGGTCTGCATCGACGGCAGCGATTCCCTCGAAGTGGTCCGTCGCGACATGGCCGCGCTCAAGAAGCTCCACCTGGCCCCGACCGACCCCTGGATCTACGACACGAAGCAAAAACTACATAAAGAAATATGAAAAACACCGTATTTACCGAGAAGCACATCGCGCTGGGTGCGAAGATGGCTCCGTTTGCCGGCTACAACATGCCGATCCAATACAAGGGAATCAATGAGGAACACGCTTGCGTGCGCGAAGGCGTCGGCGTCTTCGACGTCTCCCATATGGGCGAAATCTGGATCAAGGGCCCCAAGGCCCTGGCTTTCCTGCAGTATGTTTCTTCCAACGACGCTTCCGTCCTCTTCCCGGGCAAGGCCCAGTACACCTGCTTCCCCAACGGCAAGGGCGGCATCGTCGACGATTTCATCGCCTATTGCTTCAGCACCGAGAAATATCTGCTGGCCGTCAACGCCGCCAACATCGAGAAAGACTGGAACCACCTCTGCGCCATTGCGCCGAAGTTCGGCCTTGAAGTGGGCAAAGACCTGGTGAACGCCTCCGACGCCACCTGCCAGCTCGCCATCCAGGGCCCGAAGGCCATGGAGGTCATGCAGCGCATCTGCAAGGAAGACGTGCTCTCGATGGAATACTACACCTTCAAGGAAATGGAAGTCGCCGGCATCCCCGGCGCCATCCTCTCCACCACCGGCTACACCGGCAGCGGCGGATGCGAAGTCTATGTGCCCAACGAATACGGCGACCAGCTCTGGAAAGCCGTCTTCGAGGCCGGCGAGCCTTTCGGCATCCAGCCGATCGGCCTGGGCGCCCGCGACACGCTCCGTCTGGAAATGGGCTTCTGCCTCTACGGCAACGACATCGACGACACCACCTCCCCGCTGGAGGCCGGCCTGGGCTGGATCACCAAATTCAACGACGTCAAGGGCGACTTCATCGACAAGCAGTACCTGCTTGACCAGAAGGCGGCCGGCCTGACGCGCAAGCTCGTGGGCTTCGAACTCGTGGACCGCGGCATCGCCCGTCACGAGATGCCCATCTGCGATGCGGAAGGCAACAAGATCGGCCACGTGACCTCCGGCACCATGGGCCCGAGCGTCAAGAAGGCGATTGGCATGGGATATGTTAATGTTCCTTTCAACAAAGTCGGCAGCGAAATCTTCATCGACGTGCGCGGTCGCCTGTTGAAGGCCGTCGTCGTGAAGATGCCGTTCTACAAAAAGTAATTGAAAAGATTTTTATCGATAATTCTGATCGCTCTGTTCTGTGCGGCGGATCTCGCCGCACAGAATTTTGCTGTTGCCCCGGCCCTGCGACGGCACGTGGAAGCGCTCTGCGACGATGAACTGGACGGCCGCAAGGCCGGCAGCGACGGAGAGCGGCTGGCGGCGCGCTATCTTTACGACGCGCTGGCCGAAGCGGGCGTGCTGATGCTGACCGACAGCCTCGGCCAGGATTTCGCCATCGCCGCCGACGGCGACAGCATCCGCTCCTGCAACATCCTGGGCATCGTCGAGGGCTCCGATCCGGAGCTTCGCGACGAGTATGTCGTGGTGGGAGCCCGGTACGACCATATGGGGACGAACACCCTGACGGTCAACGGCGAGCCTGTCGTCCAGGTGTTTCCCGGCGCCGACTGCAACGCCTCGGGCGTGGCGGCGCTGATTGAAGTGGCCCGCATGGTGGCCACTTACCGGGGGCTTTTCCGGCGTTCCGTGATTTTCGTGGGCTTCGGCGCCGGCGAACAGGGGATGGCGGGCGCCTGGTATTTTGCCAACCGGGCTTTCACGCAGATGGACAAGGTCGGCGCGATGGTCGACCTGAACTGTCTGGGCCGCGGCGGCGACGGCCATCCGTTCAGCTATTTCAGCCGGCTGGCCCAGCGCGACCTGGACTATATCCTCGACAAGACCCAGGAGCAGCCCGTGGTTACCATCCCGGAGCGGATGGCCGGCGCGACGCCCTCTTCCGACTATCTGGCCTTTTATGAGCGCAAGATTCCGGTGTTCCTCTTCTCTTCCGGATCCGCCCGCGAGCACCGGACGCTGCGCGACACGCCCCGGCTGATCGACTACGCCGCCCTGGAGGCGCGCTGCAACTATCTGTATCATTTCCTCCTGGTGCTCTGCGCCCAGGATGAAATCGCCACCGATACCGCCAGTCCCACCCAGACCAGCAAACGTCCGGAACGGGTTTACGCCGCTTCCGACTGCGACGTCCGTCCGCAGTTCTTCCATTCCAACGAGAAGCATTTCCTGACGAGCTGGGTCTACAAGTACCTGAAGTATCCCCGCGCTGCCATCGAGCGCAACATCCAGGGCCAGGTGCTCGTGAGTTTCATCGTCGAAAAAGACGGCAGCGTCACGAACGTGGCGGTGGAGCACGGCGTCGACGAATTGCTCGACGACGAGGCCGTCCGGGTGGTCGAAGTCTCGCCCAAATGGATTCCCGGGCAGATCAAGGGGATGAAAGTCCGTACAAGAATCGTCATTCCGGTGGAATTCCGGCTGAAATAAGGGGGGAAATCGTTATATTTGCGCCAAATTTTTCAATTTGGCGTACTACCCCATGGACTACAATTTTGCAGCGATCGAGAAGAAGTGGCAGGCCTACTGGGCCGAGCACCACACCTTCGAAGCCCGGAACGACTCTTCCAAACCCAAATATTACGTGCTCGACATGTTCCCGTACCCCTCCGGGGCGGGCCTCCACGTCGGCCACCCGCTCGGCTACATCGCCAGCGACATCTACAGCCGTTACAAGCGCCTGAAGGGCTTCAACGTGCTGCATCCCATGGGCTACGACGCCTTCGGCCTCCCCGCCGAGCAGTACGCCATCCAGACCGGCCAGCACCCCGCCAAGACCACGGACCAGAACATCGCCCGCTATCGGCAGCAGATGGACCGCATCGGTTTCTCCTACGACTGGTCGCGCGAAGTCCGCACCTGCGATCCGGCCTACTACAAATGGACGCAGTGGGCGTTCCTCGAGATGTTCAACCACTGGTACAATCCCGAGACCGACAAGGCCGAGCCCATCGACACGCTGATCGCGAAGTTCAAGGCCGAAGGCCGCTGGGACGGCCTCTCCGAGAAAGAGCAGTCCGACCTGCTGATGCAGTACCGCATCGCCTACCTGGGCGAGACCTCGGTCAACTGGTGCCCGCAGCTGGGTACCGTGCTGGCCAACGACGAAGTCAAGGAGGGCTACTCCGTGCGCGGCGGCTTCCCCGTGGAGCAGAAGAAGATGAAGCAGTGGCAGCTGCGCGTGAGCGCTTACGCCGAGCGTCTGCTCGCGGGCCTCGAGACCCTCGAATGGACCGATTCCCTGAAAGAGATGCAGCGCAACTGGATCGGCAAGAGCCAGGGCGCCGAAATGGTGTTCCACGTGTTCAACGGCGACCAGGAATATGAGATGACGATCTTCACCACCCGTGCCGACACGGTTTTCGGCGTTACCTTCATGGTGCTCGCGCCGGAAAGCGACTGGGTGGAGAAACTTACCACGCCGGAGCAGAAAGAGGCCGTCGAGGCCTATCTGCTGCAGGCCAAGAAGAAGACCGAGCGCGAGCGCATCGCCGAGACCCGCAAGGTCACCGGCGTGTTCTCCGGCTCGTACGCCGTCAATCCGCTCACCGGCGAAAAGGTGCCGGTGTGGATTTCCGAATACGTCCTGGCCGGCTACGGCACCGGCGCCATCATGGCCGTTCCGGCCCACGACAGCCGCGACTACGCCTTTGCCAAGACGTTCAACCTGCCCATCGTTCCGGTGGTGGAAGGCAGCGATATCTCCGAATCGAGTTTCGACGCCAAGGAGGGTAAGATGTGCAACTCCGGCTTCCTCAACGGAATGGACGTCAAGGAGGCCATTCCGGCCGCCATCGACTATGTCGAAGCCCACGGCCTGGGCCGCCGCAAGATCAACTATCGCCTCCGCGACGCCATTTTCTCGCGCCAGCGCTACTGGGGCGAACCGTTCCCGATCTACTACAAGGACGGGATTCCGCAGGCCATGCCGTTCGAGTGCCTGCCGCTGCAGCTGCCCGAGGTCGACAAGTTCCTGCCTACCGAAAGTGGCGAACCGCCGTTGGCACGTGCCAAGGAC
>JAEEGJ010013124.1_pt1 | contig 20237 bp, 13 predicted proteins | sample 8958761 | NCBI WGS metagenome assembly JAEEGJ01 (sample SAMN16246546, study PRJNA631951) | gut metagenome | biome: gut microbiome; feature: rumen; material: RS-attached | host: Bos | place: Iran: Karaj | collected 2018-10 | reverse complement strand
TAGAACGAGGAGATGATAGCTACCATCAGCGGAACGGTGACGGGCAGCGTGAACTGCTGCGAGTCGGTGTTGTTATCAACCAACGAACCGATGGCGGCATAAAGTGTCGCATAAAGCAGGTAACCAAGGATGAAGAAAATGAGGAAACACCCGATGATGGTGCCGAAGTCGATGGAATGGGCAATCTGCACAATGTTTTGCACGGCTTCGTTGCTCATGATGCTGCCAGAGCTGATTTGTTGGCTCATCACGGTGCCCGACGAAAGGATTTCGGGATTGCTAAGTCCCATGAAGGCCGAGAAACCGAGAGATAGCACTCCTGTGAGCAAAATCCAAAGCACGAACTGGGTGAGGGCGATCAGCGAGACACCGATAATCTTGCCCATCATGAGTTGGAAAGGTTTCACCGAACTGATGATGACTTCGATGATACGGTTGGTCTTCTCTTCCGAGACGCCCTGCATTACCTGTCCGCCAAAGAAAATGATGAACATGTAGACCAACATGGAGAGAATGATGCCGAGGGCAAACTGCACCTTGGTGAAGGTCTCTTTCTCGTTGCCTTTGTCGTCCATGCGCATAATCTGCAGGTTGACATCGGTCTTCACCGCACTGACAATTTCGGGATCGACGCCCTTAGCCATCAGTTTCTGGTCTTCGATTTCTTTCTTCATCACGCTGCTGACGTAGTTTTCCACTTCCATCGGCACTTGGCGGATGCTGTAGAGGACGGCGTTCGAAGGGATGTTGAGTTGGGTAGGTGGCACATAGACGGCCATGTCGAACACCCCACTTTTCACCATTTCCTTGACTGAGTCGATGGGCTGACCAGGCATGGTGATGAAGGTATGGTCTTTGTTGTCGGTGAAGCGGTCCTCAAACCAATGGCTCTCGTCGACGACAGCCACGCGCAGATGGTCGGTGCTCGAGTTGAGGGCGAGCATGATGGGGATGATGTAGATAGCCGCCATCAGGATAGGACCCAAGAAGGTCAGGATGAGGAAACTGCGCTTGCGCACGCGCGTCAGGTATTCGCGCTTGATGATGAGTCCGATCTTGTTCATGAGGCTTGGCTTTTGGATTGCACTTCTTGGATGAAGATGTCGTTCATGGAGGGCAGCACCTCTTTGAATGAGACCAGCTCACCGATTTGAAGCAGCTGGTTGAGTAGGTCGGCGGGCGACTCGCTGTGGATGGTCAGTTTTGTTTCGTTGGCCACTTCGGTCGGTTCCACCTTTATATTAATATAGGTGTCGCCCAAGGCATAAATGGACTGTAGGTTCTCCGTGCGGATGATAATCTCCCTCTTGTGGGTGTCGTGTTGCCGCTTGATGTCGCTCACCCTGCCTTGAAGGATGCTCTTACCTTTATTAATTAAGGTGATGCTGTCGCAAAGTTCCTCGACGGAAGCCATATTATGGGTGGAGAGTAGCACCGTCGCGCCTTTATCGCGCAGTCCGAGGATGGATTCCTTCAAGAGGTTGGCGTTGATAGGGTCGAAACCGCTAAAAGGCTCGTCGAAGATGAGGATGTCGGGCTCGTGGATGATGGTGGTGATGAACTGCACTTTCTGCTGCATGCCTTTCGAGAGCTCTTCCACTTTCTTGTCCCACCAACCGCTGATTTCGAACTTCTCGAACCATTCCATCAGCCTTTTCTTTGCTTCGGCTTTCTTGATGCCTTTCAGCTCGGCAAGGTAGATGGCCTGCTCGCCGACTTTCATCTTCTTGTAAAGGCCGCGTTCCTCGGGCAGGTATCCGATGCGTGCGATGTGATTCTGGTTCAGCTTCTCACCATTAATCAACACTTCGCCGGTGTCGGGTGCCGTGATTTGGTTGAGGATGCGGATGAGGGTAGTCTTTCCGGCGCCATTTGGACCTAAAAGACCGTAAATGCACTGCTCGGGAATGTCAATGCACATACGGTCTAATGCGGTGAAGTCGGCGTATTTCTTCGTGACCTCGTTAACGGATATTTTGGTCATGTTGTAGATTTGGCTTCTGGCTTTTGGCTTCTGGCTTTTGGCAGCTTAACGAAAAGACAGTGCTGTTCAATTTTCGTTTAAGCTGCCAGTGGCCAATTGCCAGTAGCCAATAGCCAAGAAAATATTTTGTTAATTAAAGTAATCCTTGATTTTACTGAAAAAACTCTTCTCCTCGGCGGTAGGATTGGGCTTGAAGTTGTCCGATTGGGCGAGTTGCTGCAACAGTTCCTCTTCCTTCTTGTTGAACTTCTTCGGAATCCAAACATTGACATTGACGAGCATGTCGCCAGTGCCGTAGCCGTTGAGAATAGGCAAGCCTTTGCCTCTCAAACGTAGCACCTTGCCGCTCTGTGTGCCAGGAGCAATCTTCACCCTCACCTTACCGTCTACGGTAGGCACTTCTGCTTGTGTTCCCAAAATAGCCTCTGGGATGGTGATGAACAAGTTGTAAATCAGGGTGCTTTCGTCGCGCTCGAATTCGGGATGCGGCTCTTCTTCGATGAGGACAAGCAAGTCGCCATTCACGCCGTTGTGCGGGCCGGCATTGCCCTTGCCGCGCACGGTGAGCTGCATGCCTTCGCCCACGCCGGCAGGGATGTCGATCTCGATGACTTCATCACCTTTCATGATGCCCTCGCCGCCGCAGTGGGTGCACTTCTTCTTGATGACGGTGCCCGTACCATTACAGGTGGGACATACTGATGCGGTTTGCATCTGCCCGAAGAAGCTGTTGACGGTCTGCACCACCTGACCGCGACCGTGGCAGGTCGGACAGGTCTCGGTGGAGCCATCCTCAGAGCCACTGCCATGGCAATGCGTACATGCCACGTACTTGCTCACCTTGATTTTCTTCTTTACACCATGAGCGATCTCTTGCAAGTTCAGCTTCACCTTCACGCGGATGTTGGAGCCGCGTTGCTTGACGGTGCCTCCACGACTTCCACTTCCTCCAAAACCGCTGAACCCACTGAAGCCTCCACCAAAGTCGAAGCCACGACCGAACACGCTGTTCAAGATGTCGTTCAGGTCGAAGTCACCGAAACCGCTGAAGCCGCCACCACCGCTGGCGGAGCCACCGTCCATGCCGGCGAATCCGTAACGGTCGTAGCGTGCCTTCTTGTTCTCGTCGCTCAACACGGAATAGGCCTCAGAGGCTTCCTTGAAGTTTTCCTCGGCGGTCTTTTTCTCGGCGTCGGTGCCGTTCACCCATCTGTCGGGGTGCCATTTCAAGGCGGCCTTACGGTAGGCGCTCTTTATCTCGTCGGGTGTGGAGTTCTTGTTGACCCCCAGCACCTCGTAGTAATCTCTTTTTTCTGCCATTCTTTACTCTCCTTATTTTTTTTGTGGATTGCTTCGCAAGAAATCTTTCAAAAATCTCTTTTAAAATCTTTCAATACATAATCAATTGATTTTTATTAGATTTTATTACTATTTTTGATGGATTTCTTGTCCGTAGGACAATCCCATCAATTACCGACTACGACACGCGCAAAGCGTATCACCTTGCCGTTCAGCTTGTAGCCCTTCTGGATGACATCCAAGACCTTGCCTTTCTTGTCCTCCTCAGGCGCAGGAATCATGGTCAATGCCTCATGCTCATCAGTGTTGAACTCGGCATCCATGGCTTCGATTTCCTCCAAGCCTTTCTTCTTCAAGGTGTCTTTCAACTTGTTGAAAATCAATGTAACGCCTTGCATGTCGGCCTCGTTGCCATTCTTTTCCATGTTTTGTAGGGCGCGCTCGAAGTCGTCCAACACGGGCAAAATGTCCTTGATGACGCTTTCCGAAGCCGTGGCGGTCAAGTCGAGTTTCTCCTTGGCTGTGCGTTTACGGAAGTTGTCGAACTCCGAGAACAAACGCAAGTACTTGTCGTTCAATTCGGCATATTTGGCCTTTTCTTCTTCCAAGGCCTTCTCTTGGGCATGACGAATCTTGAACCGTTTCGACTTTTTTTCGGAAACATTGTCACCTTTGGCCTCTTTGGCTTCGGCGGTTTCTTCTTGTTTGGGCTGTTCGTCGGCGGGTTCTTGCTTGTTCTCCATGTCGGGATTGACGGTGTCTTTCAAGGCATCGTCCTGATTGTTAACGTTTTCGTTTTCTGTCATGATATGTGTGTTTTGCTATTATTTTCCATTTTGCGCTAGGACATATCAAATCCTTTGCCAAAACGAGAGCTTTGACAAAATGGCAGAATAGGGAAGGGTGGGTTTTAGAGGCGTTCGATGATAGGCCCGTCGAGGCTGAGGGCGTTGACACGCTTGTCGATGTACTGGTAACCTCTTTCAATTTGGTCGCTGTTGTCGATGATGCTGGTGCCGTCGGCGGAGAGGGCGGCGATGAGCAAAGCGACACCGGCGCGAATGTCGGGCGAGGCCATGCGGATGCCGCGAAGGGCATGGCTGTGGTCGAGGCCGATGACATTGGCACGGTGAGGGTCGCAGAGGATGATTTGCGCGCCCATGTCGATGAGCTTGTCGACGAAGAACAAGCGGCTCTCAAACATCTTCTGGTGGATGAGTACGGTACCCTTGGCTTGCGTGGCCACCACCAATACGATACTGATCAAGTCGGGCGTGAAGCCGGGCCAAGGCGCGTCGGCTACGGTGAGGATGCTGCCGTCCATGAAGGTCTGCACTTCGTAATGGTCTTGGGCTGGGATGAAGATGTCGTCACCACGGTATTCCATCTGAATGCCGAGCTTGCGGAACACATCGGGGATGATGCCTAACTGCTCGATGCCTGCATTCTTGATGGTGATTTCACTGCCTGTCATTGCGGCCATGCCGATGAAGGAGCCTACTTCAATCATATCAGCAAGCAAGGTGTGCTCGGTTCCATGGAGTTTGTTTACTCCGTTGATGGTCAACAGGTTGGAACCAACGCCCTTGATGTCGGCACCCATGTTGTTGAGCATGGTGCAAAGTTGCACGAGGTAAGGCTCGCAGGCAGCATTGAAGATGGTGGTGGTGCCTTGTGCCATCACAGCGGCCATGACGATGTTGGCCGTACCCGTGACGGAAGCCTCGTCAAGGAGCATGTAGCAGCCTTTCAGTCCACCACGCTGCACTTCGACTTCGTAGGAGTTGAAATCAAAGATGGCACCGAGTTTCTGGAGACCGATGACATGGGTGTCCAATCTGCGCCGACCGATTTTGTCGCCACCGGGCTTGGGCATGTAGGCCTTGCCGAAACGAGCCAGCATCGGGCCAGTCATCATTACACTACCTCTTAGCTTTGATGCGGTTTTTTGATAAGCGGTCAGATGGAAGTAGTTGAAATTGATTTCCTTGGCTTGCAAAACGATGTCATGTCTTGTAGGACGCTCAACGGTCACGCCCATGCCTTCCAACAAGGCAATCAGGTTGTTGATGTCGAGGATGTCGGGCAGGTTGTGGACGGTGACTTTCTCGTCGGTGAGCAGACAGGCACAGAGGATTTGCATGGCCTCGTTCTTCGCGCCTTGCGGGATGATTTCGCCTTGCAGCTTGCAGCCGCCTTTGATCTTCAGTGATGCCATAGTGTTCTTTTTTTGGCTTTAAGCTATCAGCAGTCAGCAATCAGCTTGCTTCGACAGTGGCTGATAGCTGATTGCTGAAAGCTGACGGCTTATTTATAGTTTCCCCAGCTCCTGCATGCGCTTTTTATATGCCGGGTTGTTCGGGTTGTTCATATTGGCCTTCAGGTTCGGCACTTTCTTCTTTTTCTTCTTGCCTTGCTGTTGTTGTTGCGGCTGTTTGGCTTGAGGTTGGACTTTCCCAAGGTCAGCGTTGCCGTTCAGTTTCGATTCGTCGGAGATAACGAGGCGTCCGCCGCTGATGTTCTTCAGGTCATCGAGGATGACTTGGTCGTTGACGACGCTCTTGTTCCATTCCAGGTAGTTGCGCTTCATCTGTCCGGCCAAGGAGTAGGCAAGGGCTTCTCGAATCTCGTCGTTTTCCTCCTGCGAAGCGGCCTCAATCATCTTGATGAGGTATTGGCCGTAGTGGCCGTATTTTATATCATTATTCTGATAACCAATGTGTTGAGGTTTGCTTTGCTTCTCCAATGGGACAGGAGGAGCGTATGGGCTGTCCACATCGAGGCTGTAGCCCGAAATCATGTAGAGGTGGTCCCAGAGTTTGTGCTCGTAGTCGCTCGACTGCTTGATGTTCGGGTTCATCTGCACCATCACGCTGATGATGTATTTTGCGGCTTCGGTGCGCTGCTCACGGTCTTCGATTTCGGGCAGTTTCTTGATCATTTCCTGCACGCAACGGCCGTATTCCGAGATGACAATCTGTTCTTTCTCTGTATTATAGGTTAAACCTGGTTTGTTCATAATGATTCAATTTTGCTGCAAAGATAGAGATTTTTATTTGATTATCCCCAATCGCGCAAACTTCAGCATGAGCATTTTCACACCAGCCGTGTCGAAGCGCACCGAGGCCTTCTTGTTCGCCCCTGCGCCTTCGATGCTCAAGACGGTGCCTGCCCCGAACTTGGCGTGCATCACGCGCATACCTTCCTGCAAAAGGTCGGGATTGGAAGGCTCAAAGTCCTTTGGCACAGCGGGTTGGTTAAAGCTCGGCTTGGTAAACGACGGCGTTTCCTCTAGTTTGCGGAAGCCGTGCTGCTCGGGTTCGTTGATGTGTCGACCGAAAGGTCGTCCGCCCATGGGCGAGGTGCCTCTGAACGAGGCTTTCTGCGTCTGTTCGATAAGGCTCGCTTCAATCTCATCGACGAAACGTGAGCGCTCGCTGAGGGTGAGGTTGCCATAACGGTAGCGTTGCTCGGCATAACTCAAAGTGAGTTTGGTCATGGCACGGGTGATGGCCACGTAGAACAGTCGGCGTTCCTCTTCTAATTCCTCGCGCGTGCTTAAACTGAGGATGCCAGGGAAGAGGTTCTCTTCCATGCCGACGACATAGACATACGGAAACTCCAAGCCCTTCGCGCTGTGGATGGTCATCAGGCTGACGAAGTCCTCCTCGGGGTCGTCTTTCTTCATCTCGCTATCGGTGAGCAAAGCCACGTCTTCCATGAACTGCACCAGGTCGACGCGTGCGGTCTCGCCAGTGGTCTCATCCACCTGACGGTCGCTGAACTCCATGATGGCGTTGAGCAATTCCTCCACATTTTCAACTCTCGAGACGCCCTCTGGCGTGTCGTCTTCCTTCAGCACCTTGATGAGCCCGATGGTGTTGGTGATATGTTTGGCCAGTTCGAAGGCGTTCATCTTGGCTTGCAAGCTTTGGAAGCTCTTGATCATCACCATGAAGTCGCGGAACTTGTTGACGGTGCCCATATTGAAGTCCTGCGGAAACACATTGTTTTCCATACACTTCCAGATGCTTGTGCGTTGCTCGTTGGCGACGACCATCATGCGCTCAATGCTGGTCTTGCCGATGCCACGGGCAGGGTAGTTGATGATGCGCAACAGTGCCTGCTCGTCCTCGGGGTTGATGACGACGCGGAAATAGGCCAGCAAGTCCTTGATTTCCTTGCGGTCGTAGAATGAGAGACCTCCATATATCTTATAAGGTATGTTCTGCTTGCGCAGTGCCTCTTCCATCGAACGGCTCTGGGCATTGGTGCGGTAGAGGATGGCGAAACTCTTGTTGGGCAGGTGACGCGTCATCTTGTATTGGAAGATGCTGTTGGCCACCATGGTGCCTTCCTCGGTGTCGCTGTTGGCATGGATGAGGCCGATGAGTTCGCCTTTCTCCTTGTCGCTCCACACCTTTTTCTTGATTTGGTCCTTGTTGTGGGCGATGACAGCGTTCGAAGCATTCACGATGTTTTGCGTGGAACGGTAGTTTTGCTCCAGTCTAATTAGCTTATAATCAGGGTAATCGTTCTTGAAGTTGAGGATGTTCTGGATGTTGGCACCACGGAAGGCATAGATGCTTTGCGCGTCGTCGCCCACAACGCAAATGTTCTCGAATAACGCCGCGATACGCTTTACGATGAGGTATTGGGCATAGTTGGTGTCCTGGTACTCGTCGACGAGGATGAACTTGAAATGGTTTTGGTATTTGTAGAGCACGTCAGGGTTGTCGCGCAGCAGCACATTGGTGAAGTACAAGATGTCGTCGAAGTCCATGGCATTGGCACGATGCAGGCGCTCGTTGTAGAGCTTGAACAGCTGCCCGATGAGCGGCTTGTTGGCCTTGCGGTCGGCCTCTTGGACCTCGGGATTGTTGGCATAGTCTTCGGGCGAGAAGAGGCTCGATTTGGCTGAGCTGATGCGTGCCAGCACCTGCTTGGCGGGGTAGACCTTGGTGTCGAGGCTCAAATCTTTGAGAATCTGTGTGATGAGAGCCTTAGAGTCATCCGTGTCGTAAATCGAGAAATTGCTCGTGAAGCCAATCTTTTCCGCCTCGATGCGCAAAATCCTCGCGAAGATGGAGTGGAAGGTGCCCATCCACACGTTGCGGGCGTCGCTGGCGTTGACGAGTTGCATGATGCGTTCCTTCATCTCGCGAGCGGCCTTGTTGGTGAAGGTGAGGGCCATGATGCTGAAGGGGTCGACGCCCTCTTGGATCATGTAGGCGACACGGTAGGTGAGGGCACGGGTCTTGCCCGAACCGGCACCGGCAATCACCATCACGGGGCCTTCTATAGTGGTAACGGCCTCTCTTTGAGGCTCGTTCAAGTCTTTCAATAGGTCAATCATTTATAGCTTGTTTAGAACTAAAGGTAATGTGTTTTTAAATAAAGGCTGCACCGCCTTGTCTGCAGTCCCATATAGAAGCGATGTATACGCCGTCATCCTCAACAAAATAATACACTTTATAGGTTAGGACAATCAAATAGCGATAGGATCGGATATGTGTAAAGTCTTCGTCCATTCTTCCTAAGTAAGGCATAGTTTGAAGAAGATCGACGCTATGAATGATGATTCCAATCCTGCGCTTGGCCACTTGTTCGCTTGCAAATTCACTGTAGAATTGGTGAATGGCATCAAGTTCGTTGGAAGCCCTTCTCAGCCAATGGATTTCAAACGCCATAACGCTCGCAGATGGATGAGTGGCTTAAGTAGTTTCCGCTTTGGTAATCAGCTTCAGCTTCCCGAAGCGACATTTCCATCTGCTCATGGGTGTAAGCACATGGCAAAGGCCTTCCACTGAGAATGGCCACTGCTTCGGCTAGCAGTTCTTCACTCTCGGTCTGCGACACAAGCAACGACGCCCGTTGTCGCAAAGCAATAAGTGCATCATAATTCATCGAATGGGATCTTTCCTGTACAGTTTCCATTTTGGAGTGTTTTATAGCTGCAAAAGTACAATTTTTCCTTGAACTGCAAAAGGGATGAATGAAAAAGTCCTACCTGAAACATTATCAGATAGGACTTAAGGCTTTTTCGTGACCCGGCTGGGGCTCGAACCCAGGACCCCAACATTAAAAGTGTTGTGCTCTACCTGCTGAGCTACCGAGTCATCCTTGCTTTTTGCGGGTGCAAAAGTACGGCTTTTTTTGTTATCACTGACTTTTTCAGCCAATTTTTTTTCATTCGTCCAACAATCCCTTGCCCTGACGAACGATAACAATCTCATTGTCAGTGCAATCCACTACGGTACTCTCTTCGTTCTCGCCCGCACCACCGTCGATGACGATGTCCACCAAGTCCTTGTAGCGGTCATGGATCTCCTCAGGGTCGGTGAGGTAAGGGTTGATCTCGTCTTCCTCGTCGGCCAAGGAGGTGGTCATGATGGGACTCCCGAACTCCCTCACGATGTTCGTGATGATAGGCTGGTCGGGGATGCGGATACCGATGGTCTTCTTCTTGCTTTGGAAGATGCGCGGGATGTTGTTGTTGGCCTCCAAAATGAAGGTGAAGGCTCCCGGTAGGTTGCGCTTCATCATCTTGAAGACATCGTTGTTGATGGGCTTGGTGAACTCACTCAACATACTGAGGTCGTGGAAGATGAATGAAAAGTTAGCCTTCTCCTTCTTGATGCCCTTGATCTGGCAGATGCGCTCGAAGGTGCGCGGGTTGTTGATGCAGCCGCCCAAGCCGTACAAGGTGTCGGTGGGGAAGATGATGGTGCCACCGTCGGCCAAGCATTCCAAGATCATCTTGACGTAGCGCGGGTTGGGATCGGTAGGGTAGAGTTTGAGTATCATAGGCTTGCAAAAAATTTCGGCAAAAATACACAAATTGTTGCGAATGGAAATGAAAAACCTCTATTTTTGCAGTCCATCTACGGGACACCTCCCGCAGATGTTTTTTGTTTTTATAACCTTAAATTGAAAACACTATGGGCGGCTTCTTTGGCACCGTTTTGAAACGACCCTGCGCGCAGGATCTGTTTTATGGCATTGACTATCATTCACATCTCGGCACCAAGCGTGCGGGCATGGTGACCTACGACGGCGAACGTTTTCACCGTTCGATCCACGACATCGAGAACTCTTATTTCCGCACGAAGTTCAGCGACGAGATGGCTGTGAATAAGTTTGAGGGCAACCTCGGCATCGGCGTCATCAGCGACACGGATGCGCAACCCATCATCGTCAACTCACACTTGGGCAAGTTCGCCATCAGCACGGTGGCCAAAATCAACAACATCGACGAGCTGGTCGACCACTGCCTCGCCAACAAGCAGCACTTCGCCGAGCTGAGCATGGGCTTCACTAACCCTACCGAGCTGGTGGCCCTCCTCATCACCCAAGGTGAGGACTTCGTGGACGGCATCAAGAATGTGTTTGAAAAGGTGAAAGGCTCCTGCTCGATGATCATCCTCACCGAAGATGGCATCATTGCCGCCCGTGACTACCTTGGCCGTACACCCATCGTGGTGGGCAATGGCGAGGAAGGCTATGTGGTGGCCTCCGAAAGCCACAGCTACATCAACCTCGACTATATGACATGCTACAACGTCGGGCCGGGCGAAATCGTCAAGGTGACCGTCGACGGCGTGCAGCAAATGCTGGCGCCCAATCCCAAGAAGCAAGTGTGCTCTTTCCTTTGGATTTACTACGGCTATCCTGCCACCGACTACGAAGGCGTCAATGTGGAAGAGGCGCGCTACAACGAGGGTCGTGAGATGGGCAAGCGCGACTATGTGGATATCGACTACGTCTCCGCCATTCCCGACTCGGGCATCGGCATGGCCTTGGGCTACTCCAATGTGCGCAAGGTGCCGTATATGCGTGGCGTGGTGAAGTACACCCCCACTTGGTCGCGGAGTTTCATGCCTGTCAACCAGAGCCAAAGGGAACATGTGGCCAAGATGAAACTCATCCCTAACCGCCAGATGCTGGAAGGCAAGAAGGTAGCCTTCTGCGACGATAGCATCGTGCGTGGCACCCAGCTGCGCGACAACGTGAAGATGCTCTACGACTACGGCGCCAAAGAGGTGCACGTGCGCATCAGCTGTCCGCCCTTGCTGTTCGGCTGTCCCTTCCTCAACTTCTCGGCCTCGAAGAATGTGATGGAGCTCATCACCCGCCGTTGTGTGAAGGAGCTGGAGGGCGACGACAACAAGAACATCGAGCGATACTGCGACCCCGCCAGCCCCGAGTATGCCAAACTCGTCGAAATGCTGCGCCAGCATGTCGGTGTGGACTCGTTGAAGTTCAATACCTTGGAGAGTGTGGTGAACGCCATCGGCCTGCCCAAGTGCGAGCTCTGCACGCACTGCTTCGACGGCTCGAGCTACGGGCATTGAGCATTAGGCGGACATCCTGAGAGCGGCTGTAGCGCTACGAAGAGAAAAAGTTATCAACACCTGTTGATAACTTAATCCTTTGTTTCATAAGTTTTCGCTACACCTTATTAAATAAAATAGTAACTTTGCACCCGAAAAAATGTAGCCTCTTTCGGGCAGTTATTATAGTGTATATATCTAAGGATGAAATAGTTACAAGCCAACCTATGACCATAAATGAGAACAAAAATCGCCAGCCCGTCCGTACCAATCGGGAGCCTGCGACCCCAAAATTGCCGAAGACCAATCCGTAATAATCCGTAAAATCCGTGGTTAAATACAATCTTGAAATGCGAAGCATTCGACGAAGTCAATCTTTGAGTCTTAAATCTTAAATCATTAAATAACAAACATTAAACAACAAACAAAATGAAAAGGAGATTTACAATCCTGACTGCAGCCCTTGCGCTGCTCGCGTTCCTCGCCATCCCGATGGGGATGTGGGGACAGACAAGATCTGAAGTGGTTACTTACACTTTGGATGGAACTATTACTGCCACAGGTAATGCATATGCAACTGCGACAGAACTTACCCAAAATGATATCACATGGATGGTAACGGCAAATACCGAAATGAGTCCTTGGCGCATTGGAGGTAAAAACCTTGAAGGAGTAGATCGTCCTGTGTATTCCATTGATCCTATTCCTGGAAATATCACAAAAATAGTTGTGGAACATGGTACGGCAAGCAATATTACAGTTAATTCATGGACAGTGATTGTTGCTTCAGATGCAAACTTCGCCAACGTTGTCAGCACCCTGACCCCCACTTTTACTGCGAGTTCAAGTACTACAATTAATAGGCCTTCTGGAACTGATTGGACTGGCTGCTACTACAAGTTTGTTTACAATGTTTCCGTGTCTGGAAGTACTAACAGGTTTGTGCAATTTGTAAAAGCCGAGTTCTACAAGCAAGAAGGCGCCACTCCCACCTGTGCTACTCCCACCTTTGACCCCGCTGCTGGTACTTACACTGAAGCTCAAAGCGTTAGCATCAACTGCTCAACCGAGGGTGCCACGATATATTATACCACCAATGGTGACAATCCTACCACAAACAGTACGGTTTATACTGCGGCTATTAATGTCAGTTCAGACATGACCATTAAGGCCATGGCCACCGCCGAAGGTTACGATAACAGCGCTATCGCCACAGCTGCTTACACTATCGTGAACATCGAACACGCTGGTACCGAAGCCGATCCTTACACTGTGGCTGATGCCCGCGCTGCTATTGATGCCAATGTGGGTGTTACTGACGTGTATGCCACAGGTATTGTTTCGGAGATTGTAACTGCGTATAATTCAACTTATGGAAACATCACATTTGATATCGTTGATGAAGTTGGTAATAGCGCTACTCTTCGTGCTTATCGTTGCGGTGGGACAGAGGCTGCTAACGTTGCAGTTAATGATATCGTCGTGGTTTATGGTAATTTGACCAAATATGGTTCAACATACGAGTTCGGTCAAGATTGCGAGGTGGTTTCTCTGACGCATCCTTCCAGCACCGAGCCTTCCATCACCGTCACTCCTATGACGGTCGAAGCTCCCGCCGCAGGTTTGGATGGCAACTTTACTGTGAATTGTGCCAACGTAGGCAATCCTTATATGTTAGATGTTCTTTACTGTACATCTGATGGCACAGCACTTGATCTGGAAGAATTCCCAGATTGGATTTCTTATGTCAATTTGAATACTGAAAATACTGAAAATGTAACAAGCGTTGGCTATATCATTGACGCCAACGAAGGCGAAGCTCGTACAGCCTACCTTAAAATCCAATGCTTAGTTAATGGAGCTCCGATTGTTGTATCAGAACTTATCACTATCAACCAAGCTCAATATGTGGTTGATTATGCCGAGTTGCCGTTTGAATATGATGGTAATGGTACTGGTAACCTGCCCAATGGTTTCACGGTTTCAGGTTTGGGTACCTACAATTCCTCACCTGCCATGAAGTTTGACGGCACTGGAGACTATGCCATCTTGAAATTCAACGAACGTCCTGGCACTTTGACCTTCGACATTAAGGGTAACACCTTCAGCGGTGGTACTTTCACCGTGCAGACCTCTGAAGATGGTGTGACATATACAGATTTGGAGACTTACACTGAGCTTGGTGATACTCAACATGAATCATTCGACAACTTGGGCGAAAATGTCCTTTACATTAAGTGGATTTATACTGAAAAAGTCAGTGGCAATGTCGCTTTGGGCAATATCACTCTTGCTAAATACGGCGAGGTTGAGCATACTATTACGCTGAGTCCCGAACTCATTGAAGTTGGTGCCGAAGGTGGAGAAGGCGGGTTGGAATATATTGTGAACTGGGATAATGGTGGTTGGGCTACAGGTTTCCAATTCTATGATGCCCAAGGTGAAGCAGTTGATCAACCTAACTGGATTACGATTGTTCAACAAATTGGAGAAAATGAAGATTATCATTATACGATTGCTGCCAACGAAGGCGAAGCCCGCTCGGCTTATTTCAAGGCCTATACTGATGATGAAGGTACCACGCTCTATTCCAACCTCGTCACCGTCAACCAGGAAGGCATTGAAGTACCTCCCACTGGTGATGAATACGCCCTTTATACCGGCGAGCTCGTCGAAGGCGACTATCTGATTGTTTATAGTGGTGGTGCCATGAATACAACAGTCACTAACGACAGACTGCAATATGAAGATGTTACTGTAAACAATGATGTGATTGTTACAGACAATGCTGCAATTGTTTGGCACATTGCCCCGAGTGGCCAATACTGGACCATTTACAATGCTAATGCTGACGCTTACGCTGCTAGTACCGGTGCTAAGAATAAGGCTCAAATGCTGGCAAATGGCACCGATGACAAAGCTCTTTGGACGGTATCTGGCACCGAGACTTACGAGTTCGTGAACAAACAGAACACCACTAATAATGTCAATGCCAACCTCAGAAAGAATGGTACATACGGTTTTGCTTGCTATGCCACAAGCACTGGCGGTGCCTTGTCACTCTACAAGAAAGTTGCTGAGCCTGCCACCGAGACCCACGATCTCACCATCAACGGCTACACCTCAGAAGACAATGGTTGGTACCTCATTGCTTCACCTGTGTCCACCACGCCTTCTGAAGTTACCAACATGCTTAACGACACTTACGACCTTTATCGTTTCAACCAAGCAGCTGCTCCGGATAGTGATGGGATCACTAAGGAATGGGAAAACTACAGGATACACCAGGGCGATTTCAACATCGTTCCTGGCCAAGGCTACCTTTATGCCAACAGCAACACAGTAGAATTGAGCTTCACTGGCACACCATACAGCGGCAACGGCACAATCACCTTAGCCAATGCAGGATGGAACCTCGTGGGCAATCCCTTTGGCTTTGAAGCCATTATTACTGACAAAGACTGCTACACAATTAATGATGAACACACGGGAATTATGCCAGAGATTAGCACACGTAACATCGCCGTTATGGAAGGTGTCTTTGTACAAGCTTCTGCAGCTGGTGAGACTGTGACCTTTAGCCGCCCCGCCAAGAGCAACGACAACAGATCCGCTGTGGTGATGAACCTTAGCCAAGGTCGTGGCACTATCGACCGCGCCATCGTCCGCTTCGGCAGCAGCAGCACCCTGCCTAAGTTCCAACTCTTTGAGAACAGCACCAAGCTCTACATCGCCCAGAACGGTGAAGACTTCGCTATCGTCAACGCCGACAACCAAGGCGAAATGCCCGTCAGCTTCAAGGCCAACAAAAACGGCCAATACACGATCACGGTCAACGCCGAAGGCGTGGAGATGAACTACCTCCACCTTATTGATAATATGACGGGTGCCGATGTCGACCTGCTCCAGACCCCGAGCTACAGCTTCGAGGCCAAGACGACCGACTATGAGAGCCGCTTCCGTCTGGTGTTCAGCAACGAGAGTGCTTCTGAGGCCAACTTCGCCTACTTCAATGGCAGCGAATGGGTCGTCAACGGCAACGGCACTTTGCAGGTCATCGACGTCATGGGCCGCATTTTGAGCAGCCAGAATGTCGACGGCAGCGTCAACGTCAACGCCGCTCCTGGCGTCTACATGATCCGCCTTATCAATGGCGACAACGTGAAGACCCAGAAAGTAGTGGTCAGATAAGACCGCATGACTACGAGACTGCGGGACTGCGAAGCAAACAAGTCCCGTGGTCTCGAAGTCCATATAAAGACAATTAAAAGGCTAAATAATAGATAGTTAAACAAAAAAATCGAAAAAAAATCGAGTTTTTGTCTTCGTATTGAAAAAAATACTATTTTTGCAGCCGAAATTTGAATAAAAAAGAACAAGATAATACTTATATAATTACTAAAAAATGAAAAAGTTAGCTTTGACAATCGCAATCGTCCTTACGATGGGTCTTGGGACTTATGCACAAGATCGTGGTTTACTCGGAAGAGGTGTAACTGATGGTGATGGTGATGTTACCACTCCGATGATTCCCGCCCAGCATGGTTTGACGACCGACCAAGATGGAGATGCTCCTATGGGCAGCGGCGTTGCCGTGCTGCTCGGTCTTGGCGCAGCCTACATGGTGGCCAAGAAGCGTAAGGAAGATTGAGCCTGGATGCTGTTTTGGTTGGCTATGACAACTGAAACGGCTACGAATAAGCTTATTGTCGGATGGCAAGCAAAAACTAAAAAAAACGCTTGCCATTCCGATAAAAGTATGTAATTTTGCATCGGGTAAGTCTTATACGACCAGCTCCCTCTGAAATCCCCCAGGACAGGAATGTAGCAAGGGTAGGAGGTTGTAGCGGTGCGATATGAGTAGCTTACCCTTCTTTATTTTATGACGCGGGACTTTAAGACGCGAGACTGCGAGACTGGGGCCTGTCCCGTGTCCCGAAGTCCCGCGTCTCGAGTCAAAAAGCATCCTTCGTTTAATCAAGTTTATTATCTTTGCAGAAAATATCAAATCATGAAAAAGGTTCACTTTATTGCTATAGGCGGCAGTGCCATGCACAACCTCGCCATCGCCTTGCACCGCAAGGGTTATGAAGTCACAGGATCGGACGACGAGATTTTCGAGCCTTCCAAGTCACGTCTCGCCAAGGAAGGCATTCTGCCACCACAGTGGGGCTGGTATCCCGAGAAGCTGGACAAGACCTACGACGCCGTCATCCTCGGCATGCATGCCCGCATCGACAACCCCGAGCTGGTGCGCGCCCAGGAACTTGGCCTCAAGGTGTATTCCTATCCAGAATACCTCTACGAACAAAGCAAGGACAAGACGCGTATCGTCGTCGGCGGCAGCCACGGCAAGACGACCATCACCTCCATGATCTTGCATGTGCTTAAGCAAGTAGGCATCGAGACGGATTTCATGGTTGGGGCGCAATTGGAAGGTTTCGACGTGATGGTGCGCCTCAGCGAGACGGCCAAATACATGGTCATGGAAGGCGACGAATACCTCACATCGCCTATCGATCGTGTGCCGAAGTTCCACCACTATCATCCGCATATCGCCGTCATCAGCGGCATCGGCTGGGATCATGTCAACGTCTTCCCGACCTTTGACAGCTATCTGGAACAGTTCCGCATCTTCGTCCGCACCATCGAGCCGGACGGCTGCCTCATTTACGACCAGACCGATGCGGAAGCCGAGAAGATTGCCCAAGGCGCACAGTGCCGCACCTTCGGCTATGGCGTGCATCCTTTTGAGAGCAACGGCATTAGGACGACCCTGCTCTTGCCCGACGGCAGTAGGAGGGAAGTGGGCGTGTTTGGCAGCCACAACATGAAGAACATCAACGCGGCAAGGCTGGTGTGCCAGCAACTCGGTGTGACCGACGCGCAGTTCTATGAGGCCATCGCATCGTTTAAGGGTGCTGCACGACGCTTGGAACTCCTGTTCGACAATGGCGACAACTTCGTCTTCCGCGACTTCGCCCATGCGCCTTCCAAGGTCAACGCCAGCGTGAAGGCCTTGCGCGAGCAGTTCCCCGAGAAGCATCTGATTGCCGTGTTCGAGCTGCACACCTACAGCAGCCTCAGCGAGGTCTTCATCGACCATTACCGCGATGCCTTGAAGTTGGCCGACACGGCCATCGTGTTCTATGACCCGCATGCCGTGGCCATCAAGAAGTTGGAGCTGATGCCCGACGAGCGCATCGTCGAGGGCTTTGGCCGCCCAGATTTGAAGGTGGTTCACAACAAGGCGGAACTGGTCGAACTATTACAAAAAGGCCAACGACACAATGTCATTGGCGCTTTCATGAGTTCCGGCGATTTCAACGGCCTGACGACCGACGACCTGAAGGTCTTGTATTTGTAAAAGCTAAGGTCCCTGAGCTCGTCGAAGGGCCGACCCAATACTTATAAACCGGCCTTTAACTTTGTTGAATCTTCGATTTCGACAGGCTCAAGGACCTGCCTTCTGCTGCTGACTGAAAGCTAAAACTGAAACGTCTTCTTATCAATCGCAACGTCATACTTCACATTCGAGATGACGTAAGAGTCCTTGTTGCCGCTATAGTCGTACAGTACAATCTCCTTAAGCAGTAGGCTGTCGGTGAAGTACTTGAACACCACCGTCTTGTAGCCCACACCAAACAGTGGCTTCTTTTTTGCCGTACCAATGAGAATGTGAAATTCACCCTCGGTTTTCGTCGAGATGGTATAGCCGTTTTCATTGGCCAGGTCTTGGATGCGGCCTTGGAAGCCATAGAGGAAGATGCGACTCAGCCCTTGCATCATGCCGCCCTCCTTTAGCCTGAAGGTGCCGTGAAACATCCCGATGTCCATCTTGATCTTTTTCTCGTTGACGATCATATAGTTGCCCGTAGTGAACTTGGCGGAAAACTCGTATGGCTTCGCGAAATACAGCTTGCCGTTTTGCGAGGTGGTCTTTTTGGGCTTCACCATGGTGTTGGCCAGGTCTGACTCAAACGACTTGACCTTACCATTGACTTCCTTGATGCGATTCAATAGCGTGGCATCTTGCGCCTGCATCTGCAAGGCAAACAAGATGGCGGTGAGTAGAATGATAGTTTTCTTCATAGTTTTCAATTAAACGACTAGTGATGCTGCAAAAACCGTGCCCCCAACCCACCTCCCCCCTTTTAAGGGGGGCCGGGGGGGATTAACTCTAAACTTTAAACTCTAAACCGACTCTCAACTCTCAACTCTAACCTCACCTCACTTATCCAAACTCATCAAAAACTCCTCGTTATTGATGGTCTTGGCCACGCGGTCTTTCAAGAACTCCATGGCCTCGAGCGGCGTCATGTCGGCGAAGTGGTTGCGCAAGGCCCATACACGTGCAAGGGTGCGCTCGTCGACCAGGAGGTCGTCGCGGCGTGTACCCGAAGCCACAATGTCGATGGCGGGGAAGATGCGTTTGTTCGACAGACGGCGGTCGAGTTGCAGTTCCATGTTACCGGTGCCCTTGAACTCCTCGAAGATGACCTCGTCCATCTTGGAGCCTGTGTCGATAAGGGCGGTGGCAAGGATGGTCAGCGAACCGCCATTCTCGATCTTACGTGCGGCACCGAAGAAACGCTTCGGCTTCTGCAAGGCGTTGGCTTCCACGCCACCAGTGAGCACCTTGCCCGAGGCGGGCGATACGGTGTTGTAGGCGCGAGCCAGACGGGTGATGGAGTCCAAAAGGATGACCACGTCGTGACCGCATTCGGTGAGGCGCTTGGCTTTTTCCAACACGATGTTGGCAATCTGCACGTGCTTCGAGGCTGGCTCATCGAAGGTGGAGGCGATAACCTCCGCATTGACGCTGCGCTGCATGTCGGTGACTTCCTCAGGACGCTCGTCGATGAGCAATATAATAAGGTACACCTCGGGGTGGTTGGCGGCGATGGCATTGGCCACCTCCTTCAGCAGGACGGTCTTACCGGTCTTGGGCTGGGCCACGATCAAGCCGCGCTGTCCCTTGCCGATGGGGGCGAAGAGGTCCATGATGCGTGTCGAGATGGTGCAGCCTTTGTGCCCCGTGATGTTGAACTTCTCGTTCGGGAACAGCGGCGTGAGGTAATCGAAGGGGATGCGGTCGCGCACCTCTTCGGGACGGCGCCCGTTGATGAGGTCGGTCTTGACCAGTGGGAAGAACTTCTCGCCAGCCTTGGGCGGACGGATGACACCGAAGATGGTGTCGCCGGTCTTCAGTCCCATCAGCTTGATTTGCGACTGCGACACATAGATGTCGTCAGGCGAAGGCAGGTAGTTGTAGTCCGACGAACGCAGGAAACCGAAGCCCTCGGGCATGATTTCAAGCACGCCCTCGGCACGCACGGTGCTGTCGAACTGGTTCAGCAGTTCGTCGCGGCGCGGACGCTGTTCAAAACGTTCCCTCTCTTGGCGTTCCTGCTTGTGCATGGCAGGTGTCTCTTCCGAAACAGTATTGTTCTCGATAGCCACGGGCTTTTCTTCCATGGCAGGTGTTTCTTTTTGTGCTTCAGGAGCAGGTGCGTCTTCGGCTCCGTTTTCGCGTGTGCGTTTGCGTTTCTGCTTGGGGTTCTCTTTCTTCTCTCGAGCAGGTTTCTGCTCGTTTTCTCCACCTTTTAAGGGGGTCGGGG
>JAEEGJ010013113.1_pt1 | contig 20252 bp, 19 predicted proteins | sample 8958761 | NCBI WGS metagenome assembly JAEEGJ01 (sample SAMN16246546, study PRJNA631951) | gut metagenome | biome: gut microbiome; feature: rumen; material: RS-attached | host: Bos | place: Iran: Karaj | collected 2018-10 | reverse complement strand
GCTCCTTTCTGTCACAGTAGATTTTTTCACGTAACATAATGGTACTATTTTGACGATTTGACATTTTGATGATTGCATGGAAAGGGGACAAAAAAGGGAAAGACGCGCTTGGCGACTTTCCCTTTTTGGCTGGAAGACTTACTCTTCGGATTCGCTCTCCGGGTCGACGAAGAGGAGATTGTTGAGCTTCATCCTCTTCTTCGGACTGATGACGCCTTGATAGCCGCGTAGGACATTCTTGGAGTCGACGTGGCCGACCATGGAGTCGATGAAGGCATCGGAAATGCCGTGCCAGGTGAGCGTGGTGATGTAAGAATTACGAGCGGTGGAAGCGGTGACGGGACGGATGCCGAGCTTTTCACAAACGCCTTTCATGCCTTTGCGGATTTGGCGGTTGAAGTCGTGGGTGCGGCTTTCCATTTCCGGCTCATACTTGGCATCACGGAGGATCTGCGGGAATACGAGCTTGCCTTTCACGGGCTTACTGGCGTATTTGTCGAGCAGCTTCTTCAATGGCTCCGTGACGGGAATGTGGACGGTTACCTTCACCTTGTCGGCTATCTTGCCACGGATGTAGGACAACTCCTTATTATAGAAGTAGTCGTCGTTCCATACGAGGGTGGACAGGTCCTTCAGATTGCTGCCGTTGCAGAGATAGAGGATGAGCCACCAGTCGGCGGCTTTTCTCCCGGGGCCTTTATAATCGCGAATCTTCACGATGTCGGTGACGGGAATGTAGTCCTCTTTGCGACGGGTGCCTTGCTTGATGGAAAATTTGGGCACCTCGCCGATGATCTTCTTTTCGCCCAGGCTGTTCATGACGGCACGGAGGGCGCGAAGATAGATGCTCTTGGTGGAGTCGGACAGGCCAGCCTCATCCATCGAGGCCGTCCATTGCTTGATGACGTTCTCGTCAACGAAAGACGGGGCAACCTTGGATTTCTTGCCTTTGACGACAAGCGTTTTCTCCTTGGTGCGTTTCTTGGTGAGGCTTGTGATGGAGCAGCCAAGGAAGCGATAGAAGCTCTTGAGGGCTGTGCTGTACTGAAGTCGGGTCTTCTCGGTGTTCTTGCTCTCGCCGAACTGGATCCAGTATTCGAGGAGCGTGGGGGCTTCCGGTGTCTTGGTCTCAGGGTTGGCGATGGCCTTTTTGAGATTCTCGAAGGTGAATTTCTTCTCGACATTGAGAGCGACAACGGCATCATAGATTTTAGTGAAGGCCTTCGTGACCTGACTTTTGGCCTTGTGGAGCGGTGAAGAGCCGTTTTTGAGGGTGAAGATTTTGGCGTAGTCGTCGTCGGAAACGCAGACTCCAGTTGCGTGGAGCCACTTTTCGCCTTGGTAGGTTACACGGATGTAAATGGGGTAAGTACCGTCCTTTTTTTGGCGCCTGATATCTAGGAAAGCGCGGAGGTAAACTTGCTCCGAAGCATTTTTGAGCATCGGCTCATAGGCAGAGGGGTTAATTTTCATTTTTCTAACAATTTGGTTATCTATGCGTTGCTTTGTATTTTTTGCCCATGGGATGGGTGGAAATTTGCCCATGATTTGCCCATGTGATTCAAAATACATGCAAAAATACATATAAATAATGATATATGCAAGTGTTTGATAAAGAAATAATTAAAGAAAAATGTAAGTGGTTGATAATGTGGGAAAAGTGGGTTTTTATGCTTTGGGAGCAGGGGGTCGAAGGTTCGAATCCTTTTGCCCCGACAAGATGAAAACGAAAAAAGGAACGGGATGCCGTTCCTTTTTTCGTTTGCTATAAGCACATGCTTAAGCTTCGGTCAAATCGATAATCGGAGCCTCAGGAGCGTTCTTCATCACCGAAGCGATGCCGTTCTTCATGTTCACTTGATTGGCATACATCTGGCTTGAGCCGATGATTTGGCCGTTTGTGGCCATCAGGTTGAAATAAGGTTTGCCATTAGAAGCTTCCTTTATTTCGAAACGCTTCTCGTCCTGGCAGTTCTTCTTTACGGATTCTACACCGTTTAGGCATGAGGCCTTGGTCTTGTAGCCTTCGCTGGTAAGGATAACTTGACCGTTAGTAGCTTTCAGATTGAATTGGAACTCTCCGTTCTTTCTAGTTTTGATTTCAAATTTACCCATAATTTTCTGTTTTAAAGTTGGTTTACGCTGCAAATATACATTTTTTTCATTGCATCGTCAAAAAAAGTGGATTTTTTTCATTGCAAACGCGCCAATAGCTCGTCACGATAGCTGGCCCCAACCGGAACTTTGTTGCCCGCCACAGTCACGTCCGACTTGTCCAAATCCTGGATATGCTTGAAAGAGACGATGTATGACTTGTGGACACGCACAAACTTGTCCTTAGGCAGAATCTCCTCCAAATCCTTCAAGGCAAAAAGAGCGGTGATGCGTCGTTGCATGGTATGGAAAGTCACATATTCATGCTGGCCTTCGATGAATAGTAAATCGTCATAATTGATCTTGTAGAGCTTGTAGTCGGCCTTCACGGTGATGAAATCGTTGGAACGACTGATGGTATCGTGCGGCTTGTTCTGCAAATTCACTAAAGGCTGCTCACTTCCGATGGCCTTGCTGACCGCCTGGAAGAAACGTGGGAAGTCGAAGGGCTTCAGCAGGTAGTCGACCACCGACAGATTGAAGGCATCCACTGCATATTCTGAATAGGCTGTCGTGAAGATGATGGCCGGCTTGTGCTCCAAACTCTTCACCAATTCAAGCCCGGTAAGGTCGGGCATCTGGATGTCAAGAAACATGATGTCAACCTGATTGTTTTTCAAGGCGTTCATGGCTTCAAAGGCATTTGAGCATGTAGCCACTACTTGCAGCGATTCCACCTTCGACACATAGTCTTGCAACAGTTTTTGAGCCAAATACTCATCATCCACGATGATCACGTTGTATTTCTCTTTCATAGTTCAATCTTGACTTTATATAGTTCTTTATCTTGTTGAATATCAAATTTATAATTCTCGCCATAATGCAGCATCAGACGTTGCTGCACGTTCTTCTGCCCTATGCCTGACTTCTTCTCCTCCCCCCCATTGCTGGCTATCGGCAAGGCATTGCGGGCAATTGTGTTTTCAGCCACAAAACGAAATCCGCTGCCTATCTGTTGGATGCTAATGTGAACATAGCCTTCAGGATGCGTCTCCAAACGGCTGTATTTGAAACAGTTCTCGATGATGGGCTGCAACAGCATGGGCGCAATCATGAAATCTTCTTTCTCCACTTCCTGTTCCAACACCACATCACGCGTACCAGCCATTCGCATCATCTGGAAATCAATGAAATTCTCGATATACTTGATTTCCTTGCTCAACGGTATCATTTCGGCCTGGCAATCGACTAGCACATAACGCAGCATCTCCGAAAGCTTCAACACACCATCGGCGGCATTGTTATCGTGGGTGTAAACCATCGAATAGATATTGTTTAGCGCATTGAACAAGAAATGCGGGTTGATTTGCGATTTCAGGTAACGCAGCTCCATGTCAAGTTTTTCACTCTTCAACTGGTTTGAAATGATTTTCTCCTCGTTCTCCTTACGTTGATAAAAGAATATCACTGTTATGGCATAAGTAGCAATAAACCATATCAAACGCACCAAGAAAGTCACCAAAACAACGGGGAAAAACGGCATTTCATCGAACGACCGCTTGTCAATCCAATGAAGCAAGCAGGAATCAATAGCCGTTGAGGCAGCCGCCCATGCCACAATGGCAAAAATGGAAAGCAGGATGAACAACACTACCCTACCAGGCTTCATGAAATGATCCAACAATACCTTATTGGTAAATGTGACCAGCAACACCACCAAACCCACAAAGCAAAGCGAGCTCACCGCACGGAACAAGTAGCTGCCGTTGGAATGTACCGTAAAGAAGATGACAAACAACACCAACCAGACAACGCCCCATTTATAAAGGCGCTCCAAGAGGTCGAGGTTGGCGGTGGGCAGGGTCGGCAAAGTACGCTTTTTCATCTCCAATAATTTGAATGCAAATATAAAACGAATCCCGATATCGACAGCTGCTTTTCAACGAAAATATAGAAAATGTCAATAAAGAAAGTTTCATATTAATCGACAAAATCGGCCGTTTTATTGAATTGTCTGTCGATTTGGATTAAAATTCAGTCAAACAACATAATAATTCGTCGAAATCAACGTCAAACGAAACGCAAATATTCCTATTTTTGCACCTTATTAATAAACAGCATCCACAATAGAGAAACGGATTTATGAAAAGACTGATTTTTAGAGTTTTATCAATAGCAACAATTATCATCGCCCCGATGATTATGAAGGCTCAAGGGACTCAACCTTTGCATCTCACCCTTGACCAAGCGTTAGAGATTGCTCTTTCGGAAAACAACACCATCAAGATTGCTGACATGACAGTGGAAAAGACGGGCTATGCCCGGAAAGGCAGTTATGCTGCACTTTATCCAAACATCAGTGCCAATGGCTCCTACCAGCGCACACTGAAGAAGCAGGTCATGGTGATGGACATGGGAGGACAGCCTATGGAAATCAAGGTAGGCCGCGACAACAACATCAGCACTTCGGCCACTGCCAGCATGCCATTGGTGAACGCCCAGCTTTGGGAAAGCCTCAAACTCTCGGGCATGGATGTGGAGCTGGCCGTAGAGAAAGCCCGTTCCTCAAAAATCGCCATGGTGAAGCAGGTGAAGCAAGCCTTCTATGCCGTACTGCTGGCTGAGAAATCACTCGATGTGGTGTCGAATGTTTACGAAAACGCTCAGAAGAACTACGAAAAGACCTTGCAACGCTTCAATGTAGGTAAGGCCTCGGAAGTGGAACGCCTGCGCGCCCAAGTCACGATGATGAATGCTGAGCCCAATGTGTCAAGCGCGGAAAATGCGGTGTTGTTGGCCACCTGGCAACTCAAAGCCGTCATGGGCATCAACCTCGATACTGATGTGGAGGTAGTCGGCGACCTGAACGACTATACCGCCCAAATGCTCAGCCCCTACGTTTCGGAAGACGACCTCAGCAACAACAGCTCGTTGCTGCAACTCGGCATCCAAAGCCGCATGCTCGAATCGACCATCAGGATGCAGAAAAAACAATACCTGCCCACACTTGCCGCCAGCATCAACTACAACTATAACGCCATGGGCGACGAGGAACTCCGTTGGTTCCCCTCCTCGACTGCTGCAGTAAGCCTTAGCATCCCCATCTTCGACGGCTTCCAAAAGCATTACACCATCAAGCAGAGCAAAATCAACAAGGACATGCTCGACTTGCAGCTCGAAGACACCGAACGCAACCTGCGCATATCCATCCGCAACTTCAACGACCAGATGGCACTCTGCATCAAGAACTACCAAGCCGCCAATGCCACGGTGGAGATTGCCCAAAAGAGCTATGACATCTCCGAAAAGATGTACGAAGTCGGCAAGGCCACCATGGTCGAGCTGAATGATGCTCAAGTGGCACTGATGCAGTCGCAACTCACGCAAGCCCAAGCGGTTTACAACTTTATGGTGGCCAAGGCCTCGCTGGATGAATTGATTGGGAAGGAAGAATAAAGCAGTCAGCTATCAGCTCTGTTACTGCAAGCTGAAAGCCAATTTTGAATCTTGAATCTTAAATTTTGAATTTTAAATCTTGAATAATCAAATATAAATCAATGAAATACACCAAACTCAGTATCATCGCTCTTGCCGTTGCCGCATTGATGACGGCTTGCGGACAAAAAGACAAAACCAACACTGCAACTCCAGCAGGACAGGACGCCCAAAAAGCTGCTCCAGTCGTCAGTGTCATCACTGCACAAGCTGAAGACGTCGACATCACCAACACCTTTACCTCCAACATCGAGCCTTACGCCATCAACAACATCGTGTCGCAAACAGCGGGACGTATTGTGAGCATCAACGCGGAAGTCGGGCAGAGGGTTAGCAAAGGACAACTTTTGGCCAAGATGGACGACGTCAACCTCGCCAAGACCCGTATGCAATACGTCAACGACTCGACGGAGCTGTCACGCCTTACCGAACTCTACAACATCGGTGCCGTGTCACAATCCGATTACGATATGGCCAGACTCGCTTTGAACGTAACCAAGAAAACTTACCAGAACTTGGCTGAGAACACCTATCTCCGCAGCCCCATCAATGGTGTGGTGACCGCCCGCAACTACGACAAAGGCGACATGTACAGCATGGCGCAACCCATCTTCGTCGTGCAGCAAATCCAACCTGTCAAGATGCTCATCAATGTTTCGGAGAGCCTTTTCACCCATGTCAACACTGGCATGGAATTCGACATCGAGGTGGATTCCTATCCTGACGAGACCTTCAAAGGCAAAGTGAACCTCATCTACCCCACCGTCAGTTCTGCCACTCACACCTTCCCTGTCGAAGTCATCAGCGACAACAAAGACTTGCGCTTGCGTCCCGGCATGTTCGCCCGCGTGACAGCTAACTTCGGCACCAAACACCATGTGGTGATTCCCGATATTGCCGTGGTGAAGCAAATGGGTTCCGGTGAGCATTTCGTTTATGTGCTCCAACCCGATAACACCGTTAAATACACCCTCGTGGAACTTGGCAAACGTCTCGGCAGCCGTTACGAAATCATCAGCGGCATCAATGAAGGCGACCGCATTGTCACTGAAGGACAGGTGAGACTGAAAGATGGAGTGAGTGTTACCGTGAAATGAATGTTGAAGTGTTTATTGTTTAATTGTTGAAGTGTTGACCAACGCGGCATCCCTAAACAATTAAACAATTCAACATCAAACAATTAAACAACAAAAAGATGAGTCTACAAAGAACAGCAGTAAATAACCCGGTGACGACAGCATTGGTGTTTGTCGCCATCGCCATTTTCGGCATCTTCTCCTTGATGAACCTCTCCATCAACCAGTTGCCTAACATGGAGACCAACTTCATCATGGTGATGACCTCCTATCCGGGAGCCAGTGCCGCCGATATCGAGACCAACATTTCCAAGACTTTGGAAAACACTTTGAACGCCGTCCCCGACCTGAAGCACCTCTCCTCCACTTCGCGTGAGAACACCTCTGTGCTTTCCTTGGAGTTTGAGAGCGGCATCGACATCGAGACCGCCACCAACAACGTGCGCGACAAGATCGACATGGTCCGAAACTACCTACCCGACGGCGCGACCAACCCCGTCCTGTTCAAGTTCAACGCTGAGGACATGCCCATCATGCTGCTCAGCGTTACGGCCGATGAGAGTCTGCCCGCCTTGGACAAGATTATCGAGGACCGCGTCACCACGCCTTTGGCACGTGTGAGCGGTGTGGGTACGGTTTCGGCCAACGGTGCACCAAAGCGTGAAATCCAAGTTTACGTCGATCCGAACAAGTTGGAAGCCTACAACTTAACCCTTGAAAGCATTTCGAATACCTTAGCCACCGAAAACCGCAACGTGCCCGCCGGTTACATCGACATCGGCTCCAACAGCTACAGCCTTCGTATCCAGAAGGAGTTTACCTCGGCCAAGGAGATGGAGGATATCATCGTTGGCTCTCGCGGCACTGCACCTATCTACCTGCGCGATGTGGCCACAGTGAGAGACGGTTCAGAAGAACGCATCCAAGAGTCGTATAGCAATGGCCGTCAAGGTGCCACCATCGTCATCCAGAAACAGACCGATGCCAATGCCGTTAACGTCATCAAAGGCATTAAAAAGCAGCTGAAAGCCATTGAGCCTACGCTACCCTCTGATGTCAAGCTGAGCATCATCGTCGACGGCTCCACTTCCATCCAAAACACCATCAACAGCCTGCGCGACACCATCTTCATCACCTTCCTTTTGGTGATGTTGGTCGTGTTTGTGTTCCTCGGTCGCTGGCGTGCCACCTTCATCATCGTGCTGGCCATCCCGATTTCGCTGTTAGCTTCGTTGATTTACCTATTTGCCACAGGCAACACCTTGAATATCATCTCTATGTCATCACTGACCATCGCCATTGGTATGGTGGTCGACGATGCCATTGTGGTGCTTGAGAATGTCACCACCCACATCGAACGCGGCTCAAAGCCTAAAGAGGCCGCCGTGCATGCCACCCAAGAGGTGCAGCTGTCGGTTATCGCCTCCACCTTGACCATGTTGGCAGTGTTCCTGCCCTTGACGATGATCAAAGGCACCACAGGCGTGATGTTCAAGCAGTTGGGTTGGATTGTTTCCATCATCATGATTGTCTCCACTTGCGGCGCCCTTACTTTGGTACCGATGATGTGCTCCAGAATGCTGGTGATGAATCCCCATCAGAGCAAGTTCCACAAAGCCATTTTCCGTCCCATCAACAAAGGTTTGGATGCCATCAGCAACGGCTATGCACGCCTTATCGGTTGGTGTGTCAACCATCGTAAGGTGGTCATCTTCGGCATGTTGGGACTGTTTATCCTGTCTGTTGTCCTCCTCGCCCCGACCTTGAAGACCGAAATGATGCCCAAGATGGACGAAGGCCGTTTGAGCATCAACATCGAACTTCCTACAGGCACGGGACAAGATGTCACTGGTGCCTTCGCCAAGAGCCTTGCAGAGGACTTCATGGCCATCCCCGAGGTGAAGATTTGTAACTACAGCTTCGGTCAGGCCGACTCCGACAATGCTTTTGCTTCGATGCGTAGCAATGGTACGCACATCATGTCGTTCAACCTTCGTTTAGGCACCAAGACAGAACGCCGCAAGGCAGGTCTGCGCAAAACCAGCGAGGTTGCCGATGAAATCCGCTCCAAGCTTAACGCCATGCCTGAAATCAAGAAAGCCAACGTCAACGAAGGTGGTGGCGGCATGGGCGGCATGAGTACCGTTCAGGTGGAGGTCTATGGCTACGACTTCGGCACCACCGACCGCGTGGCCAATGATATCGCACAGAAACTCCGTGATAGAGGTATCCTGCAAGTCATTGTGGGTCGTGATGAATACACGCCTGAGTATCAAGTTGACTTCGACCGCGAGAAATTGGCTCTTAACGGCTTGAACAGCACCACGGCAGCCACCTACGTCAAGAACCGCATCAACGGCTCGGTGGGTTCCTACTACCGTGAGGACGGTGAGGAATACGACATTCGCGTGCGCTACGCTCCTGAGTTCCGTAAGAGCATTGAAGACATCGAGGACATCAAGATTTACAATAGCTACGGTCAGCCCGTCCGCGTGGGCGACCTCGGTGTGGTAGTTGAAAACCTGACCCCGCCCAGCATCCAGCGCAAAGACCGTGAACGTATGGTCAGCGTCACTGCCGTCGTCGGCAAGGGACAAGTGCTGAGTGACGTGGTGAAGATGTGCGAGGAAGTCATCAGCGACACCGAAATCCCAGCCGAAATCATGACCAAAATCGCCGGTGACTATGAGACCCAACAGGAGATGTTTGGCGACCTGTTCACGCTGCTTATCCTCATCATCATCTTGGTTTACATCGTGATGGCCTCTCAGTTCGAGAACCTCATGAAGCCTTTCGTCATCATGTTCTCCGTGCCGTTCACCTTCACGGGCGTGTTCCTCGGTCTGTGGGCCACTAACACCGCCTTGGGTGCCATGGCCTTTGTGGGTATCTTGATTCTGATGGGTATCGTCGTGAAGAACGGTATCGTGCTCATCGACTATACCACCCTGTTGGAAGAGCGAGGCGTCGAGGTGAAGGAAGCCACGGTGAAGGCTGCCCGTTCGCGTCTGCGTCCTATCCTGATGACCACCCTCACCACCGTCTTGGGTATGCTGCCCATGGCCCTTGGTCGTGGCGAAGGTGCCGAGATGTGGAACTCGTTGGGTGTCACTGTCGCATGGGGTTTGACGGTGTCTACGTTGATTACGCTGTTACTGATTCCCGCACTTTACTGTTCACTTGAAACCCGCGCCGTGCGCCGCAAGAGACGCAAAGCTGAGGAAGCCTTAACCAAAACTGAAAACATCCGTTAATCATGAAAGCAATACTCATAACATATAACCAGGCATATTACGACGAGATAGCTGCCACGCTCAACGACAATGGCGTAAAAGGTTTCACGGAATGGAATGAAATCAAGGGTCACGGCAGCAACACGGGCGAACCGCACTACGGCACCCATGCCTGGCCGACCTTGAACAATGCCATCATCAGCATCGTCGACGACGACAAGGTGGACGGCATCCTCAACCAGCTGCACGAAAAAGACCTCAAGACCCCGGACTTGGGGTTGAGGGCTTTTTGCTGGAATATCGAGAAGATGATTTGATTATCCGCATGAAACGAGAAATCGTTTTGGCCTTGGTGCTTTGGGGCATCACGATGGCTGTCCTTGGACAGGACACGCTAAAGGTGATGACCTATAATGTGCGCCATTGTGCGGGCATGGAATTTCACCATCCTTTCCGGCAGCGAAGCCACCTACCCTGCTGATGAACCTCAGGACTGCCTTGATTATGTTGCCCTCTTCAAAGGCCATTCTGTTGAGACGCTTGAATCATCTGTGATTGAGGAGCCAGAGGCTTCTGACCATCGGCCAGTGGTGGTGAGAATGACATTTCTCTGACCCTAATATTTGCGCGTATTATGCATTTGTATACGAGAAGATGGCTTATTTCTTCTGGTATATCTTCAGTGGTTTGCGCTGCGATGAGCGGATGCTCAGCACCGTTAGTTTGCGAGAGTTAAAGCGAAAGATGATTGTGAATCCCATCTGATAGAAAAATCGTACGTCGGGACGAGTGGAAGGACTGCTGGCCAAGGGCATCTTGGCCAAAAGCTGCAAATCGTCCATCAAGCTCTGCAACAAGCGTCGGCTGTATGCGTCGCTGCCGTTTCGCTCATCGTAGAAAGCCAATATCTTTTGCAGCTGTTGGGTTGAGCGGATGCTGAATTCGATTAGTCGAGCCATTTGGCGAACATCGTTTTAAATTCATCCAACTGCACCGTATCGCCGCGTTCTGCGGCAGCAATCTCCTCCTCAATGTCGGGTGTCACCTGAAGAATGCCTTCAATGACGTCAGCATAGTCTACATCATCAGGCAAAACAAATGTTTCCTGCTCCGCTAATGCCGATGCTGGTTCACTAGCAATGCAGAGATTACTCGTCTCCTCTTCCCTTGGATATTTCTTGATGTTATTATCCATGTTGAGTCCTTTTGGTTGCAAAGATACAATAAAAGCAAAATATCACACCACATTCTTGTCATTTTATTAGACATTTCACGGATGCTGTCTGCAAAACTGGAAAAAGAGCGACAAGGTGGACGGCATCCTCAACCAACTGCGCGAAAAAGACCTCAAGACCCCGGATTTGGGGCTGAGGGCTTTCAGCTGGAACATCGAGAAGATGATTTGAAATAACGGTAGGACAAGCTAAGGCATCTTTGCCAAAAGCCTCAAGTCATCCATCAGGTTCTGCAACAGGCGGCGGCTGTATGCATCGCTGCGATTGCGTTCATCGTAGAAGGCCAATATCTTTTGCAGCTGTTGGGTTGAGCGAACGCTGAATTCGATTAGTCGAGCCATTTGGCGAACATTGGCATGAATTCATCCTGATTCACCAACCCATAACCTTCTCCCGAAGCAAGCCATCCAATTGCGCCGAGTTGCCATTGTAGCTTATTTCAGGCCGAAAACTTGAAATCGCTTGTTCAAAATGCTCTGCCCAATAACGAGCGTATTCCACAACGTCGGCATCAACTTCCTTTAGGTCGTTTTCCTTACTCTGCCTTTTCAAGGCAAGCAACGCCTCGATTTTATGGCAGACGCCTTCCTCTCTGACCGTGGCATTCACTAAGTCGCTGAAAAGCACGGGCGGCATGGACTGCCGTTCTTCAATCCAACGGCAGGCGAGAATGCCACGCAAATAATAGAGAAATCGTTTCAATGGATAAGCGGCGTTTTGTAGATAACGTTTGTCGTGCTTGATGTACATACTTGCATAATGGTACATGACCTTAATGGCATTAAAATAGGTAGATTCCAGCCCTCTCATGCGCGACAGGAAAGCTTCATCTGCTTGATAGATAATTGGCGAATGGAGCCATTCCAACAGCGAAGGGTTCGACTTCTGGAACAGCCGCAAGGTCTTTCGCAATTCCCAACCCACCAAGTCAACATCGTCGTCGTACATATGCTCAATCACATCACGCCCTTCGTTCACTTTTAGGTACCAGTCGAGTTGGTGGACATAGACGAAACGCACATCCCAGTCGCTTTCGGCGGAATGAAAACCCCAAGCCCTACTCCCCGATTCCACGGCGAGCAGGACTTTGACGTTGTTTTTACGTTCCACTTCCTCTAAATGGGACAAAATAATAGTTTTCATATTTTCTAAACCCATAAATTTCCTTAACCTTTTACTACACCAATGGGATAAAGTGTCTCAATAGGCTTCACTAAGTCGGCTTGGTTTTGCATGACGATGTCGATGTCCTTGTAGGCACTTGGGGCTTCGTCCAATTGGCTTTGTTGGGTGATAAAGTGAACAATGCCTTGACGATCCATAAATTCAATTTCATCCTGAAGGCTGAGTTTGCGGATGGCTTCCTTACGACCCATCACACGACCTGCGCCATGGGAACAACTCATGAAGCTTTCAGGGTTGCCCAAACCTTCCACAATATAAGAATGCGAACCCATAGAGCCAGGGATGATACCAATTTCGCCTTTATAGGCACGAGTGGCTCCCTTTCTGTGAACGATAACATCCTTGTTGAAATGATGCTCCCATGCAGCATAGTTGTGGGCAACATTAATCAATGGCTCAAAGGTGGCCGATCGGACCTGTCTGCGTATGATGTCGCAAATACGACGCATCATTAGCTGACGATTGGCCAAGGCAAAAGCAACGCAATACTTCATTTCGTTGAAATAGTCCTTGGCGTATTGGGTCTGAATGGGCAGAAACTCCAACCCAGGAAGTGTTTCAGAATACCATAACTCGTTCCAATGCTTCGCGATTTTGCCGTATTGGTCGGCGATTTTTTTGCCAATGTTGCGGCTACCGGAGTGAATCATAATCCACAATGCATCATCAGAGGCGGCACGTTGCAGCTCAATGAAGTGGTTGCCACCGCCAAGGGTGCCGATTTGCAGCAGAGCAGACTTGTAGAGGCCTTTCATAATGGGTAAGGTCTCAATGTCAAAACCCTGTGGCATCAATGCTTCGTCCTGAGGCTTGTCATGGTGATCGAAGCCGACGGGGATGGTTTGGTAAATTTTTGCTATAATTTTCTCGACGGTGGAACGACGAATGCGTTTGGCATTGATGCTCGTCTTGACAGCACACATGCCGCAGCCAATGTCGACGCCCACGGCATTGGGAACGATGACACCGTTAGTGGCCAACACTCCGCCAATGGGCATACCCAGTCCAGCATGTGCATCGGGCATTAGGGCCACATGCTTGTATGCAAATGGCAGCGATGCCAAATCAATGGCTTGTTCCAAAGCCGTATTCTCGATATCTGTTACCCACATTTTGATGGGCACTCTATTCCCTGTGATTACTTTCATAGCTCTTTAAATACAGTTAAAGAAGGGCAAAGCAACAAGCGAAAAGAGTCTTTTTAAGGTCGCTACTATTATGGTTTTACCATAACGCTATACGACGAATTGGACGAAGTATCTCTTCCCTACGGCACTTGCCCTTTCATTATCAAATCTTCACATTGCTTATCATTTCAATGGCGTCACCACCTTCCTCAATGGCTTGAAGGACATCAAAAACCTTGTCGCTCCATCCAGCAATCAAATACACATCCCTTTCGACCATCGAAAGCGGCATCTGGCCATATCCTGCCAAGTCAAACAAGTACAACTTGGCATTGGGCGCAATGGCTTTGTAACGGTGCCATGACTTCCTTATGCTGGCGTTTCCGCCGTAGCTATCCCACATCTGGCAATCGGTAAACATCATCACCTTGTCCATGATTTCCTTGCGCTCAATGAGCCAGTCAATGACTTTGTATCCATTGGTGGAATAACCCACTTCGCCTTCACGACGGTGCAATTCCATCGTGTTGGCAAGGATATTGTTCGCGGGCAGGTTAATCGCCTTCCAAGTATCGCCAAACATACCACTAATGACTTGCGAGCAACGGTTTTTCAGCAACATGGCCAACATCAAGCCGATGTCGTATAGCTCCACTTTGCTTCGGGGGCTAATGCCTTGTTCCATCGAGCCGGAAACATCGCAGGCCAACAGCACCTTGGTGTCGACACCAAAGCCTTCAATATTGGCTGCCGAGCAGAGTGCCGCAGCTTCCAAAGCGGAAAGAACAGTCGCCGTGGATGTCGAGGTGATTCCCTGCACTTCGCGATAGGCTGCCAAATAGCGGAAGGGCAATTGCTTGGCATTGGCAACAGCCTTAGGGTCGCTCAACGTGTTGCACACCTTCAGGATATACTCGGTGCTCACACGGCTTTCCAAGATATTGCGAAGGTTGCGCATCAAGGCCATGTAGCCCACCTTGCCGCTGTCGATGAGTTCTTCCCATTTCAGGCGAAAAGCTGAGGCACGTTCCTCGTCGTTCTCAAACTTTTGCTGACCCAATGCCGACAGCTCGGTTTCCCAAGTGTAAGGGACGGCCAGGCTCTTGTTGGTGATTTTGTCGAAGATGGCTTGTTGTGCCTCATCTTTCGCCTTGGGGTGGACAAGGAAAAGGGCATCGCGCAGCTTCACTTCTGCTCCATCGCGGTCGTACTTGGCAAACTGGTATTCATCGAAGCGGTTGAATGCCTGTTGCAGGCCTACCTGGATCTGATGCGAGAGTTTGCCCAGTTTTTTCCGCTCGTCCTTTGAAGGATTACGCGACTGGTAGCAAGCCAACAACTCCGTGATTTCGTCAGCGCGAAGGACGGTCTGCGCCACGGCGCGACTCACAAGGTTATCGCCGCTATGCACTTTGGCCAGCTCGACGAGCAAGAGCAGCGATACCGAACGCAGATACATCTGAGTGCGGGTGTAAACCGCTAGTTGTGCCACAAACATAGGGTCAACCTTGGCTATCAGGCTGGCGATGCAATCCATCCGTTCGTCGTTCGTCTCATAGAACTTGTCGCTCAATGAGGCGGTTACAACTGCAGTGTACAATTCCAACTCAGGTGTCATGACGAAAGCTTCAGCTCCTTCATAGTTTTTCACCTTTCCTTCTTCCTTTTTCTCAGTGTTGAATCTCATGGCTCAAAGTGTTTTTATGGGTTAATGTTATTAAAAGCGGTGCGACAAGCTCATTCGGACTATACGGTGGTTATCATGTTGCCATGTACCATTCCAGCACTACAAGCGAAGTAACCGAATGATACGGCAACCGCCTTGTGGAACCTCGTGGATTCGAACCACGTTAACCGGATTTTCAGTCCGGCGCATATACCATATCTGCCAAAGTTCCAAAAAGGTGGTGCGACAGGCTCGGAGGGAGATGGGGCTGAACCCCTCGAAATCTTGCCAATTCGTGAAGTATCCCTACGATACGGCAACCACCTTATTATAATATAATGACAAGGCAACGAGCGGAAAGACATTGCACACACTCTGAACATGTTCAGAACATGGACCGGAATCGAACCAGCTTTAACCAACGAAGTAGGTCTTTCCTACGGCACTTGCCATGTTTTTCATCAGATCAAAGAACCCTTTTTGTCATTTGACGCTACAAAGATACAGTAGCTACTGCGCAGTCTATTTGCGTAGTTGGAAAAAATTTCGTTTTTTTGCAAAAAAATCGAAAAAATGCCACTCAACAGAAGCCAATTGATCCGTTTGACCACCATTGACCGGTGCTTGCAGAACCATTATCGCCGCTGGACACTTGAAGATCTTATCGAGGCTTGCTCGGAGGCCATCTACGACTGTGAAGGTCGCACCGAAGGTGTGAGCCGACGCACAGTACAAGCAGACATCCAGCTGATGCGGAGCAACAAACTAGGCTATGAAGCGCCAATTATTGTTGTGGATAAGAAATACTATACCTACGCCGACAAAAACTACAGTATCACCAACATTCCCCTGTCGGATACCGACGTAAGCACCTTGCAGCAGGCAATGGACATCTTACGTCACTTTCAGGTGTTCTCACAGTTTAGCCCAGTAACGGATATTATTGACCGTTTGGGCGACCATATCGCTGTGACCACGAAGCACGACATTCCTGCCATCCATTTGGAAAAGAATGAGCGACTGAAGGGATTGGAACATGTAAGCACGCTTTATCAGTACATCATCAGCAAAAAAGCCATCATCATCAATTACCAATCGTTCAAGGCGCGACAGCCCAGACCGTTTGCCATTTCGCCGTATCTACTGAAAGAGTACCGCAACCGTTGGTTTGTCATCTGCTATGATTATGTGCGCAACGGCATATGCAACTATGCGTTGGATCGCATCGTGTCCATCGAACCATATGAAGACAAGCCCTTTGTGGGAAACACCTTCTTTGACCCAGAGCATTACTTTGATAACATTGTTGGTGTGACAAAGGATTTGAATAGCCAAGCGCAGACAGTAAAACTGAAAGTGGACACCAACCAAGCACCATATGTCATCACCAAGCCTTTGCACAGCACCCAAAAGGTTGTCAAGAAGTTGGAAGATGGTGGAATTATGGTCACCATCGAGGTTGTTCCTAACCAAGAGCTGGAGCGCATCATCTTGGGATTTGGTCAGCACATGCAAGTCATTGAGCCACGATTACTGCGGCATCGCATAAAGAAAGAATTGCAGGTGGCGGCTTTACAGTACGATAAAGCAGAATAAAACAGCAAAACGGAACCACATTTTCACCCCACCATCCCCAAGATCACCTCAGGCGCCATAGTCATCTCAGTAACCGCGCAAAGACCGATACCGATGTCCTTCAAACTAGCACCCAACAGATAGACTTTATCGTCAATGATCAGAAAACGGTCGTGGTTGCGGTGGGGCAACTGAATGAACACTATTTCAGGATATTGGGTGTTGTGTTTCTTCAGGTCGGTGAGAAATTGTTCGTTATAGCGTGTGTGGATGGTCGCTGTTACTCCATCTGCCCGTTTTGTGAGCATGGAGAGTACTCGGTCGTCAACGTAGTTGTCAATCAAGACAATCCATTGACGGGCGCTCCGAACAAGGTCGGAAATGTAGGTCCATGCATCCCAGACACAACCCGTTGCAAAAACCTGCTCGGGGAGAAGTTTGGGGCTAACGTCCTCGATTCTATCAAGAATGACCTTAATCGTTTTGTCTGTCTCCTGTTGATGCTGCTCAATGTTGAAGATACGCTCTATGATTTGTGCGTTGTGATTGACGAGTTGTGGGATCATGGTGAAAGCGCGCATGATGCGGATGTTGACTTCCACGGCTGTGTCAGACCTTAATACACTGCTGAGCATCGCGATGCCATTGCGGGTGAAGGCATAGGGCAAATAACGGCTACCCCCTCTTCCGTTTGAGGTAACAAATTGTGACTTCAAAAGATTATCCTTTTCATTTGAGGTCGCAAATTGCGACCTCAAAAGCATCCCTTCATCGTTTAAGGTCGCAATTTGCGACCTTGAACGAACCGCCTCATCCTGAGTGAGTTGAAACATGAAATCCTCTGGAAAACGATTGAGATTTCGTTTTACCTGTTCGTTCAATCTTTTAGTTTCAACGCCATATAACATCGCCAAATCGGAATCAAGCATTACCTGTTGGCCTCTTACTATGCGTATCAGAGATTCTATATTGATACGGTCAATCCCTTTGATATCACAAGTTGTGATTTCAAGTTTTGCCTCGGTGTCTTTCTTTGCCATATTATTATTAGTTTTAATACCGCAAAGATGCAAACCTTGTCAAGAAAAAGCCGTTGAACAAACGTTTGTTGTCGACAGCAGTCGTTTGTTGTCGTTTGCTGTCGGGTATATTATTGTAAATAAGGAATTAAAAAGACTACTTCACCGTAAAATTACTCTGATACTTAAACAGAATAAACTGGTCTGCATGCATGTCGTAGTCGATGGTGTGGACGCAGAAGCGGCAGTATTCGTAGGTACCGTCGTCCAATAACAGGCGACCTACATAGCCGTCCTGAAGGTTGATATGCTCGATGGTTTGTGTCCAGCCATCCTGTGGAATCTTGTCGACCATGCTCAGACGGTACACCAAATCCTTCACAAAGGCAAATTCCACCTGGTCCGAACCCGCGTTCGTAATGTTAAAGTTATTGTCAGCAACAATGTTCACGTCACCTTGGGAGAAAAAGTTAACGCCCTCGTCGTTGTCAAGATAAACAAAGGCTACCTCATAGCTTGTCTCAGGGGGGACGCAAGCGGCCAAACCCAAGCACAAGGTCAATGCAACAATTATGTTTTTGATCTTCATAGCATTAAGTTGTTATCCTCCAATTTCGTCCAATTCGAGCCAACGTAATTCCTTCTCGTCTAACAAGTCCTTAATCTCCTGCAAGCGGTTGCCCATTTCATGCAGTTTCTGATAATCGGTCTCGTTGTTTAAGGCTTCGGTTAGACTTTGTTTCTCCTTTTCAAGTGCCTCCATCTCTTGCGCAAGCATCTCGTATTCACGCTGTTCCTTGAAAGAACGCTTCACCTTCTCACGTTGCTTCACTGGCTTGGGCTCTTCTTTCTTCTGTGCCGATTTCTCCTTGCGTTCCTCTTTTAATTTGGCATCCAGATAGTCCTTGTACTGGCTGTAGTTGCCCATGAAGCCCTTTACCATGCCATCGCCTTGGAAGACAAAGAGTTGGTCGACAACTTGGTCCATGAAGAAACGGTCGTGCGAGACCACTAAAAGGCAACCTTTGTAGCCTTGCAGGAAGTCCTCAAGTTTCTGTAAAGTCAACAGGTCCAAGTCGTTGGTGGGCTCGTCGAGGATGAGGAAGTTGGGATTCTGTACCAAAATGGTCAACAGGTAGAGTCGCCGTTTCTCGCCACCACTGAGCAAGGCCACTGGCTGGCGGTGCATCTTGTAAGGGAACATGAAATGCGCCAACAATTGGTCGGCGGTATAGACCTTGTCCTTGCCGTAGGTCATCACCTCGGCAATGTCGCGCACGGTGCTGATCACGGTCTTGCTCTCGTCAAACTGTATGCCTTCCTGCCTGTAGTAGCCGTATGTCACGGTCTCACCCGTTTTTACCCTTCCTTTGTCGGGCTGAATCGCTCCGGTGATGAGGTTGAGGAAAGTGGACTTCCCCACCCCGTTCTTGCCAATCAAGCCGATGCGCTCGCCACGCTTGAAGACATAGTCGAAGTCTTTAAGCACCGTCAAGTCGCCAAACGACTTCGACACATTGCTGAGTTCCAATATCTTGCCGCCTAAACGCTGCATCTGCAAACCGAACTCAAGGCGTTCGTCCTGCTCTTGGTATTTTGCGCGTTCCTTAAGGTCGTAAAACGCGTCGATGCGGCTCTTCGACTTGCCTGTGCGGGCCTGCGGGGTGCTACGCATCCATTCCAACTCGTATTTCAACAGCTGGCTGTTGCGCTCGGCAGTGGCACGTTTCACCTCCTCGCGTTCGCGGCTCTTCTGCACATAATAGTCGAAGTTGCCGTTGTGGGTGTACATCACGCCTTGGTAGAGCTCAAAGATCTTATTGCACACGCGATCAAGGAAATAGCGGTCGTGGGTGACCATGAGCAGGGTCATGCTCGATTGGGTAAGGAACTTTTCCAACCATTCCACCATCTCCACATCGAGGTGGTTGGTGGGTTCGTCAAGAATCAGGAAGTCAGGTTCATGCAGCAGTACTAAAGCCAAAGCCAGACGTTTCACCTGTCCGCCCGAGAGCTCGTCGACCGATTGTTCCAAATTGGTGATGGCAAAACGAGTAAGATATTGCCGTGCCTTGAGGTGTTGCTCATCGTTGAGGTCGGCCAACAAGTCCGAAATACGCGTCCCAGAAGGATACACAGGCAGTTGCTCCAAGTAGCCGATTTTGATGTCGTTGGCGTAGGTGATGGTTCCCGAGTCGGGCGACTCCTTCCCCACCAAAATCTTTAGCATCGTCGACTTGCCCGAGCCATTGGTGGCAATCAAGGCCGTCTTGTCGCCTTTCTCGATGCCAAAGGTGACATCTTCGAACAGCGTCTTGATGCCGTACGACTTGGATATCGCGTTGACCGACAGATAGTTCATTTCGCGAAACGCTTGACGTATTCGATGGGATATTGCGACTTCTCCGAGACCTGCTCCACCGTCATGCCCGATTCGAACAACCGCTTAATGACGGCATCCATAGGCTCACCGACTTCGATGATATGGAAGTCAGGGTCATAGAAACGAACGATGCGTTGACCCCAAGGCGCTTCCTCAACGGGATG
>JAEEGJ010013112.1_pt1 | contig 20254 bp, 15 predicted proteins | sample 8958761 | NCBI WGS metagenome assembly JAEEGJ01 (sample SAMN16246546, study PRJNA631951) | gut metagenome | biome: gut microbiome; feature: rumen; material: RS-attached | host: Bos | place: Iran: Karaj | collected 2018-10 | reverse complement strand
CCGACATGAAAGAAAGAATAGAACAGATACTGAATGAAGTAAAGAACTTCCAGGCTGAGAACAAAGAGGCTTTGGAGAACTTTCGTATCACCTATTTAAGTAAAAAAGGCATCATCCCTGCCTTGTTCGCGGATTTTAAGACAGTGGCTCCCGAGCTCCGCAAGGAGATGGGCATTTGTCTGAACGAACTGAAAAACACCGTTGCCGCCAAGGTAGAAGAACAACTGGAACGTTTTGAGACTCAGAGCAGTTCCGATGCGGGATTCGACATGACCATGCCCGCCAACGAGATGCGAGGAGCACGCCATCCTCTCTCAATCGTCCGCCGCGACATCAACGAGATCTTTGAACATCTCGGCTTCACCATCGCTGAAGGCCCTGAGATTGAGGACGACTACCATGTCTTCACCGCACTGAACTTCGCGCTTGACCATCCGGCTCGTGACATGCAGGACACCTTCTTCATCCAGAAGGAGCCCAACGTGAACAAACCCACCGATGTGTTGCTGCGCACCCACACCTCCAGTGTGCAGGTCAGGGTGATGGAACAAGGCAAACTCCCCATCCGTGTCATCGTTCCTGGTCGCGTGTTCCGCAACGAACCCATCTCCGCCCGCGCCCACTGCATCTTCCATCAAATCGAAGGTCTTTATATTGACGAGAACGTCTCGTTCGCCGACCTGAAACAGACCTTGTACCATTTCGTCCAAGAGTTCTTCGGAGAAGGCACCAAGGTGAGGTTCCGCCCCTCCTACTTCCCCTTCACCGAGACCTCGGCTGAGATGGATATCTCTTGCAATATCTGCGGAGGCAAAGGCTGCAACATCTGTAAACACACGGGCTGGGTTGAGATCCTCGGCTGCGGCATGTGCGACCCCAATATCTTGATTGCCAGCGGCATCGACCCAGAAAAATACACCGGCTTTGCCTTCGGCATGGGCGTGGAACGTATCGCCATGCTGAAATACGGCATCAATGACTTGAGACTGTTCTTTGAAAACGACCTCAAGTTCCTCGAACAGTTTGAGTTAGCCTAACTAACAGAGGGCTGACGCTCCACGCATTTGACAATCAACACGCTGAGTTCAAACAACAGATAAATAGGCAGCGCCACCAACGACAGGGTGAAAGCATCACCCGTGGGAGTGATGACCGCTGCAAGAATCACGATAATCACCACAGCATGACGGCGGTATTTCTTCATGAATGCCGCCTTCATCATGCCCATCTTCGCCAAGAGCCAGCATAAGACCGGAAGCTCAAACACCACCCCCATCATCAAGCATAGCATCAACAAAGTCGAGACGTACGACTCCAACGAGATTAAATTGCCCACATCCGCACTCACTTGGTAAGTGCCAAGAAAACGGAACGTCAAGGGAAAAATCAGAAAATAGTTGAGCATCACACCCAGCAGGAACATCACATAGCCTCCAACCACCGCGGTGACAGCAAAACGACGTTCCGACTGGTACAAAGCGGGCGACACAAAACCAAAAAGGACATATAGCACGTATGGAGAAACCATCATGAACCCCATCCACATCGCCATCTTGATATGGATGATGAACTGTTGGGCTAGATGGATGTTGATCAAGTTGACCTCGAAAGACTTCAAAGGACCTACCAGGCGTTCAAACAAACGATAGGTGACAAAACCAGAGTCTTTGGGAGCCAAGACGACACGAAAGAGCAAGTCTTTGAAGCAGAAGGCCACCACCCCCGCAATGAGAATCACGGCAAGGATGCGGAAGAGACAATGTCGAAGCTCTTCCAAATGATCCCAAAAACTAAGATTCTCTGAATCTTTCGTTGGACTCATTTCTTCTCAGTTTCCTTGTTAGCCTCCTCCGTAGCTTCCGGTTTCGTGTCGTCCTTGTCATTCATCCCTTCCTTGAAGCTCTTGACGCCTTTTCCTAGACCCCGCATCAGCTCCGGAATCTTACGACCGCCAAAAAGCAACAGGATCACCAAAGCGATAAGGAGTATTTCCTGCGTGCCAATCAATAACAATGTCATGACTTTTGTATCTTTTTACAGCATGCAAAAGTAAGAATAATTCTTTACAAATCAGCTTTTCGCTTTTTTTTCAAAAGATAAGCACCTCCCAAAAGACACAATAAGAACGCCCCGTCGGCTACAGGAGCATATTGGTCGTAAGTCACCCCCAACAAGGGAATGAACGGCGCTTCTCCTGTAGCTTCAGTACGGTTTTTCCCTTCATCAGCGTCCACCAGGATCACTTGGGCATCCGCTGGCCGCAGGGCAGCAGCCATCAGCGCGATGAATAATAACAATCTTTTCATGGTTTAAAATTTAATGAAGTAATAATTTCTGTACACGGGTAAAGCCGGATTGAGTAAGACGGAGCAGATACACACCACGGGCAAGTCCTTCCACCGACAGACGCTCAGCGTCTGTAGCCGACTTCAAAACTCGGCCCTGAAGGTCAAGAAGCTCAAGCCTCCCCTGACCATTCACAACAATGGTGTTGTTTGTGAGATAGGCAAAATCGTTCTCAAACAAGGTGGGATCCTCTGATTCTTCAACTCCAGCGGATGAAAACACCAACTTGAAACGTGAAGCGTAATCGTGAGGCGACGCTTGAAAGACGTAACATTCTTGTCTCAAACAATCCACTTCGGTCCCAGTGATGTTGTCAATCAGATGCAGGTAGTCGAACTCCCCGTTACGAAGATCCCACCGCAGGGTATAAATTCCCTCGTTGTATGCGTTAAAGTGAACAGGAAGCGTTTTTGGTCGGCCTTCCGTGAAGGCAATGCTGTATTCTTGTGTGTCAAAGCTGAAGGCGACTTCGCCGTCACCCCCTCGCAGGCCTTTCATCTTCAGTGCACCCCCCGATACAGGCCGGTCAAGCTCCACGGTGGTGTAGTCTTTCATGCCCGCTGTGTCACTGACAATCAGGTTCACCAAAGGGAAGGCGGGTTGCTCCCCACGAAAAGAAGTCTCCTCCGCCACCACCGTCTGGCTAGTTTTGAAAACGACATTCCCGTTTCGGTTGACTTGCACAAAGAACCCCTGATGCGGATGAAGATAACGCGAGGCATAGAGTGGGTTGACCGATGATCCAGGACAATACGTGATATAACCATGCTTGTCAGCATCCAACAAGGTGTAAGCGCTTTGGGACAAGATTCCCGCGTTGTCGGTGGCAAAGCCGTCGAAATCAAGGCAGGCATGGTAAGGGTTGCCAACCATGTTATAGCCAGGATAGATAGTTCCTTGACGGGTCACCGCCCTGCTGACATTGCTATTATTCAACCTTCCATAAGCTTGAAGTCCCGTCTTTCGGGCAACAGCCCATAAATACCCCTTTCCAGGAACCAGATAACTTTCGTTGGTATAATTAATAGGTGCGCCCGTCACATTATGATAATGATCTCCCGTTTTACGTTTGAAATTCGGCCATCCACCATTAGGCTCGTCATAGCAATAGAAATCCCAACCATTATAAGGCGAATTGGTAGGGAAATAGCCATCAGCCAAGTTGAATCTCACCTGCGAGGGGTTATTGAAAGGCCCTCCGTTGGTGTACATGAGATAGTCAATGCCCACGGGAGCATCGGCAAGCGGAGTACTCACCCCATGCCAGTCATAGCTGGCACCAGCAAAATCAGAACCATCACTGTTATCCAAGGTGATCATCACATTCGCTTTCAGTTGATAATTCCCTTTCAAGGTAGCTTCCTCGGTGACAAACAACGATTTCTCCCACGACTGAGAAATGTTATTGGCATTAATGGCATCACACTGTCCGTAATAGGCCAACGCGTTGTTAGCAACAACCTGTTCCCCTGACAGATGGTTGATAGAAGCATAACGCAAGGCCTTGAACTTGTCGGTTCTAGTCAGTTTAATAGCGGTATTCACTTCGGTTGTTCCATTATGAAAATCGAATCTGTGAATGGGGAGATTCTCGTTGAATTGAAAGTCGCCAGCAACAGTCCATGTGGTGAAGTCCTCTGCTCCATGAGCCTTTACCCAGCCGTTCAGCGTGTCGGCCAAGGCGATATCGCTGAGGCTGTTCCCTTTATACAACCTTGGACCGAACTCCCCATAATAATAAGGAGTCTCCACCCATTTATAGCGTAGGCAACCGCTCGCCGCAGTACCGCCAACCAAACCGAACACGGAAGGATCAAAAGGATAATAACAATAGCGCATCTGACCTGTATTGTTGTAAGCCAATTGTTTCAGTTCAGACAAAGGCATCAGACGGGATTCCTTTATCCTGATTCTATTCATCAAAGACTGAGGATTATTGTCTTGCTGTTGCAAATGATGGGTGAAGAACTTCCCGGGGTTCTCCTTGTAAGCCTCTGGAATCACGCTGGATGTGCCTCCATGAGCGACCGTCCCACCATGCCATTGCGCATGTTCATAGTTGATGCCCTCGATGTTCGTCTCTGTGTTATAAAAGCCATCCAGTTCATTGGTATTACGCTCAGTAAGCAAACGGGAGAAACTGTCGTCAACTAAAGGAGTCACCAATCCCCCGCGCCCATCCTCATTGACATAAAACACAAAGGATCCCACACCCCCGATATAAATCACATCGCCGAGATTATACCCAGTTCCATAGAATTCATGAGCATACTTGATGATGGTTGTCGTGCTTTGGAATATGGATTGGTCTTTGACATGTAATTGACCCGTCTCAAAACAGCCTTTGATATAGTCTTTTTTATACATCGAGCAGCTGGCAATAAAACCCGCCGACCAAGCGAGAGGACGTGCTCCAGCCCTGCATATCGCCTGCACCCCCATCATCATGCACAATTGCTCAAAAGAGGGAATAAACCAGCCTCTCGACTGACTACTGGCATAATTGTTTTCCATCACGCCCGCATTGTCATGAACCAGGTAACCCACCTCTGTCCCACTGGATTTCACAGAGAAAATCAAAGTGGCATTGGCGAAAGAATTCCGTATGGAAGCATTGTTTTTCACCGATCCCACAAGACCTCCCATTTTAAAACTTTCTATAGTGGCGTTGCTGGAACTATTGGTCATGCTGCCTCCTTCCATACAGCCCACCAGTCCTCCGCATAGCGCTGAGGCACTTCCCGTAATGATGGTAGCTTCCGTTTCACAGTTGTTGATGGTGGTATTCACCGCATGAGCCACCAGACTGCCACCATATCCCGTGAAATCACGGAAACGTCCACTCATAATCACATTGGAAATCGATGCACCCTGGGTGATGCCAAAGAAACCGGCACGCCCTTGGGAATCAGGAGTCACGCCGTTCAATGTGATGACGTGTCCTCGACCGTCCAACGATCCTGTAAAGACCCCTATGGGAACCCAGTCGTCCACCACAAGGTCATCTGTCAAATAATAACTGCCATCCATCGTCATGGACATCAGATCCCCAACACTTCCAATGGGGGTTTGCGCATAGATCCTCACACCGAAGACCATAAGCATAAACAAGAAAACACACCGTTTCATCATACCTTATAATTATTTAATGAGTAATATTAGTTTTCATTGGGGACATGGAAGTCAGAAGGTTGATTACTAAAAACTTCTGACTGCCCGTATTTTTCTTGTAGATTTTTTAAACCAACCCGAAGTGGTACATTGTGATCCATCATAAACATTGCTCCAGTTGGCGCTACTGCATGTGGACACCTCTGTAGAGGAATGCCATGTGCCTTGTGAGAACATGGTGCCTCCACATGCCGCCATCGCCGCATTGACGAATCCCATGAAACCATACATCATCCGAAGTTGCCCGTAAGAGGGCAGATACCAATAATCACCCCGAACCACTGGTTTCTGTGAGAGATCAGCGATGCCGTTTTTTTCCGAATAAATGTAATTCAAAGGCGGACTTGTGGTCTCCGAAATCTCAGCACCACAACCAGTGTAAATGAACTCCACCAAACGTTTTGTGTTCTGCCAACCACATGTATCACCGATGCCTCTCGAGGTCACCTCATGAAAAGGATTGAACGGAGTCACAATCCCCTCCACTGGATAACGAGCCACACAGGTATCATAGCAGACAGAACCTATCGGCGCCCATTGGCAGGCATCCCTCTCACCCGTCTCCACGACCCAGCCATGCCAGCCAAGCTCGCCACCTTCAACACCACAAGGAACAGTGCCATAGTAAGAATAAAACACCACCCCTAACACCGTCCCAGGAGGATTCGAAGAATCCCATTGCCGATAATCCACAAAATGCTCCTCGCCATTCCCGTCCAGATATAAGATATCACCAGGTTTGATGCGATTGGTTAAATAACCCTCTGACTGTGCATGGGCAGAAACCACTGTAACACACAAGAATGCAAACAAATACAATTGTTTAATTTTGTTTTTGAAATTAGTTTTCATCATTAATATCCTTTCGTTAGATTTTCGATGCAAAAATATGTATTCTACTAACACAATGTTATTTTGTGGAAAATAATTCCGATGTTTTTTCATTTTTTTGTATATTTGTAGCGGTTATACAGTAATGAAATTATATATAAATATATGAAACACAATCTATTACCTCTTATGATGCTGGTTTTCTTCACCAGCTGTGGTTTTGCGCAAAAAACCTATACCTTATCCTCGCCTGATCAAAAAATCACGATCACCATCCGCACGGGCGAGCGTCTCAGCTACTCCGTCACCCATGAAAAAACCAAGGTTTTGGCCGATTCACCCATCGCCATGACCATCGACTCAAACAAGGTGTTAGGCGTTCCTGCCGAAGAGACCAATGTGAAAGAACGCTCCAATGATCAAGTCATCTCGTCACCTTTTTATAAAAGAAGCAAGGTACACGACCATTACAACGAGCTGGTGTTGTCTTTCAAAGGCGACTATCAGGTAGTGTTCCGCGCCTACGATGACGGAGTGGCCTACCGTTTTGTGACCAACGGCAAAGACTCTATCCAAGTCGTGTCAGAGACTGCTGACTTCAACTTCGACAAAGATTATCAAGCCTTGATCCCCTACGTCAACAGAAGGGCAGGCCAGGACGGCGACTTCATCCAACAGCAGTTTTACAACTCGTTCGAGAACACCTATACCCACCTGCGTTTGAGCCAGATGGACCCTGACAAGCTGGCCTTCCTCCCAGTGCTGGTGGAACTCAAAGACGGAAAGAAAGCCGTCATCACCGAGGCGGACCTGGAGGACTTCCCCGGCCTGTACCTGCGCAACGAGAAAGGCAACAAAGGGTTTACCGCCGTCCATGCAGGTTATCCCAAAGTCCGTAAACAAGGCGGGCACAACAACCTTCAATACCTTGTGAAATCTCGTGAAAACTATATCGCTAAAACGCAAGGCAACCGCAACTTCCCTTGGCGTTGTGTCATCATCTCCGAACACGACAAAGACCTGGCCGACAGCGACATGGTGTATAAACTCGCATCACCGAGCCGTATCAGCGATGTGTCATGGATCAAACCCGGCAAGGTGGCCTGGGACTGGTGGAACGCCTGGAACATCTATGGTGTGCCTTTCCAGGCAGGCATCAACAACGACACCTATAAATATTATATAGACTTCGCCAGCCAATACGGCATTGAATATGTCATCTTGGACGAGGGTTGGGCGGTCAACAAAAAAGCCGACCTCTTTCAGGTGGTGCCTGAGATCGACCTCAAAGAGCTGGTGCAATACGGAAAGGAACGCAACGTGGGGCTAGTCCTCTGGGCAGGCCACGCCGCCATCGACAAAGACATGGAACACGTTTGCCAATATTATTCCGACTTGGGCATCAAAGGTTTCAAAGTCGATTTCATGGATGGCGATGACCAGATGATCGTTGACTTCTACTACCGCATGGCTGAGACCGCCGCCAAGTACCACCTCTTCGTGGATTTCCACGGCGCCTACAAACCCACTGGGCTGAACCGCACCTGGCCCAACGTGCTCAACCATGAGGGAGTGTATGGACTGGAACAGGCCAAGTGGGATAACGAGAGCGACCTGGTTCTCAATGAGGTCACCATCCCCTTTATCCGTATGGTGGCCGGTCCGATGGATTACACCCAGGGCGCCATGAAAAACGCCAACAAAAACAACTTCCGAGCTGTTTATACTGAACCCATGAGCCAAGGCACCCGCTGCCGTCAATTAGCGGAATACGTGATTTTTGAATCGCCGTTCAACATGCTGTGCGACAGCCCGAGCAACTACATGCAAGAGGATGAATGCACAAGGTTTATCGCTGGGGTGCCCACCACTTGGGACGAGACCGTGGTGTTAGATGGCAAAGTCGGCGAGTATCTCGTCATCGCCCGTAAGAAAGAATTCCGCTGGTATATCGGTGCCATCACCAACTGGGAGGAACGTGACCTGGAAATCGACCTCACCCCGTTGAACGGTGGTGCCAAGTCGGGACACATCTTCCGCGACGGACCCAACGCCAACCGCGTAGCCCAAGACTACGTCTCTGAGCAAATCCAGGTGTGGGGCAATAAAATCAAGCTTCATCTTGCCCAAGGCGGTGGCGCGGTCGTCATTTGGTAGGTGAGAGGTACCCCGTTAGGGGTTTAACCTCGGTAGAAGGAGAATTTATAATTTAGAGGGAGCTACCCCGTTAGGGGTTAAATCTCGGTAGAAAAACCCCGGGTAGAACGCTCCCCCTCTCCACAGTGGAGAGGGGGTCGGGGGGTGAGGTAAATAAAAATGAAGAATATATTTTTAATATTAATGGGGATAGGGATGTTTGGCTTGGCTCACGGTCAGGTGCAGCATCTTTATGAACACACCTATCCCGAGGTTACTGTGGAGCAACCACAAATCAGGTCGCTTATGAATCAAGTGGATATCGACCGGTTGACTGCTACTATCGACACCTTACAGTCGTGTCCAACCCGTCGTTGGGACAGCCAGATGGTATATGAGGTGCAAAACTGGCTATATCACAACTATCAATGCATGGGTTTCGACTCCGTTTATCTCCATGATTTTCCTGTGCATTATCATGACAGCTTGTATGAGACTTCCGACAACGTGATTGCCATTCGCAAAGGATTGGTATATCCTGATGAATATGTTGTTTGCGGCGCTCATTACGACTCCTATAACAAATTCGATGGTCATCCCGACTCGCTGTTGGCTCCGGGTGCCGACGACAACGCCTCAGGTGTGGCGGGTGTTTTGGAAATGGCTCGGATCTTGTCTCCTTGTACCTTTGAACGTTCTGTGATTTTCTGTAACTTCGCCGCTGAGGAGATTGGCCTTATTGGCAGTGCTGCCTACGCCAAAGATTGTGCCGACCAGCTCTTGGACATCGTTGGGTATTTCAACCTCGACATGATCGGCTATCTTGAAGAAGGCTCCGACATTCATGTGAACCTACTCTACACAGGTCGTGACTCGTTGTTGGCGAATTATGTCTTTGACTTCTCGAAGGCGTATTTCCCCGACATGAGGATCTGGCATGATTGGCTTGCCTGGGGTGATAGCGACTATTCTTCTTTCAACAGAAATGGATATCCTGCTGTCCATACTTTTGAGGATACCCATCATAGCTCGCCTTTTATTCATACACCGGAGGATATCTTGGGTGTCAGTGTCAACAATATGGATCAAGCCAAACGTTTCACGGAGTTGAATCTTGGTTTGGTGGCTAATTTGGCTGGTTTGATTGCCACGGATGTCGCTGAGGAAAAGGAACTTTTTCCCGTGCTCATGCCCAATCCCGCCATGGATATGATCACAGTAAAAGGGGTTCCAATGAAACAGGTTTTGGTGTATAATCTTATGGGACAGTGTGTTTTATCCCAGTCCAATGAGGGTGAGAAGGAATGTGTTATTGAGGTTGGTTCTTTGGTTCCAGGGGTTTATTTTGTTCAAATTATGAAAGGTGACGGGGGGATGGTCACCGTGAAATTCGTCAAATCATAAAAAATGTAGAGACGTCATAATATGGCGTCTCTACATACGATATCCCCATCATGAAGATACGGGATGTTTATTAATCTCCCAGGGTAGCAACCATCACGGCTTTGATGGTATGCATACGGTTTTCGGCCTCGTCGAAGACGATGCTGTTCTTGCCTTCGAACACTTCTTCGGTGACTTCGATGCCGTCCAGTCCAAATTGCTCATGGACGTCGCGACCCACCTTGGTTTCAAGGTTGTGGTAAGCGGGCAGGCAGTGCATGAACTTGCAGTTCGGGTTGCCGGTCATTTCCATCATCTCTTTGTTGACTTGGTAAGGCATGAGGAGGTCGATGCGTTGTTTCCAGACCTCGGCGGGTTCGCCCATGGATACCCACACGTCGGTGTAGAGGAAGTCGCAGCCTTTAACGCCCTTCTTCACGTCGTCGGTGACGGTGACTTTGGCGCCGGTTTCTTTGGCGATCTTCTTGCAGGTGTCGATGAGTTCCTTGTTGGGTTGCAGTTCTTTAGGAGCCACGATACGGACATCCATGCCCATCTTGGCGCCGCCCACCATCAGCGAGTTACCCATGTTGAAACGGGCGTCGCCGCAGTAAGCGAAGGTGACTTGGTTGAGGGGTTTGTCGGTGTGTTCCATCATGGTGAGGAAGTCGGCGAGGATCTGGGTGGGGTGGAACTCGTTGGTGAGGCCGTTCCATACTGGCACGCCAGCATATTTGGCCAGTTCTTCAACGATGTCCTGACCGAAGCCACGGTATTCGATGCCGTCGAACATACGACCCAGCACGCGGGCGGTGTCCTTCATCGATTCCTTGATACCGATTTGTGAGCCGGTGGGGCCGAGGTAAGTGACATGGGCTCCCTGGTCCTTGGCGGCGACTTCAAAAGCGCAGCGGGTACGGGTGGAAGTCTTTTCGAAAATCAAGGCGATGTTCTTACCCGTGAGGTGGGGTTGTTCGGTACCTGCATACTTGGCGGCCTTGAGGTCAGCAGCGAGTTTCAGGAAAAACTTAATCTCTTCCGGCGTGAAGTCCAAAAGCTTCAGGAAGTTTCTGTTTCTGAGGTTAAAAGCCATTTCTTCTTAATTTTTAGATTTATGATTTCAAGAATTCAAGATTATTTCCTTAAAATTTGCCGCAAAATTAGTCTTTTTTCTGGTACCAATCAATCTTTTGTGTCGCAAACTTAATAATTCCTATAAATATGAGTAGTTCAACACTTTTTTTGTATTTTTGCAAACTAACATATTTTAATCGCCTTTTAACAAGGTAAGAGTTCTTAACAAAAGATGGCACAATTAAATACATTTATTGAGGGGCGTAGTCCGGTGACCTTTGTTGACCTGTTTGCTGGTGCTGGTGGCATTAGTGAAGGTTTTTTGCAGGCTAGTACAGATGACAAATATTACGATTTCATTTTGGCAAGTGATATCAATGAGAATTGTGAGTTGACGCATCGTGTTCGCTATAATGAACAACTTGGACTTGACACTCAATTTATCACAGAAGATATTATGTCGCCATTATTTTTGACGCACCTGAAAAAGGCACTTGGTAAAAAAGAAATCGATGTAGTGACAGGAGGCCCCAGTTGTCAGTCATTTAGCTTGTCTGGGAGAAGGAAGCGTTTTGATAAACGTGATGGATTATTCAATCATTATTTAAAGGTGATTCGCGCTTTGCGTCCAAAATACTTTGTAATGGAAAATGTGAAAGGTTTGCTAACAAAGGACAATGGCAGATTCAAGGTGGAAATTATGAGAGAAATGCGTTCCATAATTGATGACAAAGCAGTAAGTAAATTTCTTGTTTTTGCGGATGATTTGTTAAAGAAATCTTTCTCACAATTCCTTGCCAGTGTATTCCTTATTAAATTGCAGATGGAAATTACAAACAATGAGGACAAGGCCTTTGCCTATAAAGAACAGTTTTTTGACTTACTTGACAATCAACTGCGTAATGTGACACGAAAAATCGATTATCGCCTTAGTAAATCTGATCGTTACATAAATACAATTCGCCACGGTTTGTATCTTTTGCGTCGCAATGAACAACGAGACAAAATAACCTCTGACATCATTAACGAAAAAACAGTATCAAATATTGATAACGATTTGTTTGTTGAAAGATTCAATGATTTCCTTGCTGCTATTTCAGACGAAGAAATCTCCTCTCAGATAAAGTTTTGCGTAGGACAAGTAGAGGCTTTGAATAATGCTCGTCAAGAAACTGATGAGTTGTTAAAAGCAGTCGATCTGTATTCATACTCACTCGATGAATGTTTTGATGAATTGCAGAAAGTGGCGAAGGAAAAAAATTTAGAAGAGAGTTTTAATAACATTATGAGTCGGTTGCGACTTTATAATGTGGAGCAGATGGTATTGCTTTCTTCTGACTACGGTGTTCCACAAAATCGTGAAAGAGTTGTCTTTATTGGAAGTCGCAACGATCAGGAACCCATTAAATCTGTGCCTGCCACTGTAACAGAAGAAGACAAAGTAACAGTATATGAGGCAATATCAGATCTTGACTTTATTGGGAATGGCGAAGTTTGTACTACTTATGCAAAACCAGCACATCACCCAAAATATGATGTTTTAATAAGACGCCGTAAAGTTGATGGAGAAATTACCAGTGATGGAATGACCTTTGCTGAATGGTCAAAAATTGGACGTTTAAACCATCGTTTTCAGTTTGATTGTCCACCGTTTTATGTCAAAGACATGACTGAACTGAATAGCAACTTGAATATAGAAACGGCTGAACTATTCAACCACCAGACAAGTGCACAAAACAAAACTGTAATACAACGTTTGAGGGTGATTGCCGAATGCGGAGGTTATACTGCCGAATGCAAAGAAAAGTTAAAAAAAATGGGACTAGAATCCAGCAAACGCAACTATTTTGTGTTGAAAGCAGACGGTCAAAGTCCTACTGTGGTTACAATGCCGGATGATTTCATCCACTATTCCCGTCACCGTGCAATGACTGTTCGCGAAATGGCACGTTTACAATCGTTTGATGATTCCTTTGTGTTTCAGGGAAAGCGTCAGACAGGTGGCGACAAACGCAAGAGTGAAATCCCTCAATATACATTGGTTGGCAATGCAGTACCTCCATTGATGGCAAGAGCAATTGGCAATGAAATTCTAAAGCACATTAAGTAGTCTATGATACACATGCGTGAATATAATGCGTTCGAAGCGCAAAATGTCAAGTTCCTTGTTAATAAGCAAATAGAGTATGCTACAATCCAGATAACACAAACAGGTTATAATAAAGGTATCCTTGATACAACTGTTCCTGTTCGTGCTTTCTTTTTGGAGAAGGGCATACACGATTTTGAAAAACAACCCAAGGGGCAGGAACATAAGAAAATAGTGAACTCTTATATACTGACCGACACGGGAATCAAAAATACCCAATCTTCACTATATCGTCCAGAAACGAAGGATGGAGACCCTCGCATGTGGGTTTATAAATTGAAAGATTACGTGAAACCTAACGATATCTTTGCCATCATTATTTACAATTCCAGTCTTTATGTTATAAACTTAACGCAGATAGACATAGAAAAGGCATACAAGTCAGCACTGATAAATCCCATCCAAGACTTGATTAATAACATTCACGTGTTGGCTACGTCTATTTCAGATGAGTTGTTGGGATTAATCAGAGACCGCATGAGCGATTGGATTCCCACTAAAGTTTTGGCTGACACTGGTGTAGGGCGCGAAGTTGAGTATCAATTGGGTATCCCCATGAATCCCAACAAGACACCAGATTATAAAGGAATTGAACTCAAAAGCAAACGACAAAAATCTAATACAAAAGGCGCTTTGTTCACCAATGTTCCCGATTGGAATCTTAGCAAATGCAAAAGCGGCAGTGAAATCGCTGACAAATATGGTTATTTACGTCCTGGATTGAAAAAGAACACACTTCAGGTAACGGTCAGTGCTTTGAAACCTAATGCCCAAGGTCTTGGACTAGAAGTGAATTGGAAGAATGAGTGGCTTGAGATGAATCATTTTGCATTACCTACTCATGCAGACGAGAGACTTGTAAAACTACATGATGTTTCTGTGTGGACGCTATTACGGTTGCATGAACGTTTGGCCGAAAAACATCATGAAACCTTCTGGATAGATGTTGAGTCAAGAATTAATTGCGGTGTAGAGGAATTTCGTGTGATGACTATTGATCACACTAAGAACCCTTTGTTACCTCAATTTGATGTGCTTTTGGAGCAAGGTATTATAAAACTCGATTTAATGCTTTCAAGACCCAGTGGACGCGGAGACACATACTCATTTAAGATGGATAAGAAGCACAGAACGCTCTTGTTTCCAGAGAGCGAAACCTATATTATAAACAAGGCCTAATAAAATGATTATTCTTGATAACATCGTTGTTTCTGATGAATTCCTGAATGCGCGGTTCTGTTGCGACCTACCAAGGTGCAAAGGCTGGTGCTGTGTGGAAGGTGACGCTGGCGCTCCTCTCGAGGCAGATGAAATAGCCCAAATCGAAGACAACCTCGAAGCCATCAAGCCATATATGCGACCTGAAGGCGTCAAGGTGATTGATGATGGTGATGTTTACGATTACGACGAGTCGGGTGAATTGGTCACCCCGTTGGTGAACGGAGCCGAGTGTGCCTTTGTGTATTTTCATGCAAACGGCACTGCTCTTTGTGCCATCGAAAAAGCTTATCTTGAAGGCAAATGCGACTTTTGGAAACCGATATCCTGCCACCTCTACCCTATTCGTTTGCTCGAAAAAGACGGATTCACCCATATTCTCTACCACGAATGGAGCGTCTGTGTACCTGCCAAGCGTAAAGGTGAGAAAGAAGGGATCCCTTTGTGGAAGTTCCTGAAGGGTCCTCTGGTTCGTAAGTTTGGTGAAGAGTGGTATGAACGCCTTGAACGGATGATCATGGCTCGGCCCCGCCAATGAACTTGAATCCCCATTTGGGATCCTCAATCAGCTGTGGCATGGTTTGACCTCCCAATCCCACATATTGTGAACGAGTCATCTTGGAGGAGAACACCCCTATGGCTCCATCAATGTTGGAATACACATATTCGTTAAGGTGTTGCGGATTCACGACATTGGCATAATGCATATATTCCTGCAACGTGGGTCCACCTGCTGTGATGATCACCACTCCAGCATGGTCGCTTAACATGCGGGTCAACCCCACCACACAGGTATCCGCGCCGATGAATTCTTCCAAGTGTCTCCAAAAGTTCTCGGGTCGGTAGGTGAAGTAATTTATTCCATATTGCGAAATGTGATGGGCTACGTCGTCCTCATAATAGGTGTCAATGTGCCATTTCATCGTGCGAAGCACCGAATCCGAGTCCGGGGTGCGTTGTTCCCTGAACGAAAAGGCCAGGTCGAAATCGTAAATGGTGGCATTAATGGCAGGATTAAAAAGAAATGGCTGGTTGGTGCCAAAATATTCTTTTGAGAAGTTGACCCCAAGGCTCTGAATCCTGAACAAATTCGATCCAACCATATCAGTATAGGCAGTCACGGTGCGGTCAGGTAGCACCACGGTCAGTCGGTAGCCATACAAGGTATCTTGATTGTTTCTTGCCAATTTTTCCGTAGTGTAATACATTTTTTGGTCGGGTGTGTAAAACACGCCCGGTTGCTTGTTGTGTAGGGTGATGGTGTCGAGAATGATTTGGCGGATGGAGTCTCCGTTGGCATATTCGGTGAGCCGAACATCGAGTTTGCCTGGATAATCGCTCATCAGAGGGTCATTTGCTGCTAACAAGTTGTTGTCGGTTGCGTAAAAAGAATGGGTGATTTTAATGAAATTCGTGTCCGCGTCGCTGTTAAGAATACCATAGATGACCGGAATGTCTTTGGGCTCCTCAAATAGGTCAACCTTTGGTGTACAGGAGATACACACCATGGAAACTATATGTAGGACAAACCAAAACCTTATTTTCATAGTGCAAAAATAATAAAATACTTTTAGCGTTATAATATAAATGTGGTTTGCCCTCTTAAATCTAGTCATTTGAAACGATTATTTACCATAATAGCCTGTTTATTGCTTGTTTCCAAGACCTTCGCCCAAGGGGAGGATCGCCTGGATTTTGACGACAAGCTTCCTATTTTGGGTATCGTTGTGTCATCAGACAGTTTGGTTCCTGTGCGAAACACTCATGTGATTAGTAAGATGGCACATTGTGGCACCATCTCCAACCGTGATGGTTTCTTTTTTATACCCGCCAAGAAGGTTGACACCTTATGGGTCAGCTGCATTGGCTATAGCCGTCGGTTGATTCCCGTTGACTCCACCATGGCCACCATCGACACCTTGGTCATCCGGCTACAACGCGACACCATCACCTTGCGGGAAGTCACCGTCTTTCCTTTTTACGACTATAAGACTTTTAAGCAGATGATCATCGACATGCCCACCAAGCCAGTACCTCGTGAGATTCAACGTCTTAACGATGAGTTGGCAGGCATGAAGTCCGGACGGAAACACAATCCCTATCTTGATTTCAACAACGGAGGCATCGTGGCCAGTCCCATCCAATACCTTTATGATAAATTCAACAGCAGTGCGCGGCGGCAAGCCAAGTTGCTCAGAAACCGACGGATGTTCAACGAAATCCTTCGTGAGCAAGGACGTACCGATGAGTTGTTGCCCGATTCCATGGATTATTCCATCGATTATCGTGTATATGAATACGATGATATAAAATAAATCTCTATATTTGCATGTTTAATGCAAAATATATGAGAAATCGTTTTATTCACGGTATTTTAGAATTGTTTTATCCTTCAGTATGTGCGGCTTGTGGCCATTCTTTATTTCAGTGGGAGCATTTGGTGTGTACGCGTTGCCGCAGTTTTTTGCCCAGGACGGGATATGAGATGCACGAGGACAATCCATTAGCGCGGCTTTTTTATGGCAAGGTGCGGCTGAAGGCAGTGACGGCGTGTTTCTTTTTCTCCAAGGAAGGCAAGGTACAGCATCTCATCCACGAGTTGAAATACAAAGGCAACAGCGAAGCGGGTGTCTTTCTGGGGCAGGAGTTAGGAAAGTCACTTCAGGACGCCCCTTTGTTCCAGGGCATTAACTATTTGATTCCGGTGCCGTTGCATCCCAAGCGGGAACGTGAACGGGGTTACAATCAAAGTCTTTTGATTGCCCAAGGCATATCCGAGGTGCTACCTATTAATATAGGTATAGATTTTTTGGTACGTTCGGTCAACACTGCCACACAAACTCATAAAAACAAGGAGGAGCGATGGTTGAACGTGAAAGACATTTTCGAGTTGCGTCATGCGGAACAGCTCGAAGGCCAATATGTGTTGCTGATCGATGATGTGTTGACCACCGGCGCCACCTTGGAGGCCTGTGCCCACCTATTGTCGTCGGTGCCAGGCATCACCATTAGTTGTGCCACTGCCGCATGTGCTGGGCAGTGAATTCTTTTTCTCTTTTTGTTTTAGAAGCTGTTTTATTTCGTAAAAATGATATGGCTTTTTTGTGTAGATTTGCAAGTTGTTTTTTCATCAAATCAAATTATCTTTATTTTTTGCTGTTTCTTGGATCCGCTTTTGAAAATAGAAAACCTTCGTATTGACTTCCTCAGCGACGATGCGTGGCATGAAGTAGTCCACGGCATCGACTTTGAAGTGGTCGCCGGACGGACACTGGGGATCGTGGGTGAGTCGGGCTCAGGCAAGTCGGTGAGCTGCCTCTCCGTGATGCATCTTCTTAACCCTAAGGTTTCACGGGTAAAAGCTGATGCCATGCTGCTGGAAGGTCTCGATATCAAAGACTTCAACGAGAAACAAATGGCTGAGGTGCGTGGCAAACGTATCGCCATGATTTTCCAGGAGCCCATGACCTCGCTGAATCCTGTGTATCGTTGTGGCTATCAAGTTTCTGAGATGATACGGCAACATGAGAAGGTGACCAAGCAGGTGGCTCGCGACCGAGTCATCTCGCTGTTCCGTCAAGTGATGTTGCCGCGGCCTGAAGCCATCTACGACAGCTATCCTCATGAACTCAGTGGAGGTCAGAAACAACGCGTGATGATTGCCATGGCCATCGCCTGCAACCCGCAGATCCTCATCGCCGATGAGCCTACCACTGCCCTCGATGTCACCGTGCAAAAAGAGATTCTGAAACTTTTACGTAAACTACAACAAGAAACGGGTATGGGCATGGTCTTCATCACCCACGACCTGGGGGTGGTCTCCGAAATTGCGGATGATGTGGTGGTGATGCATCACGGCGAGATTCTCGAGCGGGGTACCGTGCAACAAGTGCTTTCTCATCCCCAACATCCTTATACACAAGGCCTCCTCGCTTGCCGTCCCCCGATGAAGATACGCCTTAAAAAACTTCCTATCGTCAAAGAGTTTCTTGACGGACAGTGGTCGGGTGGCAAAGAACAGATCCTCCGGGAGCTTCAGATTACTGATGAGGAACGTCAAGCGCATTTGAAGGCTTTGTATGCCCAGCGTCCTATCTTAAAGGTGGAGGGGTTGCAAACCTGGTTTCCCTTGAAGAAAGGTGTTTTCAGTCGGGTTTATGACTATGTGAAGGCGGTCGATGATGTCAGCCTTGAGGTTTATGAAGGTGAGACGCTTGGATTGGTGGGTGAATCGGGTTGCGGCAAGACCACCTTGGGTCGCAGCATCTTGCGTTTGGTGGAACCCACCGGTGGCAAGGTGTGGTTCGATGGTCTGGAGGTCACTTCGCTGAAAAAAGCTGCCCTTCGCGACTTCCGCAAACAGGCACAGATTGTGTTTCAAGATCCTTACTCTTCATTGAACCCGAGAATCAGGATTGGTGAGGCTATCGCTGAGCCTTTGATGGTACATGGCATTGAAACCGACCGGAAGAGATGCCGTCAGATCGTCTGCGAGCTCTTGGAACAAGTGGGACTGGAAGCAGCGCATTACGACCGTTATCCTCATGAGTTTTCGGGCGGGCAACGCCAACGTATCTGCATCGCCAGGGCCTTGGCGGTGAATCCCAGGTTGGTGATTTGTGATGAATCGGTATCCGCCCTTGATGTATCGGTGCAAGCCCAGGTGCTTAACTTACTCAACCGTCTGAAAGAGGAACGGCATCTGACTTATATCTTTATCTCGCATGACCTCAGCGTGGTGCGGTTCATGAGCGACCGTGTGTTGGTGATGTACAACGGAAAACCCATGGAATATAATGAAGCCGACACCCTCTTCGAACATCCCCAAAACGATTATACCAAAAAACTAATCGCTGCTTTGCCAGGAAATTTTTGATTTTTTCTCTTTTTTTGCTGTTGATTTCAAGAATGTTGTTATTTTTGCCGTATCAAGGTAAAATCTAATCACTTTAATACACTTTATTATGAAAAAACTTTTTCTTTTTGCTTTTGCCTTCTTGTTTACGATGGCAACGATGGCTCAAAATCGCACTGTGTTTCTGAACGAAACATTTGACGGCACTTCTTTTCCCGATGGCTGGTCTGTAATGGGTTTAGGAAGCACAAACTGGCATATTTCTACGACCAGTAATGCTGGTGGATCACCCAATGAATTGTTGTTGTACTACGGTCCTCAGTTCAACGGTATCTCGCGTTTTGTCAGTCCCGCTATTGATTTGACGGGTGTTGACAAAGTCGTGTTCTCTTTCAAGCATGCTCTTGACAACTATTCTGGCTCCCATCAGATTGGTATAGCCACTTCTTCCGATGACGGTACCAACTGGAATGTGGGTTGGAGCCAAAACTATAATAATGATGGCGTTTGGTCGGTGGCTCAAGAAATTATTACACCTGATATGGGTCATAACAATGTGCGTTTCTGCCTCTTCTATCAGGGTTACTCCTATAATATTGACAACTGGTATTTCGATGATTTCGAGATCTTTACAATGACAAATCTGGATCTTTCCCTGACTTCTGTGGTTGTGCCTTCATTTTTTGCCAGCACCGACCCCAACACCCTCGATGTCGATGTGAACATTGGATTCAAAGTCTTTAACTATGGCAGTACCCCTGTCACCTCTATCAAGGCTACCTGCGCTATTGATGGTATGGATCCTATTGTTGAGACTTTCAACGGTAATGTGACTTCTTTGACGACTGGCACCTTCCAGTTTAACCATACTTTTACTCTTAACCCAGGCACCTACAATGTGGTTGTCACCCTCGATGAGGTTAACGGTGTGAATGATGACAATCCAGCAAACAATGAAGCTTCATCGTCATTCTCTGTTGCCATGGCTACCACCGACAGAGTCCCGATGATTGAGCATTTCTCCTCCTCCACCGGTGGAGCTGCTTTTAGTGTGAACAACACCATGAACACCTTCTGCAATAACAATCAGG
>JAEEGJ010013111.1_pt1 | contig 20254 bp, 13 predicted proteins | sample 8958761 | NCBI WGS metagenome assembly JAEEGJ01 (sample SAMN16246546, study PRJNA631951) | gut metagenome | biome: gut microbiome; feature: rumen; material: RS-attached | host: Bos | place: Iran: Karaj | collected 2018-10 | reverse complement strand
GTGAGCAACGCGGGTGCACATCTTGTACAAAACCGGAGTATCAAACTTTTCACTGATTTCAAAAGCCATTGCAGCAAACTTACGAGCTTCATCTGCATCACTAGGCTCGAGCATTGGCACCTTAGAAGCAATTGCGTGATGTCTTGAATCCTGTTCGTTCTGACTTGAATGCATTCCAGGATCATCAGCTACACCAATAACAAGACCGGCATTAACGCCAGTGTAACTCATTGTATAAAGAGGGTCGGCAGCAACATTGAGACCAACGTGCTTCATACCACAGAAAGCACGACGGCCGGCAAGACAGGCACCAAAAGCCGACTCAAGGGCAACCTTTTCGTTTGGCGCCCATTCACAATAGATTTCCTTAAACTTTGCAGCTTCCTCAGTAATCTCCGTACTAGGAGTTCCCGGATAACTCGAAATAACCTCGCAGCCAGCCTCAAACAAACCACGTGCCGCTGCAGCGTTACCTAACATCAGTTGTTTCATTTTTGTTCCTGTAAAATAAATATTTTAGTGAGACTATAATTTTACAGCGATTTTAAAGAATGGTAAAGATGAGCAGGGGGACTCATCCCCCATTAAAGCTTAAAACTCATTTCCCGGGAAACGAGGAATCATATCTGTTGCCTTTTTGATTTCTGCGTCTGTAGGAATATAGTCGCCCATTTCGCCGTCGTTGAAGGCCTTGTAAGCATACATATCAAAATAGCCGGTTCCTGTAAGACCAAAGACAATGTTCTTAGCCTCGCCGGTTTCCTTGCACTTCATTGCCTCATCAATTGCAACGCGGATTGCGTGGCTGCTTTCAGGTGCCGGCAAGATTCCCTCAATTCGGGCAAAATCCTCAGCGGCCTGGAAAACTGCTGTCTGCTCTACTGAGCGGGCTTCCATCAGACCCTGGTCATAAAGTTCACTTACAATGCTGCTCATTCCGTGGTAGCGCAATCCTCCGGCATGACTTGCTGAAGGCATAAAACCGCTACCAAGTGTATACATTTTCTGAAGAGGACAAACCTTTCCAGTATCACAATAGTCATAAGCGTAAACGCCGCGGGTCAGACTAGGACAGGAAGCAGGCTCAACTGCGATAATCTTATAATCAGCCTCGCCACGCAGCATCTCACCTGCAAATGGAGAGATCAAACCGCCCAGGTTACTTCCACCACCCGCACAGCCAATAATAATATCAGCTTTAACTCCGTATTTATCGAGGGCTGTTTTTGTTTCAAGACCAATTACGCTCTGGTGCAGCAAAACCTGATTCAAAACTGAACCAAGCACATAGCGGTAGCCTTCGTGGGTCATTGCATGCTCAACTGCCTCAGAAATTGCACAGCCGAGAGAGCCGTTAGTTCCCGGGAACTCGGCATTTATACGGCGGCCCACCTCAGTATTCATAGAAGGAGAAGGAGTAACGTTTGCTCCGTATGTGCGGATTACTTCGCGGCGAAAAGGCTTCTGCTCGTAAGAGCACTTTACCATATAAACAACGCAGTCCAGACCAAAATAAGAGCTTGCCATAGAAAGGGCTGTTCCCCACTGGCCGGCACCGGTCTCAGTTGTAACGCCCTTAAGTCCCTGCTTTTTAGCGTAGTAGGCCTGAGCAATGGCTGAGTTCAGCTTATGACTGCCCGATGTATTATTGCCTTCAAACTTGTAGTAAATGTGAGCCGGAGTTCCAAGCTTCTTTTCCAGACAGTAAGCACGGACAAGCGGTGCCGGGCGATACATTTTATAGAAGTTTCTGATTTCTTCCGGAATTTCGATATATGCGTCTGTCTCGTTGAGCTCCTGGACAACCAGCTCCTTACAGAAAACCTGTTCCAGTTCTTCTGCAGTACAAGGCTTGTGAGTCTGAGGATTCAAAAGCGGAGCCGGCTTCTTTTTCATATCTGCGCGAACGTTATACCAGGCCTTAGGCATCTCCGATTCTTCAAGATAAATTTTGTATGGAATTTCCTTTGCCATAATATAACCTCCGTTGGCACTTTTTTGAGAAAATGATATGTTTCTTTTTAGAGAAACAAATAACAAATTGTAATATATAACAGGAAGTTATTTATGTCAACAGAAACATTCTTCGTCATTTTTAAACTTTTTTTTGAATTTTTGTCAAAAATGACATATTAAATCTACTCTATATATAGAGAAATTTGATTGCCCGGCAGAGGTATCCGCAGGGCACTATGTATGGAGGAAAAATTATGGCGGAAACAATTTTTGACAATATCAATCCAGCAGTTCTAGAAAGAATCAAACAACTGAGGTTAATTGATGATGATTTGATGACCGTTGTTTTTAGCGGTAACAAAAAGGCCACTGAGTTTCTTATTAAGATTCTCTTGAACCGTAATGACCTGAAAGTTACAAAGGCAATGACCCAGGTTCAAAAACATAATCTTTTTGGGCGCTCGGTTAGGCTCGATATTGTTGCTGAAGATATTTTCAAAACCGAATACAATATTGAGATTCAGCGTGCCGATAGAGGAGCCAGTGGTAAACGAATCCGCTACCATCAGGCTATGCTGGATTCTCACACTCTAAAGAAAAGCAGGGATTTTGAAAACCTGCCTACCCTTTATATAATCTTCATTCTTGAACATGATTTATTTGAAAAAGGACAACCTGTTTATTATGTAAACAAGACTCTGAATATCAAAAATGAAGAAGGCAACTATTTGCCATTTGATGATGGTTGTAATATAATGTACATCAACGGTGATTACAGGGGAGATAATCCTCTTGGCAAACTGATGCATGATTTTGCAGCATCAAATGCCGATGAAATGTATTATAATGAGTTAGCTCGCAGAGTGCGCTTTCACAAACAGGATGAAAAGGGGGTACTGCAAAAAGCCGTGGAAGCTGCCATCACGGCTATTAATAAATACAAAGCTAGCCCCGAAGATGCAGCAAAAGATATGAATGCTCCTTTGGAGCTTGTACTTGAAGCATTAAATCAAAAGAAATAAAGCAATTCATAACACATTTCACGGCTTGAGGGAATCAAGCCGTAATTTTTTTTAAAACTCCGTCGAGTATTTTGCAAACTCCCTGTGCAAAAAACATACTTCCGTGCCTGTAAGGTAATTCAGATTAGCACGCTTTAAGGGAATTATTTTTTTTGACTGCCCTTTATGAATTGAAGTATTCAAAAGTTCAATAAGATTGTCATTTTCCATTTTTTCAATTTCATTTGCATAAATCTCAAGACCTTCTGAAAGAGACTGTTCCGGATAATAAAGAGAAGTCAGGTTCACAAAATACTGGTCATAAAAATCCTTATGAATCAAATAAATCAGCTTATAAAAATCAGTCTGAGTAAGATAAACAAGGTCCCCCGCCGTCTGCAAAGCATACAAAACAATCTGGCGGAACTTTTCAATATCCCGATTATTCGTTCCCATATAGCTTACAGTATCTTCCGGCATAATGCCATCAATAATATTTCTATATTCAATCTGATATAATTTCGCAAGAGTCCGGATAGCAGAAGCGTTGAGTTCAACATCTCCATTTTCATATCTGATATAAGACTGTCGTGTTACCCCCAGTTTTTCGGCAACAAAGTCCTGAGTGAATTTGTTCCTATCCCTCAATAATCTTAAAATATTCATATTTTCATTATATCTCATAAAAAATGTAAAAAAAAGTATATATGTAACATCAAAATGAACTTTTTTATAACTTTTAACTTTACTTTATACATTTTCTGTATTATAAATATTATATCTAGTCATAATTGTAACTTATTTATTACACAGCAGGGAAAGCAAGCCTTGTGAAGATATCAAATCAACTGACGAAATCAATTAGGAGGTATTTATGGCATATTTATTTTTTTCAATTTCAAATTCTGTATCACAAAAAAAATGGACAAAAGTATATGAGGAAACTCTTGCATTAGCAGATAAACTTAATCTTGCAGACTGGGACAAGTTTTATTACAAAGGAGTCCGTTCCTATGCATACTGCAAAGTAAAAGAACGGACAGAAAAAGAGTTTGGTAAGGAAAAACATTACTGGCTGGCATGCAGCGATTATAAGTATATGAATGAAGGAGAATACTTCAGACTTGAAAAAGAAATAGACAACTATGACAAAAATGCAGCTCCGGCAATCCTAGGACAATTATATTCTTACCCAGATAAAAAATATAAAGAGATTGAAAAACAGATTAGAACAAGAGAAGTAAGAATTTTTGGGGGAACTTATTATATCAGACTTTTAGCAATTCTATGTTTCATGGAAAGTAGACTAAAGGAAAAAATATTTATATATGGAGATTTTGACAAACATGATTGCGAAACTGCGGTTAATATTATCAACAAAAATCACACAGAACAGATAGAGCTCCCTGCCCGTTGTGATTTCAACAGACTTTACAATATTGTTAGAAAGATAGAAATTTCAGATGAAGAAAAAATCTATCTTTTGGAAAAGACCTATATGGGAGGAATAGATTTACAATACAAAAGTCTAATTGAAGAAAAGTTCTCTAAGGAAACAATTAATAAGTTCTGGAAAAACAGATTCAAAAATTATGAAATTGGCAATTATAACTTCGAGAAAGCACTTGAGGCTTATTTATCTTATGGTTTTGATTTCAAGGATTTATTTTCATATATCACACTTAAAAATACAAAAGAAGAATACCTGAAATTTTTAGAATCGATAATTGAAATAGAAAATAATAAATGCAGATACTCAAGATATTTTGGTATTACCAGAGATCCGAAAGATAATGGGATACGCGGTTTTTCACTTGAATTTCGACGCTCTTTATTCGGACCTGAGGCTGTGAAATTATTAGAACCAGTGACAGCTACTTCTACCGCTTTTAAGGTATATACATTTGATGATTATGTAAATGAATTGTCAAAATATTTTGGCAATCAGATTGATGTCAGAAACCTCTTAAAAGAAAAAATAAAAGATAAAGATGAAGATTTGTTTTTATCCGAATTACAAGAGTACTGTAAGAAAGATAGGTATTATCTTTTTGAAGGAGAAGAAAAATACGATATCATTTTCTCCGCTGATCTTATTTATTATAAAACAGGTGACAAAATATCACCTGACCTCTTAAAAGTAATTAAAGATGCTATAAAATCAAATAAAAAAAGACTAGCAGATAAAGAGTTCAAAGAAATTTCGCAAAAAGAAACGACAGAACAAATCTATGAATTAATAGACATTTACCATCATTTTCCTGTCCGAGACATAGATTGGCATCATGCGATTGATTATTTTAATACCCATTCAGATGCCCTTGAACGTTATTACCCTCTGTTCCATATGAGTTTTGAATTATTTTCTATAACAGAATATATCGCAAGAGCACTCTTTATAAATGATGAATTCTATGACTTCTATAAAGGATTACTACCAATACATGAGTGAAGCAGACGATAACTGGTTCATTCAGAATTCTCGTTTCATTGCCGAACGCGACAAGAACACACAAATCCACAATGCAGATTCCAGTAAAGGCATAGTTTTTTCAGCCCAAATCCACAGTCCAACACGCCTTTCGCAGCTCGCTAAGCGCTCGGCCTCCTCCCTCGCTGCGCTCAGTCCGGTGGCTGCCTGCGGCACTGCTCCACGCTTGGGGCGTCTTCCCGTCTTTTTTTTACAACTTTTTTTGCCGTTTCCTTTCCTTTTTTCGTATACTGCGCCCCATAACAATGGCAGAAGGAATCCTAACAGATTATCTTGACCGAAAATCCAGGGAGGTTATTAACATGCTTTGTGCAAAATATGATTATAAAATGGATATTGCCGTAAAGAAGGAAGAAGATTTCCAGGATGGATTAGAGGCAGGAGCTCAGCAGAAAGCTCTAGAAACAGCTGCTAATATGCTTAAAAAGGAATACTCTGTTACTGAAATCTCAGAAATGACAGGACTGCCACAGGAACAGATACTTGAATTGAAAAAGCAATAGTCTGAGCCATTGAACATAATCTTTTAGAAGGTTATATCAAAGAACAGAAGGCGGAGATTTCCCGCTCAAGCAGGTACTCGAACTGCAGAAGAAGATTGCTGAAACTGTGAAAGGATAGAAACAAAAACAGGGGCGGCGCTTCACACAGCCCGACCCTTCTTAATCTTGCAAAAAGCTCCGCCGCCCGGACAGTTTGCAGCCGCAAACAACAATGCCCGGCCGCATTTTAGTATTACGGTTTATTCAACGTTACAGTGCCGTTGGTACAAGTTACACTTGTTGCAGGAACGCTAGACCATACTTGAGTGCTAGTTCCAATGCCACTAATATTGTTCCACTGCTCTTTTGTTCCGTTATAGTTTACTGTTGCAACTTTGGAACGATAAAAAGCCCTATAAACCATTGATGTTACAGACGCAGGTATTGTCACACTAGTAAGCTTAGCTTCTTCAAAACAATAACCAGTAAGTTTTTCAGTACCAGAAGGTATAGTATAACTTCCAGTTCTGCCTTTCGGATACCACCAAAGACTTTTACCATCATAAGAGAATAGAACTCCATCTACCGACTTAAAGTTAGTATTACCAGCAGCGACAGTAATTTCTGTAAGACTTGAATGCGCTCCGTAAAGCGCCCAATCATCAAACGTAGTTAGACTTGCCGGTATTTGTATACTTTCAATAGCTGTACCATCCATAAAATACATAGGCAAACTTGTTATACCTTCAGGAAGATTTAAGGTTTTAAGTTTAGAACAATATTGGAAACATGAGGTTCCCAACTCAGTTATTCCACTAGGTAAAGTAATACCTGCAAGATACGTACACTGCTGAAATGCCTGGGAAGGTATTGTAGTAATTGATGTTGAAGCAAATGTTACATTGACATACTTTTTTCCATTTTTTATCGCGTCCCTTACTGCTAGAATATCATCGTCTGAAGCTACGTTGATTTTCAGGTTGTTAGGCTCTGCGTCTGTCCCTGCCGGCAGTGTATCAAGGAATGCCGCCATACCGCTGGGGAGTATGCCTTGCGCAAGATAACCAGTTGTGCTTACCGACCACTGCGCGCCGGAGTTTGGAAGAATAGCAAAGCGCCCTGTTTGATCCGCCAAAGTTACGCCGTTTTTAGCCTTAAGGACTTGGGTTGTTGTTGCGTATGAGCTTGGCGCAATAGTGGCAACCCTTCCTGTTCCGTTAAGAGCGGCAGTAACATTGACAAATGAAGTTGTTGAGGCCAACTGAATGTCGCTGTTTACGGTATTTGCGCAAGAGATGCTCTTGAGCTGCAAGGTTTTTCCGCTCGCTACATAAATGCGATTTTTTGTGAAGGTGGCGCCTTCTATGCTGCAGTTGTCCGAGGCACAATATATGCCGTTGCCTGTGCCTGTAATTACATTATACCTGATTGTATTTTTTACAGTCGCAGTTCCTGCCACATACATACCGCCGCCGCCTTGAGAACTATGCTTTGCATAATTGCCAGCGATTATTCCCTCATTAAGATTGGCTGTTGCTCCAGAAAGTACATATACTCCCCCTCCTAATACAGCGGCATTAGACTCTTTATTAGCTGCAGGAGCGTCGGAAAGCGAACTGTCGCCAATTGTTCCTCCGTTCATTGTGAATGTTCCGCTTTTTACGCAAACACCGCCGCCGTAATATCCATAATTTTTGGCAACAATTCCCTCGTCCATTGTAAATGTTCCGCCATCTACACAAATGCCGCCGTAAGTGTAATAAGAAGACGAAGTGGTTGTGCCGTTATAAGAAACCTCGCCGCTAGCCATCTTTACAATTCCGCTTGCGCAGTAAATTCCAGAACCACCACATGAGTCAATTTTATTTGACATGGAATTGCCTATTACGCCTTTTCTAGTATTGAGAGCTTGCTATGCTCTTGAGCTTTTGTAGCCCAAATAAACTCAGTTTGTACCTGTTGCTGCGCTGTAAATGCCTCCGCTTCCCGCTACTGTACCAGTTGTATTGCTTCCCGCCTGGTTTGAATTTGCTGTGTTATCAGCTGTAGAAGAGCTTGCATCGCCGACAAGAGCGTTGGTATGCAGGAAAACATTTCCAAGATTATAAATGCCGCCTCCATATGTGGCCGCGCCGTTCTTGGAAATTTTTCCGCTGCCCATATAAAGGGCGCTGGAAGAGTCAATGTAAATTCCACCCCCGTTTACAGAAGCGTAATTGTGGCAAACGCCGTAATTTGAGCCAAGGTCAGCTCCCGTAGAGCTTGAACTTGCATATCCCATATAAAGATTGCTGGACTCCGCGTAAATGCCTCCGCCACTTGCGGCGCTGTTTGATTTTGAAGTTGACGAAGCTCCCGTGGTGTATGTTGCGTCAGTGTCGCCAATAAGCGCGCTGCCGGATATGTAAACATTTGCGTATTTTGCGTAAACGCCACCGCCGCCATCTGTAGTGCCAGTTCCGCTTGCAGTGTTGCCGCTTATCTGGGAAGAGGAAGTCATTATAAGATTTGCAGTTCCTCCGCTTGCGCTTGTTCCTGCAAAGTAGATTCCGCCACCGCTTGTTGTAGCAGTATTGCCGGTTATTACAGCGCCAGTGCCAAGTGTAAGGCTTGCGCCTTTAACTCCGTTTACAAGGATTCCACCGCCGTTACCAGAACTGTAGCCGCCTTTAACAGTTAAAGTCTGAATCGTTACCGGCACTGCGGTAGAAATTGTAAGGGTTGATTTTTTTGTTGCAGACGTGCTGCTCATGCCGCCATTAAGTATTGCGCTTGTATTCACGCCCTTCAAAGTAATTCCGTTTGCATTGCTTGTTGTTACAGTACTTGCAATTTCCTGGGCGCCTGTTATGTTTCCAACAATATTGATTGTTCGGCTTACGCCAGTACCCTTATCTTTTGGGCCGCCCCAGCATTGAGCAACCGCTTCTGAAATCGTGCTGTAAGGAAGAGTCTTTGTACCTCGGCCGCCGTCTGAAATTGTTTTACCCGCTCCATAACTAACACCAGAAACTGTCTGCGGATCTGAACCGGCTACATAAATGTCCGCATCAAGCCTTCCCCTAGCGCTGGCTCCGCTTCCTGTAAGAACCGCGCTCCACTCGCTGTCGCTACCGCAGAACTTTGACACGATGTCAGTTGTTATGTCTACTGCAGAAGAAGAAGAGCCTTTAGTCACCACTGCCATTCCGCGCGTCCAGCTTACAGGAGTAAGCGCCATTTGGCTTGACGAAGACTGACTTCCGCTCCAAGAGCCGTTTACAGTGACATACTTTCCGGTTGTCAAATAAACATCATTTGTTTTTTCGCTTCCAGAGTAAACATAGGCGCTGTCGCTTATGTTGAAGGTTCCGTTTTGGAAAATGGCGCCGCCTTTTGTATTAGCGGTATTCAGAGCGCCGTTTGCGCCGATTGTTCCCGCGCTCATATTGAGCGTTCCAGCGTTATCAATCTCAATCGCGCCGCCATAATCTGCTTGATTTTTTGTAAAGGTTGCAGAGCCATCTATGGTGACTGTTTTTGAAGCGTTAATATAAATCGCCCCGCCAGAGGAAGCATTGTTAGCCGTAAAGGTTCCGCCGCTTATAGTTGCGTCAGCGGTACATTTTACCGCTCCGCCAGTGCTGCCCTTGTTATAAGAAATGCTTCCGCTGCCAATCTTTAGAGTTCCTGCATTATGTATCGCGCCGCCGCCTTCACTTGTATTATAATTACGTATTATTCCATAACCATTGTCAATTGAAGATGCGATTAATGTAGTTCCATCAGTGTCAAAGCCGCTGTAGCCAATATAAGCGGCGCCCCCATTGTAAATGCCGCCGCCGCCAGCATTTTTCGCCCAATTGGCGTAGTCATTAGAGCCGTCTGTGCCGGCAACTTTAATTCCAGCATCAGTAGAAAGCTTGTCGCCAATAAGCGCCTTTCCGTACATAAAGAGAGTTGCGCCCGTATTAACATACACGCCGCCACCAGAATTCGCAGCGTAGTTGTCGTTAATCTTTGCGTAGTCGCCAAGTTTGACGGTTCCCGCTGTAATGTAGATGCCCGCTCCAGAAAGCGCGGCTCCATAAGTGATTGTCAAGTCTGTGATTGTCACATTTTTTCCGCTTGCATCCACCTTGAGCGCAGAGCCATTGGTCTGATTTGTAGTGTACCTGGTAGAAAAGCGCTGTATCTTGGCGTCGCTTGTTGCGGCGCCCGCAGCCTTGTAGCCCTTAAGCGTTATGTCAACGCTTGGACCAGATATTACCTGCTGCGCGCCCACAAGGGTTCCCGCAATGGTAATTTCTTTTACGGTCGCAAGATCGGCGCAGGTGAGCGCATCGGCAATGCTGGCGTATGGGCTGGTCTTGGTGCCATTGGCGTCGCTTGTTCCGTATTCAAAGCCGTCCGGTTTTGTTGAGCCGGTGCCGGAAGCGCCGACTACATAAATCGGTGATGTAATGTAGACATAATTATTTGAGGACACAGAAATTTTATCTTTAGTCCAGCCGGCATCGTCACTAGTAAGAGCAAACTTTTTCCAGAAGTTTTCATCTACAGTGACGCCGCTAGCACCAAGAACAATCTTTGTTCCTCGTTTATATTCTGCCAGGGTAAGGGACATCTTTTGGGAATCAGTATTTCCGTTTGAATCAATTGCCCCGGCTGTAACACAATAAGCAATGCTTTCGTTTCCTGCCGGGAGGTAGACGTCATTTGTTTTTTCACTTCCTGTATAAATTAATGCCTTACCGCTTACACTCAAGGTATTTCCTGCGTGATAAATTGCGCCGCCTTCACCTGTTGCTATATTCTGATAGCTATCTGTATTTCCACCAATCTGGCCTGCGTTTATCGTAATTACGCCATTGGTATTATTACAGATAGCACCACCTTTCACTGCTTTATTACCATACATTACAAGTTTGTTTGCGGGAGTTGCAGGAGCTTCTATTGTAAGCGATGTTGCAGGTGAAGCTTCATAGGCATTAAAGATACCGCCGCCAGAGCCAGCTGTTCCATTACCACCCACACACTGGTTATAGGAAATAGAACCGCTCGCAATAAGAAGAGTTCCTTTTCTGTTACAAATTCCACCGCCATAAGTTTCTTCTGAAAAATTACGACAAACTCCATAGTCACTGGCCATATCGCTTTTATTTGAGTCACCAGTGTCGCTGTAGCCTATATATATAGATCCACCATCATTATAAATTCCACCGCCACCTTTTTTTGCTGCATTAGCACAACCAGTAGATCCGCTTGTTGTTCGTGTTGAACTTGTCGCAGTAGCCGCAATCTGATCTCCAACAATTGAAGAGCCATACATAAACAATTTAGTACCGCTTGCAAGGTAAATACCGCCGCCATACAGTGTTGTATAATTACCGGTAATCTTTGCGCCATTGCCAAGCTTTAAGGTTCCTCCCGATATGCAAACTCCACCTCCATTTGTAGTTGCATTACCGCCGGTAATTGTAAGATCTTCTATTGTTATTGTTTTTCCACTTGCATTTACGGTAAGAGGTCTACTTCCACTAGTATTACCAGCATCAATCTTTGCCGTGCTTGTTCCAGTTGAACCTGTCTTGTAGCCTTTGATTGTCATAGCTGAAAGGCTTCCTGTTCCACCTATTGCCTGAGCTCCAAGAGTTCCGTCGACTATGATTGAACTGTGACTAGCGTCCAATAATGCTGTTGCGGCGCTGATTGAAGCAAACGGATGAGCCCAGTTACCGATTGTATTATCTGTATCTGTTGGAGCGCTGGCTCCGTCTGTTGTTTTACATTTTGCAGGATCGCTTCCTGCAACGTAAATGTCCGCGTCGATTTTTGCGGCGTCGTTAGTTGTTGTCTTCGTATATTTTTTCTTATCCCAGCCTTTATCGGTAAAATCGAATTTTCCTATTATTGTATCATCAAGGGCTGTCAGGGCCCCATCAACACCGAGGAATTGAAGTCCTCTTCTCCAATGCTGAAGTGTTATAGCAGCAACGTTACCACTTGCTGTAAGATTGCTTCCAACTTTTAATACAGCATAAGAACTAATTGAATCGCCACTACCATACGTTGAAGTTAGATGTACGTCGTTTTTACATGGCGCTTTGACAAGAGTACCTGACTCTGTAACACCGTATGGAACCGATGCTGATCCAGATATGATAAAGCTGGTGTTGCTGGAATCACTAACGGAAATACCTCCACCCCAACTGGCAGCTTTATTTTCCTTTACAGTTCCCCCAGAGAAAACCGCAGAAACTTTTTCTGTGACAGAGACTCCTCCACCTGAATTAGCTTCGTTATAGCTAATTTCACCTCCAGAAATCTCTATATTAGACTGATAATTCTGTATTCCTCCACCTGGATTTCCTGAATTTTCTGAACTATCAGTAACACATGAAGCCTTGTTATAGGAAATATAACCTGAATTTATTTTAAGATTTGATTTTTCACTGCTAGAACTTCCTTGATTAGCTATTCCACCACCACCATAATATGAAGCATTTCTCTTTACACCACCAGTGAGTGTTTCTGGAACCGGATTTCCTTCTTCAATTCCTTTATAACCAAGATATATAGAACCAGCATTATAAATTCCCCCACCAGCAGAACTTGAATAGTTTGCACAGCCAGTTTCCCCTGTTGCAGGAGTATCAAGAGAATCACCAATTAAAGCACTTCCGTACATAAAAAGTTTGGTATCTTTTTTAACATAGACACCACCACCGTACTTAGCTTTATTTCCCGTAATCTGAACACCATCACCCAATTTAAGAGTTCCCGTCTGCAGGTATATTCCGCCGCCGTAAGAGCTGGAGCTTTCTGTTGTACCCAACCCGCCTGTAATCTTCAGATTTTCAATAGTTACAGGAACTGATGTACTTAAGGACAAGGCGCTGGTGTTAGCACCATTTGCATCAATTTCAGGAGCAGCAGACGGGTCAGCTTCATCAACTGTACCCTTAATGGTAAGTGCCGAACATTTGTCTGAAGTGAGGGCCGATGAAACAACTTGTGCAGGAACACTTCCTATTATTAAAATTGTATCTTCTTCACCACCAGCTAAACTTGCAGTTGCATACTGGAGAGTTCTATAAGGTGCGCTCTTTGTACCACTTGCACCTGGACTGTCACTTCCATCTGCTTTTATATAAATAGGAGCCTTAAGCTTTGCAAACAAGGCATTGCTGCCAGACTTACTAAAATTAAAGTCACCATCTGTCAGCTGAAAATAACTCTTGCAACTGTCTATATCTCCACTTTCTGCTTCAAGGATTTCGAGACCTCGCTGCCAACCTTCTGGAGTAAGGGCTATTTTAGAACTTGTCTGAAGATTAAGCCCGCTTGTTTCAATATAAACAGGAGAATACTTTCCGCCTCCATCCGGGCCAGCATGTTTTACAAAGACATCATTCTTCTGCTGGCTTGCAGTTCCGCTTACTCCATAAGGAATACGTGCGGAGCCTCCAATCTTTAATTTTGAATGTGTATAGGTGCTTGTGCCTGAATCATAATCTGAATCAACATAGAAGGCACCGCCGTCGTTATTGGCTACACTTCCGCCGGTCATGGTAAATTCTGAAGCGCCTGTAAGACGTACTGCTCCGTACTGGGCGCCGGCTTTGCTGTTGCCGGAAATCTCACCACCAGTCATTTCTACTTCTGCACAGTCGGCGAAAATTGCCATACCACCGGTACCGCTTGTACCTAATGAGTTTGATTTTATTTCTGCCCCGGCTTTAATAATCAGCTTTGGTTTGTGGCTTGCATCTGTTCCCTGAATATAAATACCACCACCCTGACTACTGGCTGAGTTACCTGAAATTACAGTGCCTGATTCAAGTGTTACGCTGGCGCTATTTTGTATAATGCTGATTGCACCGCCTTTTCCGCCGCTGCCCTGGCCGCCTGTAATTTTGATGTTGCTGAGCTTTACAGGAACTGCGGTGTTTACGGTTAATACGGTTCCCGGATTTGTTGCTGCAGGTCTGAGTTCCGGAGAAGTTCCAATTCCAACTATTTCAATTGATTTTGCCTGCGTAGTAGTAATGCTGGCAGGAATCTCAAGATTTGCCTTTTGAGGCTGAGCAGCCTTTTCTGCCGTAGGCTTTGCAGTAGTAACTAATATTCGGTAGTCTCTGGTATTTCCATCTCCACTTGTATTTGCCTGAATAATGCTAAAGGCCCGTTCAAGTGTTTTTACCGGAGCAAAAGGACTTCCTACTCTGGAATCATCCGGTTCAACTGTTACTCCTTCCGGTGCACCTACGTAAATTGTAGAAGAAGCAAATTTCTGCACAAGCGATGTTGTAAGCTGAAAACTTCCCCCCGCTTATAATCGACTCTGTTCCGGGAGCGTTTCCACTTTCCCAGACTTTTGTTTCCATATTATCAAATACATTTATGGTCTGATAGGTGATGTAAGCCTGGAATTCTCCGTTATAAAAAATCATTGTAACATCGTAGGAGCCCGATGCAATTGTCATGTTTTCTTTTGTTTTAATTGATGTAGTAGTTACATCAAGAGCATCTGTTTGCCAGGGAGTTAGAACTCCGTTTTCTCCGGATGTAAAGAGTTTAAGATCATCTATTCCCGAAGGAACAGTCATAGTAAGGTCAATTGTTCCTCTTCCGTTCTGCAGCGGCTTTAAAATAAAAGTTTTTGCTTCTGCAGGCTGGAGTCTTGTGTCTGTAAGAGGAAGTGAATATGGATGTCCGGAATCGCTATCAATATCAATTAAAAGATTTACCGGAGCAACGTAAGAATCTGTACCCGGAGTACCGCTTGCCTTTTTGCGGTAGCCTGCCGTAAAGGTCCAGGTTTTGTTGATTTCCAGCTGCAGGCTGTAATCTTTACTTGTACTTGCAGCCGGTATTATATCTTCATGAACAAGACCATCATCAGAAGTTGCCTTTACATAATATTCATAATCAGTGCCGCCTGGAAGTTCGGCATTTGCAGAACGACCACTTTGCTGATTTTCTGCGGCCTCCTCTGGCTCTACGAATTCTGCAGGGACTGCCCCATTTATAGCAAGAGTGCCACCAAAGACTATTGTAGCAGCCGGATTTGAAGAAGGCCTGTTATCGGCAGGTCCTGTTTTGTCATCAGTCTGAGAAGCATTATTTTGCGCACTTGTATTTTCTTCAGCTGATACACTATTTTCAAAAACGTTATTGCAGGAATTAAAAGTTAAAAGAATAAAAAGTGAAATAACAGATAAAATCTTTGCAGATTTTGTTTTTTTCATAAACACTAACTCCCGAAATATTGATGTAAAATTATACATTATATAGTTAGAATTGTCATCTTTTTGATAAAGTGCTAAAATAGCGGAGCATTTTCATTATTAGTCGGCCGGCAACGGCCTTATTTCAAGGAGGGTACAATTATGGTACCAGTATTAATTAAAGATTTACTGTCTTCTAAGCCAGAGGGGCAGAAGGTAACAGTATGTGGTTGGGTTCGCACAGTTCGCGACTCAAAGGGTCTTGTTTTTATTCAGGTGAACGATGGATCATGTTTCGCTAATATCCAGCTCACCTTTGACCGCAATAATCCTTCTAATAATGCAAATGTAAATGAAATCGAAGCTGAACTCAAAAAGCTCAACACTGGAGCAAGCCTCCGCGCTGAAGGTATTCTCATCGAGTCCCCTGCAAGCGGGCAGGCTGTTGAAGTAACTCTCGAAAGCCTCAAGTGTCTTGGCGAAGCAAATCCGGATGAATATCCTTTGCAGAAGAACAAGATGTCTATGGAATACCTCCGCGACGTTGCTCACCTTCGTGCACGCACAAACACCTTTGGTGCAGTTTACCGCGTACGCAACCAGATGGCTTTTGCAGTTCACAGCTTCTTCCAGGAGCGCGGCTTCCAGTACATCAACGCTCCGGAAATCACCTGTTCTGACTGTGAAGGTGCCGGCGAAATGTTCCAGGTAACAACTCTCAGCATGGAAAAGATTGCAGAGATGGCTGTTAAAGCTGGTAACGGCGGAATGAAGCCAGAAGACGCTTATAAGATTGTAGACTACAAAAAAGACTTCTTTGGAAAGAAGGCAAGTCTCACAGTATCTGGTCAGCTGGAAGCAGAAACTCTTGCTACAGCCCTGAGCCGTGTTTACACCTTTGGACCTACTTTCCGTGCAGAGAACTCTAATACTCCACGTCACCTCGCTGAGTTCTGGATGATTGAACCGGAAATGGCTTTCTTCGACCTCGACGACGACATGGATATTCAGGAAGACTTTGTAAAGTATCTTTTGAACTGGGCTTTGACAAAGTGCCGCAGCGATTTGGAATTCTTTGACAAGAGAATTCAGCCAGGCCTTATCGAAAGTCTTGAAAAGGTTGCAAAGGCTAAGTTCACAAGAATCAGCTATACTCAGGCTATTGAAGACCTTGAAAAGGCAGCTGCTAACGGCGCTAAGTTTGAGTTCAAGCCATTCTGGGGCTGCGACATTGCAACAGAGCACGAGCGCTATCTTACAGAAAAGATATACAACGGCCCTGTTATGGTTTTCAACTATCCAAAGGAAATCAAGTCTTTCTATATGAAGCAGAATGACGACGGCAAGACTGTAAAGGCTGTAGACGTTCTCGTTCCTGGAATCGGCGAACTTATCGGTGGTTCTGAACGCGAAGAAAACTACGACAAGCTTCTTGCTGCCTGCAAAGAGCGCAACATGGATATGTCAAACTACGAATGGTATCTCGACCTTCGCCGCTTTGGTACAGTTCCACACTCAGGCTTCGGTCTTGGCTTTGAGCGCTTGATGCGTTACGTAACAGGTATGGAGAACATCCGCGATGTTATTCCTTACCCACGTGCTCCAAAGCTTGCTGACTTCTAATTAAACGTTATTACAATAAACAAAGAGCCTGCATTTGTTTCGCAAATGCAGGCTTTTTGTTTTATATCAAAACTTATGTTTGCTTTTCAGATTTATTTGTTTCCAAGTTCAGTAGAAATGTCTGTAAGGTGTGAACGAATATCTGGAGCAGCCTTTGTTTTCTTCTGCTTATAAACACCGGCAATGTCTTTAAAGTATGGACTCAAAACCTTTGCTTTTTCAACATTGTTAATGTTTCTTTCGAGAGAAGGAACTGTAAGCTTCATGCCAGGGCGAATCATTTCCGGATCCTTAACAACATCTTTTGATGCAAGCATAATCAATGGGAAGTAATAGCCGTTATCTTCGCCATACATTGACTTTGTGATTGAAGTAAGAGTATCACCCTTCTTAACTGTATAAGTGTCTGCACCTGTAAGGTCCAGAGCATCGAGATAATTGTCATAAACTTTGTTAAATGAGTCGCTGAGATCCTGTACCTGATTTGTAGATTTACATGCAACAAATCCGAAAGCAAGAACTGCAGCAAAAATTGAAATAATAATTTTTTTCATCAAAAAACCTCCTTGATGTATACCTTATATGATATCAGATTATTAGTAAAACGGGAATTTTTTTTTTACATTTAATTTGACGGTATTATTTGGCATGGTTTACAATAGAATATACTTATTTGATTATGGCCAGATGGCCTGATAAAGGAGAAAGACATGAAAGTGAGAAAGGTGTTTGCGACATTGCTTTCTGCAATGTTATTGTTTGCTTTTGCAGCTTGTTCTAACGGCAGTTCAGACAGTGGTGGAAGTTCTAATACTGGAGATAAGCCGGGGGCTGGTGACAAACCGAGTTCTGAAACAACCGAAATTACAGAGATTGAAACAACAGGAACAGTATCATCAACAACAGTTGTTCTTACAGATGATAATGAAACTGCAAAAATTGCAGTTGACGATTCTTCTTATTATATTTTTACTGCTGCTGAAAAAACAGAATCTAACATTTCACAGAATGTTCGCGCAGTAACAGTTGATACAACAAAGGGCGGAACCTGGAAATTCTACAAAGATAATAAACTTGTATACGAAGGTACCTATAAGGGTGATATCGCTGAATTGTCAAAAATAGCAGGTACGACATCTGCGGAAACTTCCGAAGGTCTCAAGCTTGAACTGACAGTAACAGCCGTTGCAGACGATGCTGGGGACCTGTATGAAATTAGTACAGATGCTGAAGAAGCAACCTTTACCTTCGAAATAAAGTCTTCAGATGATGATTCTAGTTTTACCTTCGAAGCAGAAATTCCTGCAGTTACAGTTTCTGAAACTCCAGCCTTTACCGGTATAAATGTCGGAGATGGTCCTTACTTTGTAAAATGTGGAGAATATTATTTCTTCTCTGGTGTTGAGCAAGAAACGGTAGACTGGCTGGAAGATGATGTCAAAATGCCTGACGGAACAATAATAAAAATAGATTATAAAGTTGATGGTTATAATATCAATCTAACCAGGGATGCCTTAGATTATATAATGGATTTGGTTGGAATTGATTATATTGTCCTTTACAAAAAAGGAGTACAAACAGCTTTTGATACCAAAGAGTTTGAAGCTTTCAAAGGTGAACTAATCGCAGATACACATTACACTCTGAAAGATAATATCTTCGTTATTCTTACCGATGCAGGATACATTACAGCGAAAACAAAAGGTCTTTTACCAGCCTATGGAAGTAATGCTAGTGGTAGTAGCAGTAACAATGAAGAGTCCGCAGGCGCAATGATTACTGTAATGTCTGCTAAAAACCTCGCCAGTATTGATTACAAAAATAATGAAAGCTCTCTTATGCGTGGGTTTACAACATTAAGAGATGGGTGTCTTGATGGAATTGTACATATAACAAATACGATTAATGAAATCGAAACTCCATCAGAAAGTATTAAAGCTAATGGAGTAATGGGATATATTTTTAATTTGAAGCAGGATGATGATAATAAATTTTCATTCTCTATTGCAGGTTTTAGATATAATCAGTATACAAAAAAGACAGAAGCTTATGTAGAAACCTACAAAAATATTGCAGCTGATGCACTAACAGGTTCATTGCCAGCAGGAAATCATGCAACAGGTGAAAGCTGGGGGATAAATGACTTCGGTTTCGAATTGAAAAATATTTCTCCAACTTCAGGTAAGCTTGATATTTGGATTGATGTTGTGGCTAATGATGGAAAAACAAATGGTCGAAAGGGAACAGAAGGTACTTATACTGTAAGATTCTTTGGTTCAGATCCTCAAAGAGTTGTTTCCGATGATAACAGTGTTGGATATTCTACAACTCTTCAGCCTTTGGCTACACTTGTAGTCGCAGCAGCAGACGTATCAAATAAATATTCTTCATCTCTTGCAGATATGACTTCAAAAGTTGGATGCTATGCCAACATTCAGGGAAACCAGAGACTTACCGGTACATGGCAGTTTGATTTCTAAATCAGCTTGATTAGTCATTGTTAAACAAGAATCCCCGGTGGTGCAAAACTTAAGCATCACCGGGGATTTTTATTAGTAGCGATAAAGTTTTTATGCTACATACGCTTCAAGACGTCGTGCACGTGTAGGGTGCTGCAGTCTTACAATTGCGTGTTTTTCAATCTGGCGGATACGCTCCTTTGTGAGAGAGCATTCTTCGCCAACTTCCTTCAATGACATTGGCTTTGCTCCGTTGAGTCCATAGCGCATTCTGATTACGCGGGCTTCGTTAGGGCGGAGTGTGCTGATAACGTTATCAATATCTTCGTGCATAGACTTTTCGATAGCCTTTTCTTCCGGACGGTCGTAAGCACTGTCTTCGAAGAAGTCTGCAACCTTTGTGTGTCCGTTTTCAGAATCGTTGGTTTCTGCATCGAGGCTGATCATTTCGCGGCTGATGTTAATCATATCACGAACGTGTGCAGGCTCCATGTTGAGCATTGCGCCGATTTCTTCGTATTCCTGCTGCTCGGTTTTCTTTGTTCCAACAACCTTACGTGCGTGTTCGATCTGAACAAGCTCGTTGGCGCGGTTAAGAGGCAGGCGGATTGCACGGCTCTTTTCGCAGATAGCCTTGAGAATGCTCTGGCGGATCCACCATACAGCATAAGAAATGAAGTGATAGCCCTTTGTTACATCGAACTTATCAACTGCAGTAAGAAGACCAAGGTTTCCTTCGCTGATGAGGTCTGTAAGATCCAGTCCGTGATTCTGGTATTTCTTTGCAACATTAACTACAAAGCGGAGATTAGCATTTACAAGCTTATCTTTAGCGGCTTTATCACCAGCCTGAGCTTTCTGAGCAAGCTCAACTTCTTCTTCGTGTGAAATCATAGGAACTTTGTTGATTTCTTTAAGATACATAGCAAGAATGTTTTCATCGCGTGTCATGGCATAATCTCCTTATACATTATATAAATAGCAAGTATTGTGCCAACTTAAATCGTCAAGGAAAAAAAATGAAAAATCG
>JAEEGJ010013110.1_pt1 | contig 20254 bp, 17 predicted proteins | sample 8958761 | NCBI WGS metagenome assembly JAEEGJ01 (sample SAMN16246546, study PRJNA631951) | gut metagenome | biome: gut microbiome; feature: rumen; material: RS-attached | host: Bos | place: Iran: Karaj | collected 2018-10 | reverse complement strand
GGAGGATAATATTATTAATAATGTGGAGCCGCTGTGGACGAAGACACCCAGCACCCTGAAGGACGAAGACTACAAGTCGTTCTACCGCACGCTCTACCCCATGAGCGACGAGCCGCTGTTCTGGATCCACCTGAACGTGGACTATCCCTTCAACCTGACGGGTATCCTCTACTTCCCGAAGATCAAGTCGAACATCGAGCTGCAGCGTAACAAAATCCAGCTGTACTGCAACCAGGTGTTTGTGACGGATCAGGTGGAGGGCATCGTGCCGGAGTTCCTGACACTGCTCCACGGTGTGATCGACTCGCCCGACATCCCCCTGAACGTCAGCCGCAGCTATCTGCAGAGCGACCGTGAGGTGAAGAAGATCTCGACTTATATCACCAAGAAGGTGGCCGACCGCCTGAAGGCTATCTTCGGCGAGAACCGCAAGGAGTATGAGGAGAAGTGGGACGACCTGAAGCTCTTCATCAACTACGGTATCCTGTCGGAGGAGAACTTCTACGACCGCGCCAAGGAGTTTGCACTCTTCAAGGACACGGAGGGCAAGTACTTCACCTTCGACGAGTACAAGACGCTCATCGAGGCCAACCAGAAGGACAAGGACGATATGCTCGTCTACCTCTACGCCACCGACAAGGAAGAGCAGTACTCTTATATCAAGGCCGCCCAGGACAAGGGTTACTCGGTGCTGCTGCTCGACGGTCAGCTCGACGTGCCCACCATCCAGACGCTCGAGCAGAAGTTCGAGAAGAGCCGCTTCACCCGTGTCGACTCCGACATCATCGACCGTCTGATCGTGAAGAGCGACGCGCCGAAGTCTGACTTGTCTGAGGAAGAGAGTGACAATTTGTCAGCCGTCTTCCGTACCCAGCTGCCGAAGATCGACAAGACTGAGTTTATGGTACAGGTCGACGCCCTCGGCCAGGAGGCTCGTCCGGTGGTCATCACCCAGAACGAGTACATGCGTCGTATGAAGGATATGAGCAAGTTCCAGGCCGGCATGGGCTTCTACGGACAGATGCCCGACTCGTTCAACCTCGTGCTGAACTCCGACCATCCGCTGGTGAAGAAGGTGCTCGACGACAGCAAGTCAGCCACCGCCGAGGCCCTGAAGCCCATCGTGGCAGAGTTGAAAGGTCAGGAGGCCCGTCTGGCTGCCATCCGTGCCGCTCAGGACAAGAAGAAGTACGACGAGCTGACACAGGAGGACAAGGATCAGAAGGCCGAGGCCGAGAAAGCCGTTCAGGCCGAGAAGGACAAGAAGACCGCCGTCATCGCCGACTATGCGAAGGGCAACTCGATCGTCCACCAGCTCATCGACCTGGCACTCCTCCAGAACGGTATGCTTAAAGGTGAGGCGCTCGACAAGTTCCTGAAACGAAGCGTTGATCTGATCAAATAAAGAAATTCCCTCGGCGATGGCCAGGGGAATTTTTTTATTTACTTCCGATGTAGAGGAAGATCATTCCTAACAGTACCAGGGCGAGGTCGAAGGCTTTGGCCTTGAGGTTCTTCTCGTGGAAGAAGAGTGCTCCGAAGAGGAAACTGACGATGACGCTGCCACGACGGATCATCGACACGATAGAGATCATCGCATCGGGTAACGACAGGGAATAGAAATACATAAAGTCGGCCGTGGACAGGAAGAGACTCACGCCGAGGATAGACCACGACCAGTGGAAAGGCGTGGTCTGTTCGTGCTTGGGCCACCAGAGCAGCCAGAGCATCAGGGCCATCATGCCACATTGGTAGATGTTGTACCACGACTGCACCATCATTCGGTCGAGACCGACGCCACCGCTCTCGGCTGGTGCCATGAGGTACTTGTCGTAGAGACCGCTGACGGCTCCCAACAATGCGGCACCGACAATCATATAGATCCAGTGGTCGTGCTTAAAGTCGATGCCCTCCTTCTTCCCACTACGGCTGAGCATGATAAACGAGGCGACGGCCAGCATCACACCGATCCACTGCCACAGGTTGAGTCGTTCGCCGAAGAACAGCAGGGCTCCCACGAGCACCATCACCGGACGGGTGGCATTGATGGGACCGACGATGGTCAGCGGCAGATGTTTCATGCCGAAATAGCCGAGGATCCAACTCGACAAGACGATGAGCGCCTTGAGGATGATGTATTTGTGCATCTCCCACCCTCCTGAGGCCGTCTGGAAGATGGTGCCGTCGAGCACGTCGGTAGTGCTGCTCAGTATGATACAGGGCAGGAAGATCAGCGAAGAGAAGAGGGTGTTCAGGAACAGGACGGGAATGACAGCATTCGACTTGAGCGCCTGTTTCTTAAAAGAGTCGTAGCAGCCCAGCAAAGCTGCAGACAAGAATGCTAAAACTAACCACATGAGAATTTAGAATTAAGATTTTAGAATTTAGAGTTAAGAGTTAATAGGTGATGTTTTCCAGGAAGAGGGCGTTGGCGGGCATGGACTCACCGGCCTCGGTACGACGTTTGCCCTCGATGACCTTTCGGAAGTCGTCGATCGAGAGACGGCCACGGCCCACGTCGATAAGCGTACCCACAACAGCCCGCACCATGTTCCGAAGGAAACGGTTGGCGGTAATCTCGAAATACCAGCTCGAAGGTGAGGTCTGATGCCACTGGGCAGCGGTGACATGACAAATGGTGGTCTTCACATCGGCATGAGCCTTACAGAAAGCCCCGAAATCCTCATACTCCATCAGAACAGCGGCGGCCTCATTCATCAGCTGGAAGTCGAGAGGATAATGCAGTTCGCAGGAGTAAGCCCTACGGAACGGATCCTTCACGGTATTTATATAATAATGGTACGTGCGCGCGAGTGCAGAAAAGCGGGCATGCATCTCGTCGCTCACGGGTTCCATCTTCTGGATGGCGATATCCTGAGGTAACAGACGGTTCAGCTTGTAGGTCAGGTCCGTCAGGTCGAAGTTCATCGTCTCCACATCGAAATGAGCCACCATCATCCGGGCGTGTACGCCAGCATCGGTTCGGCCGGCACCCGTCACCTGGATATCCTCCTGACGAAGGATGGTCGACAATGCCCACTGTAACTTCTCCTGTACCGAGGGGCCGTTGGGTTGTATCTGCCAACCGTGATAGCGGGTACCGTCGTAGCTGAGGGTGATGAAGTATCTCATTCGCTGTAAGCCTTTTCGCCGATGGTCTCCTTCGAGCCGATGGTCATCTGACGGAGATCGTAATAGGAACCGTTATAGATGTTGAAATCGACATTCCCCTTGATGCCCGGCAGACGGCCGGCATCTGTATGCTGCCAGAACTTCCAATTGCCTTTGTACTCGAGGGAATCGACATAATAGTGGGCTATCCAGTAAGGGTACTGGTCGAAGATGGAGTCGTTGAGATAACGCGTCTTGAACTTGAAATAGGTGTAGAGGATGGGCTTCACATGATAGTGGTTCTCGACCATGTCAAGCCACTGGAGCACAGAGGCCTTGAACTCCTGGTCGGTCTGTTCCTTCGGCTTATGCTCCACGTCGAGCACGGGAGGCAGGTCGCCGTTTTCCAGTCTGACGGTGTTGATGAAGTGCCAAGCCTGTTGTTCGGCAGGTGTATGGACACTATAGAAATGATAGGCGCCACGGGTGAAGCCGTTCTCACGGGCCTGATAGAAATTGTCGCGGAAGTTCTCGTCGATCAGGGTACCTCCCTCTGTGGCCTTGATCATCACAAAACGGATAGGACACTTGTTGATGGAGCCGTTGTCTTTCAGTTCGCCCCAGTCAATGCGGCCCTGATGATGAGAGATGTCTATGCCGTGGATCTCATAGCCCTCGGGATAGTTGACGGTGCCATAAAGGGCTCGCCACCGGAACCCGAAGGGTCCCACGAAGAAATAATAGAAGAACCAGATGTAGCCCAAGACGATAGCACCACCACCGATCCACCATCCCCATGAAGGCACTTTCTGGAGAAGGCGAATCACGGCACCAGGGCGCTTTCGATGCCCTGGGCCGTGATAGGTCCTTGTGGTTCCGACACCTTTACGTCGGACTACACGTTTCTTCGACATGTATGCTTATTTTGCCTGCTCGAGAGCGAGGGTCTTCGTAGGCTGGTCGCAGACCTCCGTCGGTCCCCAGTACTGGATAGGGCCAGGATAGACGTAAGCGGTCTTGTGAGCCCACTCGTCACGGTGAGCAGCGAACTCCTTGAAGGGAGCACCGTCGAGCTCAACGAGAGCCTTACGGATCACAGGCTTCATCTCACCGTTACGCTTCTCCATGTTCATCATCATCGTGATGGGCACACCACCGGCGATCCACTGGTCAGCAGGAGCAGTGGTATTCTTCACGATAGCCATGTAACCGGTCTTTCCGTTGGCAATCAGCTGAGCTGCTGAGGTACCGAGGGCATAGCAGTAGTCGGCATCGAAGTTAGAAGGAGCAGCACAACGTCCCTCGTAACCGAAGAAGTGGTGCAGCGTAGAGAACTTACCGACAAACTTGCCTTCCTTCTTCATGCGCTCCAGCTTCTGGGCAACCATCGTCGAGAGCAGCTTCTCGGTCTCGATGAGAGATACCTGCACGTTTCCGTGAGGATCACGGTCGAGGGCGAGCTGACGGGCCACACCTGTAGGCAGTGAGTTGAACACAGCGAGGTTCTCCTCTGTCAGGTGGCTCTTCACGAAGTCGATAGACTCATGACGATCCAGGCTCTTGGCCTCAGGAAGAGCAAGCACATCGTTCAATTGAGCGATCAGCTTCTTGATGGCGGGGATGAACTCGATGACACCCTCGGGGATGATCACCGTACCAAAGTTATTACCATCGGCAGCGCGAACAGCAACGGCGTTGGCGATGTAATTCACGATATCGTCAAGGCTCATCTCCTTGGCCTCAATCTCCTCGCTGACGAGACAGATGTTCGGCTGAGTCTGCAGGGCACACTCCAAAGCGATATGTGAAGCCGAGCGCCCCATCACCTTGATGAAGTGCCAGTACTTGCGGGCAGAATTACAGTCGCGCTCGATATTACCGATCAGCTCTGAGTAGGTCTTACAAGCGGTATCGAATCCGAAAGAGGTCTCGATCTGAGAGTTCTTCAAGTCGCCGTCGATGGTCTTCGGGCAACCAATCACCTGCACACCATACTTCTTGGCGGCATAGTACTCGGCCAGCACACAAGCGTTGGTGTTGGAGTCGTCACCACCGATGATCACGATAGCCTTGATGTCGAGCTCGCGGATGATCTCCAGACCCTTCTCAAACTGGTCTACCTTCTCCAGCTTCGTACGACCGGAACCGATCATATCGAAGCCACCGGTATTACGATACTCGTCGATGATCTCCTTGGTCAGCTCCATATAATTATGGTCTACGAGACCACCAGGGCCGAGGATGAAGCCATAGAGGCGGTTCTCGGGATTGAGCTTCTTGATCTGGTCGAACAGACCTGTGATGACGTTATGACCGCCAGGAGCCTGACCGCCGCTGAGGATGATACCTACGTTCATCTTAGTATTGTTGGCCTCGGTAGCGGGCACAAACTCCACGATCGGCATACCATAGGTGTTGGGGAACAGCTTCTTGATCTCTTCCTGGTCACCGACACTCTGGGTGGGCTCACCCTCCTTGATTTTCACAGCACCCTGAAGCGCCTTGGGCAACTTCGGCTGATAAGCAGCTCTTGCTATCTGCAATGCACTTTTTTCCATAATCTTTTAATTGTTTATTTTGAATGAATAATACTTTTCGACGTGCAAAATTAGTTTATTTTTGTTAGAAATACGAAAGAAAACAGGCTAAAATCGACTTTTTAATATTTTTTTGGTCGTAAAGAGTTTGTATCTCGAAAAAAATGCTTATCTTTGCTTAGTCAATTTAGCAAATAACTATATTTTAAGGAGGAAAAGAACATGGCAAACAAGAGAAGACTAAAGAAGAGTATCAATCTGATTTGTGAGGCATTATTCGCTGAGTGTGTAGCCGTATCGCTCTATGGCCCGTCATCCAACAAAGAGAATTTGAATGCCCATATTTTCTCGATCGTAAAGCTGCAGGACAACGCCATCCGCCGGGTGTCACACCCTGAGCCAGGCGTTCCGGCAAAGAAGTATTTTAAGGATCTGCGCGAACAGTTCAGTGCGCAGGTCAGTGACATTTTAGATCAAATAAACGCGTAAGGAATTTATGTTAAAGTCGTTTTGTAACTGGCTGTTATACAAACACATGGGATGGACTGCTGAAGTAACAGAAGACCATCCCGACAAGTTTATTATCTGTCTCGCTCCACACACCAGCAACTGGGATTTCATCCTCGGTCTGCTCTACAGTCGTGCAAGAGGCATGGAGTGTAATTTCATGATGAAGAAGGAGTGGTTCTTCTGGCCCCTCGGTCCCATCTTCCGGCACTTGGGAGGCATACCGGTATACCGTCAGAAGAAGACGAGTATGACGGATGCCATCGCTGAAGCCGCCAAGGCTGCCAACACCTATCATCTGTGCATCACCCCGGAGGGCACACGCTCGAAGACGGCTGACTGGAAGAAAGGATTCTATTTCATCGCCCTGAAGGCAGGACTTCCCATCCTGCTCTATGGTGTCGACTACACAGAGAAACGTATCGTCTGCACCAAGACCATCATCCCTTCGGGCGACCTGGATCGCGACATGAGGGACATCAAACTCTATTATAAGGACTTCAAGGGGAAGAAGCCTGAGAACTTTACCATTGGAGAACTCGTATGAAAAGAATTTGTTTACTGACCCTTGCAGCCTTACTGATACTCCCTGTCAACGCACAACAGGACATCAAGAAGTCACTCGACAACTATTTCAGAGGATACCGTCCCTACGGCCAACACGTCAGGACCGCCTCACGCTTACAGAGTGTCAACGTCAACGATACCACCAAGACCATCGAGGTCTGTGCCGACTCACACTTCGGCGAACAGCTCTTTACCCCCAAGTCGGCAGAAGACATCTACGACGCTGTCAAGAAAATCATCTCCCCAACTTACAAACATTACAACCTCACCGTCAAGACCGGTGGCTGGGATATCCGTCAGCTCGTGCCTACCCGTCTGCAGAAAGACCAGGACCCCAACCGTCTCTGGGGCGACATCGACTATACTGGTCGGCCGTGGGTGAGCAACGCCTCCCTACCCTATAAGATTACTCGTGGTCTGCAAAACCGTCATCTCTCCATCTGGGCGAGTCACGGTCGTTATTACAACCTCAAGGAGCACATGTGGCGCTGGCAGCGTCCGGCGCTATTCGGCACCCGTGAGGATCTCTTCACGCAGACCATCGTCAACCCCTACCTCATCCCGATGCTCGAGAAGGCTGGGGCCGTTGTGTTCACACCTCGTGAGCGTGACTGGCAGGATCATGAGGCCGTCATCGACAACGACACGAAGAAGGCCGCCGACGGCTCCCGCTATAAAGAGACCAAAGGCCTCTACGACTGGCATCCTACCAATATCCCGGGCTTTGCCTTCCACGAAGGCGGCTACGAGGAAGGTGAGAATCCCTTCGAGGCAGGTACGGCACGACAGACCAACACCGTCAACGATGCCGGCATGAAGAGTACCATCATCTGGTATCCCACCATCCCCGAGTCCGGCCAGTACGCTGTCTACGTGAGCTATCAGACCGTAGACCGTAGTATCGACGATGCCCACTACACCGTTTGGCACCAAGGCATCCCCACCGAGTTCCGTGTGAACCAGCAGATGGGCGGTGGCACCTGGGTATATCTCGGTACCTTCCAGTTTGACGAAGGGAACAACGAACGTAACTGTGTGGTCATCGATAATGTCAGTGAACGTGATGGCATCGTCACCGCCGACGGTGTACGCTTCGGTGGCGGTATGGGTAACATCGCCCGAGAGGGAGAGGTCAGTCTCCTGCCACGTTGCTTCGAAGGCTCACGCTACTATGCCCAATGGGCTGGCATGCCCTACTCCGTCTACAGCACGAAAGACGGTCAGGACGACTACGGCGACGATATCAACGTCCGTTCGTGCATGACCAACCTCCTCGCCGGTGGTTCCTGCTATATGCCCGACACTACTGGCCGTAATGTTCCCATCGAACTCTCGCTGGCCGTACACTCCGATGCTGGCTATACGGCCGATGGCAAAACCCATACGGGCACACTCGCCGTTTGTACGACTTATATGAATGACAGCATCCTCAGCACGGGCCGCAGCCGTCTGGCCTCACGCGACCTTGCCGACGAACTGCTCACCATCATCCCCAACGAGATGCAGGCCATCTACCACGAGTGGCAGCGGCGCGAACTCTTCGACCGCAACTACTCCGAGAGCCGCGTACCGAAGGTGCCCAGCGCCATCATCGAGACGATGTCACACCAGAACTTCGCCGACATGCGCTTCGGGCAGGATCCCAACTTCCGCTTCGATCTTGCACGTAGTATTTACAAGACCTTGCTACGCTACGTCTGCCGCATGCACCATGTACCCTTTGTCGTCAGTCCGCTCACACCTGACCATGTCTATGTCGTCCTCACCGGCAAAGGCGAGGCCGAGATTCACTGGACCGCTGTCGAGGACCCGCTCGAACCCACCGCCAAACCGTCGGGTTACATCGTCTATACGGCCACGGGCAGAAGTGGTTTCGACAATGGACAGTATATCAAGGGCAAGGGCCACAACAGTGTGAAGATTCCCATCACGCCAGGTCGTCAGTACTCTTTCCGGGTAGCTGCCGTCAACGAGGGTGGTGAGAGTTTCCCCAGCGAGGTGGTGTCATGCTATTATACCCCCGAGGCCGAGAAGACTGTCCTCATCGTCAACGGCTTCCACCGTCTCTCCTCTCCAGCTGTCCGCGACAATAGCGCTGAGCAGGGTTTCGACCTCGAATACGACGCTGGCGTCACCTACGGACGAACCGCTGGATGGTTAGGTTATCAGACCTGCTTCAATAAGGCTGCGATGGGTAAGGAGACCACTAACGGCCTCGGCTTTACCGACGAGACGCTGGCCGGACAGTTCATCGCCGGCAACGACTTCAACTACATCCGCACCCATGCCGACGCAATTTCCAATACCGGGCAGTATAACATCGTCAGCTGTTCCTCTGAAGCACTTGAGACAAACGAGGTTATCCCCTTGAAATATGACATGATAGACCTCATCCTCGGACTTGAGAAGAACGACGGCCACTCGCTCCGTCCATATCAGGCATTGTCGCCGATGATGCACCAGCATCTGCAGCTCTTCACATCCCGTGGCGGTGCTCTGCTCGTCAGCGGTTCCTACATCGGAGCCGACATGAGGATGCCTGCAGATCGACGTTACCTCGAAGACGTGCTCAAATGCAACTACCTGGGTACTGATGCCGACTCGCTGCACCGTAACACCATCAACGGTCTCGGCACCACCTTCTCCTTCTACCGTCAGCTCAACGAGCGCCATTATGCTGCCACCCATCCCGATGTGCTACAGCCTGTGGCCCCGGCCTTCTGTGCCATGCGCTATGCCGACCAGCAGAGTGCCTGCGTCGCCTACGACGGCTCTGACTACAAGGCGATGACCCTCGGCTTCCCCTTCGAGTGCATCAAGGAGGAGTATGTGCGTTTCGCCCTCATGCGGGGTATCCTGAAATTCCTATTACATTAAATAATATATTAAACAACCAAACAACATTTTAACATGAAGATCCAGACAAACTCATCCGGTACAAGAAGTATCGACATCGAGGAGACTCATCTCCAGACCATTGAGAAGTACCAGTTGCTCCGTGACCTCATCGACTCCAACGGATACGTCGACGAGCAAGTGTTGGACAAACTGAAACTGAACATCCGCGCCCTGCTTGAGTCACAGGCCGGTGTCGACAAAGACCTGCTCGACCTCTGCCTCGATGTCATCTACCATCCAAACATGAAGGCCTTCGGTCTGCAACAGCTCGTGCTGCTTTACATCAACTGGAAGGACAGGGGCAACGACAGCCTCGGCTCCACCACACGAGCCATCCAAGGAACACCGTTTAATTGAGAATTTAGATTTTAGAATTTAGAGTTAAGAGGTGAAATGTGAAAGAATATAGGCTGACAGACTTTCTGCCAACGACGAAAAAGGAGTTGGAGCTGCGAGGATGGGATGAACTCGACGTCATTCTGTTCTCCGGCGACGCCTATATCGACCACCCTTCCTTTGGTGCGGCTGTCATCGGTCGAACCCTTGAGGCGGCTGGCTACCGAGTGGCTATCGTCCCTCAGCCTGACTGGCACGGCGATTTCCGCGATTTCAAGAAACTTGGAAAGCCCAGGTTGTTCTTCGGTATCGCTCCGGGCTGCATGGACTCGATGGTCAATAAATATACCGCCAACCGTCGGCTACGTTCCGAAGACGCCTATTCGCCTGACGGCCGTCATGACATGCGACCGGAATACCCCACCATCGTCTACACGCAGATTCTCAAACAGCTCTATCCCGACGTGCCCGTCATCCTCGGCGGCATCGAGGCCTCCCTGCGACGTGTCACCCACTACGACTACTGGCAGGATAAGCTCCGTCCCTGTATCCTCTGCGACTCGGGAGCCGACATGATCACCTATGGTATGGGCGAGAAGACCACCCTTGAACTGGCCCGACGGCTCAGCAACGGTGAGCATATCAGCGACATCCACGACATTCCTCAGACCGTCTTCCTTGCCTCTCGGGCAGACATTCCCGGTGGCATCACTCCCGACGACATTGTACTCCACAGCCACGAAGAGTGTCTCCGCAATAAGCGTGCCCAGGCCGAGAACTTCCGTCATGTGGAAGAACAGTCGAACATGATGCACGCACAACGTCTCCTTCAAGGGATGGGCAATGCCTATGTGGTCATCAATCCCCCCTTTCCACCGATGACCACCGCTGAGCTCGATGCATCCTTCGACCTGCCCTACACCCGTCAGCCCCATCCGAAGTACAAAGGCAAGCGTATTCCTGCCTACGAGATGATCAAGCACAGCGTGAATATCCATCGCGGCTGTTTCGGTGGTTGTGCCTTCTGCACCATCTCCGCACATCAGGGAAAGTTCATCACCTGCCGCTCCAAGGAGAGTATCCTGAAAGAGGTGCAACAGGTCATCCAGATGCCCGACTTCAAAGGCTATCTCTCCGACCTCGGCGGTCCATCAGCCAACATGTACGGCATGCATGGCCGCAATAAGAACGCCTGTGAGAAATGTCGACGCCCCAGCTGTATCCACCCTCAGATCTGTCCGAACCTCAACACCGACCACTCGAAGCTCCTCGACGTCTACCACGCCGTCGATGCCCTACCCGGCATCAAGCGTAGCTTCATCGGCAGCGGTGTGCGCTATGACCTATTATTATATAGGAGTAAGGACGAGGCCGCCAACCGAGCCGCTGAGGAGTACACCCGCGAACTCATCTGCCGTCATGTCAGCGGACGACTGAAGGTGGCTCCCGAGCACACCAGCGACCGTGTGCTCCGACTCATGCGCAAACCCTCCTTCCAACAGTTCTACGCCTTCAAGCGCATCTTCGACCGCATCAACCGCGAGGAGAACCTCCGCCAGCAGATCATCCCTTACTTCATCTCCTCCCACCCCGGCTGTCTGGAAGAAGACATGGCCGAACTCGCCGTGCTTACCAAACAGCTCGACTTCCATCTCGAACAAGTGCAGGACTTCACCCCCACGCCCATGACTGTCGCTACGGAGACCTGGTACACAGGCTACGATCCCTACACCCTCGAGCCCGTCTTCTCCGCCAAGAGCCAGCGTGAGAAACTCGCCCAGCGTCAGTATTTCTTCTGGTACAAGCCTGAGGAACGTCGTAACATCGAGCAGAGTCTCCGTCGTATCGGCAGAGCCGACCTCATCCCGAAGTTGTATTCTAATACACCATCCCCCCGAAATGAAAATCATCGAGCAAAGCCTCATTCCGAAGAATCCCCAAAAGAAAAGCGAGGACGGCATCGTCATCACAAATGACTTCATTGCCATCATCGACGGCTCCACCTCGAAGGCCACGCGCCAGTGGAGTTCCCGCATGTCGAATGGTTGCTATGCGATGACCGTCATCAGCAGTCTTATCAGGAAGATGCCGCCCGACACATCGTGCCATCAGTTCTGCGTCAAGGCCACAAAGGCCATCCGCGATGTCTACCTGCCTTTCTGGAAACTCACAGGCCGTCAGGACACAGCCGAACTGCTGGCCACCCACCCCGAAGAACGCCTTAGTGCTTCAGCCATCATCTACTCCAACCGTCGTCGGGAAATCTGGCTCGTGGGCGACTGTCAATGTCTCGTCGGAGGCGAACTCTGCGAGAACCCCAAGCCCTACGAACAACGGCTAGCAGAGATGCGAGCCCAAAAAGTGCAGGAGTTACTGGCCGATGGTAAGACACCCGACGAGATCCTCGCAGACGATCAGGCTCGTGCAGCCATCATCCCCGAGATGCTGCGAGAAATGCAAGGTCAGAACAAAACCTACGCCGTCATCGACGGATTCCCCATCCCAGAGACGCGCGTACCCATTATCGCTCTCGACTTCCGACCTTGGGAGATTGTCTTCGCTTCCGACGGCTATCCCTTCCTCTGTCCCACGCTGGCAGAGTCTGAAGCTCGTCTACAAGAACAGCGCCAAAACGATCCACTCAACATCGGTCATTTCAAGGCAACAAAGGGCTTCACACCCGGCTTCAACAGCTTCGATGACCGCACATACATCAGATTTTCCGTCTAAAATTTGTGGATTTGGGAAAAAATGTCTACCTTTGCACCCGCAAAACTGCAACAAGGTCGGTTCGGTAGCTCAGTTGGATAGAGCAACTGCCTTCTAAGCAGTAGGTCTCGGGTTCGAGCCCCGACCGAATCACGAAAGTCTCAGAGTAAATCTGAGGCTTTTTTATTCTCTAAAGTCCTGATTTTTAGGATTTTCCAAGAATCATTAAAATTCAAGCTACTGAAGATAACCATTTCCTTAAAAATGTGGATTTCTCAAAAAACAGCACAGTTTTAACCAAATGTTGACCGCATGTTGACCGCTGGAATACTGCCTATTTACTATAGGTTTAGCCCAGATAATGGGAAAATGTTGACCGCTGTTGACTGCAGTTGACACAAAAAACAAAAATGCCCATGCTTACAATCAAAGCAGAAGTCCAGAAGGACAGAAAGAGAATGGATGGTTCGTACAATGTCAAAATTCGATTCACAAAAGGCCGTGCTGTGAAGCGAATCTCTACAGACCTATTCGCTACAGGAGAAGACCTCACGGCAGAATTGAAACTAAAAGAAGGTTCTTTCACAAAACAGGAGGCAGACCATCTTGTACTACATTACAGGACAATGTTCAACTCCCTACATCTTGATTCTGAAAAATGTGATGTGAACGAAATTGTTAATCGTCTTTTAAATAAAGATGAAGCAGACAAACCCATTGATTTTATTGCATTTTGTAAGAAATGGATAGACACCTCTTCCTATAGAAGTAAAGACATATACACAACCAGTCTCAAAGCATTTATTAAATTCATAGGCAAGGAGGAATTAAACATCAAAGAAATCACTGTTGAGCTACTGGATAATTACAGAGACCATTTAATTAAGGAACGTCAGGAGAGAGTAAAGAAATTGGCTGAAGCAGGGAAGCGCATTCCATCTAACCGAAGCCTGTCACTTTACCTTACTAATTTGCGCCACCTCTTTAACGAGGCTCAAAGGTTCTACAACAAACCCGATAAAGGTTTTATACGAATCCCCCACTCTCCCTTTGAATATTTCAAGGTTCCCAAAGAGGAAACTACACGAAAGCGAGCCATCCAGCCTCAACAAATCAAAGCAATCTGGGAAATGCCTTACCACAATATCCCAAGAGGCCATAAAGGCACTTGTCGCTTCGATCTGGCGAAGGACTGTTTCATTCTTTCATTCTGCCTCATTGGCATTAACTCGGTTGACCTATATAATGCCACAGAATTAATAGGCAACAGACTTGTTTATAATCGTACCAAAACAAAAGATCGCAGATTTGACATGGCTAAGATGGAAGTGGTTGTACCTGATATAGTACTACCAATTATTGAGAAGTATCGTGATACCACAGGCAAACGTCTTTTCAGATTCTATCAGGACTATAGAGACTCCAGAGCTTTTAACAAGGCTATCAATAAAGGCCTGAAAGAAATAGGTGAACTGCTAGATATTGAGGACTTTGAATATTATGCCGCCCGCCACTCATGGGCTACAATTGCCCTCAACAAATGCAAGATAGATAAGTACACTGTACATGCCGCCCTTAACCATGTGGATGCATCCATGAGAGTCACCGACATATACATTGAACGTGACTTCGTGAACGAGAATAAGGCTAATGCGAAGGTCATAAAGTACGTTTTTGGTAAATAAATCCTAAAATACTCTGGTTATCGTTTGTTAGCTGGAGTATTTTTTGTAATTTAGCCGACCAAATGAGAACATTAGTTACATATCACCATTTTATGTATGGATCTCCACGAACAGAGATACCAAGTGATATTATTATATCTCAGGCCTATTTTACACCTCTAATTTTGAATACTGATGTGAAACTGTAATTAGTTCTATTATTATTCAACTTTACAAACACCTCTTTTAATTTATTTTTAATCATTCCAAAGCAATAAGCATCGGGATGATAGTAACAATTAATGTATCAATTATGATGAAAATCAAATTGAATAACTTCAACACGTTTGAAGAAAAAGGTGATTTAAAAAAAAAAAAAGTATTTATGTCGTATAACAAACAACTTTTTCCTATCCTGCTAGGGATGATGAAGATGGGAGTTGAAATCGAGGTTTCTTTTCCTTCAAGAAGTGTAAGCTACCAACGGGTAATGATTGGTGCTAAAGGCATTTCGTGCTTTCCATTCGATCTCTCAAAAGAATCTCGTGTGGGACTATTGGAATATCTTGCAACTGGTCGATATGAAACATTTGAAAAAAGCAGAGGTGAGATTACTACTACGTATTCACAGCCTTTAGATTTTCAAAAAATAGTACTCCGCTTTTTCGTCAAGAACAAGTTTCCTCTTTTATGTAAACCTAGGTATAGAGAATATCCATATTACCAATGGGCAAATATTGGATTCCTCAAAGGGAATGTCATCTTTAAGATAATAAGAACGAAAGAACTTGTGAAGTATTTAACTGAACATTATCCTAATTCGTATTTATAATTATGGTGATTCAAAATTTAAAAATTAAGAACTTGGGCATCATGGAAGATCAATATCTCATTGATGTTTTGCCAGTAATCCCATCTAATGTGATCCTTGATAAAACGATCACAGGGTGCGGTGCGACTACAGCCGAAATAAAAGCATCACGGCATTCTCTTATTGTGGAAAATCATCTGCCAGTGATTGCTAGTAAACCAAATGCACCTGAATATAAAGATGATAATCTATTGGGAGTGGATCAAAGAGTAACATCAAATGATATTCTGGGCTATCTGGAAAGAACGCTACAGGCAGGAAAAAAAATAAAGATACTTGTAACTCCAGAAAGTCTTCGTAAAGTTTTGTCCGCTTTGAAAAATGTTGGTATCGACATCATAACAGAGGTATTCTTCCTAATTGACGAGATCCATGAAGCGGTGAAAGACTGCGACTATCGAGGTGGCATAACTCTGCCTATGGATTTGTTTTTTGAGTGCCAACATAAAGCAATGGTATCGGCTACTCCTATCATATCACTATCTGATCCAAGATTCAAAGACTTTGAAATCATTAAGATTGATCCACAGTATGACTACAAGAAAGACTTGAATTTGTACACGACTAATAATGTTTTGCAAAGAACAAAGGAGGTGGTCTCAGAACTGATGGATTCAGGAAAACCGCTATTCATATTTCTTAATAGCGTGGATATGATCTATGCTATGATGTCAAAACTGGAACTTCTTGAACAGTCAGCAGTTTTTTGTTCGGAAAAGAGTGTTGACAAGTTGCATGGAAAGGGCTTTGATGTTGCTTTTGAAGAATGGGGGGATGATAGGATGAAACAGGTGAATTGGCTTACTTTCCGATTTATAAGTGCATTTGATATTAAGATAGACATGAAGCCAAACGTTCTGTTGATTACAGAGGTATATGAAGCCCCTTACACAGTGCTTGATCCTTACACTGACACCATTCAAGCTGTTGGGCGATTTCGAAATGGGGTAGCCTCCATAACTCATATAAGCAACTGGAACTATCATTTTCTTGTTCGCAATCGGGATTATCACTATGCAGTCCTGGCGAGACAAATGAAGGATTACTTTAGGAACGTACAGATATTTGAAGAATCTGACAACAAAGAAGAGCGGGATGCAGTATATAATATTATATGCGTCCATCCATTTAGAAGGTTTATTGATCCATTTGGAAATGTTGACTATTTCAAGATAGACAACTATGTAGATGAGGAACTGATGCACTCGCATTATAATGGTTGGCGAGAATTAGATAAAGCATATAAAGGCTGTGGCCATTTCAACATCACTCATCGCACAAAAAAATATGAGTTAGATGATTTCGAGAGGCTGAAACTTGAAAAAAAGAATGTAAAAAATAAAGAAAAGATGAAGATTATTATTGAAATTTTGGAGCGGCTTGGAGATGCAGAGACTGAGGCGGCAATGGAATTTAAGCGAGAACTTCGTGATACGGACAGGACTCTGGTTGATGCATACGATTTATTAGGAAAAGAGGGGATTGAGAAACTTAACTATTCCCGTACAAAGATGAAGGATGCATTGATCAAGGTCGAGCATGAAATGATGGCTACAAGTCCCGAAGTCATTGAGAGCGTATATAGCAACTTCTACCCTAATCAAAGTTATCCAAATAAAGAAATAAAAAAGAGACTATTTGGGATATATAAAAGAATGAAGGTTCCCATGCCACCAGCTGTAACGGCTGAAACAATAAGGTTATACTTCGATGTAAGGGATGCTGATAGAACGAATGGTAGAAAATTCTATCTGACAAGTCGTTTATATTATTACAATGACAAAAACAAGTGAAAATATTAATTTATATACCCCGATTGAAAAAATGTCATAAGAGAAATCAAAACGAAAAAAGGGCCATACACAGGTCGAAATAAAAAAGAATGCATCCATATGGTTTGAGTGATCATCGACGATGCACAGGATAGCCAGACCTGTTTTTGGACACTTTTCAAATTCGGGCTGGCTCTCTTTTTATGTGCAGAATATAGCACTGACAATTTCCATACCGATTTTCTTGAAATACGCATTATCGGCAGATGATGCATAATCCTTCGTATGACAGTTAAATTGAAAATCACATATACCCACCTTATATATAATGTATAGCCTCAACCAACAATGCCCCCTCTCCCCTTACTGATGAAAGTGAATCCATGAAAGACATGTGCGTGACGGCATACTAAACCTCTTAGCCCCTCCACCTATATCTAAAGTAAAAGAATGCTTATTGAAGGAAATTCCACATTTCTAATAAGCATATGAAATTGAATTTTCGTGTTAATTCACTATATTGTTTAATTTCAAAATTTTAGCTTATGAACGAATTAGTTCTTATGCCTACGACCAAAGAAAGTCGTAGCCGTTTTGATTTCGCAGATGCGGAAGTAGTAGAACCTCTTGCAGAAGTGAACACCAAACAGAGTTCTGTCTCTTTCTTGGATGCCAACACTAATGCAGTCACTTTAGAGGAACTTTCCACTTCTTGCGTAGTGCCAACTTGGGGCAATCAGGAGTTAACAATCTCTCATCAGGATTTTATCTCTTGCGTCCATGATGCTGCAAGCGACTTTTACAAAGGAGAGACTTTGAGCACACCAGAAATCAGAGTTTCTCATATTGTCAGAGGTCGTACCCCTAACGCATTAGGAAAGAAAGCATCTGAACTGTTAGAATCTGAGAAAACACAGTTTTACCAGAGACTTGCTTTTGCTTTCACTATCCCTACCATTTATGAGACTCTGAACGGGCAAAAACTAGAATTATGCATTGGCGGAGTTCGTAATTATTCAGATTTAAATCTCTACAGACAAACCAGAGGAACAGAGAAATTCTCTATCTTTATTGGCTGGAGAGTCCGTATCTGTTCTAATCAGATTCTTACGGGAGAGGGAGTTAAGTTATCATTTGAAGTAATGGACGTTAAGGACATTTACAAGAACACTATGGAACTACTTTACAGTTTCATTCCTGCTAAAGACATACACCTTATGCAGACACTATCCAATACCTATCTAACAGAAACACAATTTGCTCAGATAGTTGGAAGAATGAGACTATATCAAGCACTCCCACAAGCACTATTAAGAAAGATTCCCCGTTTACTGATTACAGACAGTCAGATAAACAGCGTTTGCCGTGACTACTATCGTAATGAATCATTTGGAATGAGAGATAATCAGATTTCCATGTTTGATTTTCACAACTTAATTACGGAATCCAACAAATCAAGCTACATTGATACCTACTTACAGAGAGCCGTTAACGCTACAGATGTCGCAGTAGGCATCAATAACGCTTTACATGGAGATTCCCAATATTCTTGGTTTATTGGTTAACATCATTAGGGAGTGCTTTAGGGTACTCCCTTTTCCCTTTATAAATATGGAACAGAAAATAAAACTATATCCCTCAGATTATTGGAAATATGAGACTAGAGCATATCTTAACGCATATTTCCACATTCAGGAAAAAGAAGAAGGTAATACTTTTGAAGGTTGGGAAGAAATAAGAATCTATCCCGTTATCAGAAATAAAATAGTTATCTTAATGAGGACTGTTGAAGTACAATATAACAAACAGATAATGAAAGCTAATCCCGATAAACCTTGGAAGGGCTTCTACTTGGTGAAATATGAGGTACAAAAGAATATTTGGGGTATTGAATCCGTAGAATATCGTCAAAATCAAGGATTCTTCGCTATTGGTAAGCATATAGACCTATACCAATGCAGCAGACCTTGGTAAAAACATTAAACAAATCAAAAGTGTTATCATTTTAATCTGGGAATACCTATTATATGGTAACACTTTTCAATCCAATTTAATCAAAGATTAAAATGAAAGCAATTATCTATGCACGTGTTTCAAGTCTTGGAGATAGACAGAACACAGAAAGACAGATTTCTGATTTAAAGCAATATGCAGAATATCAGAACTTAGAAATTTCCAGAATATTTGAAGAAAAGATTTCTGGAGCAAAGAAGAACGTGGAGAGACCAATATTATTGCAGGCTATTGACTACTGCAAAGAAAATGGTGTTTCTATCCTCTTGGTTAGTGAACTTTCCAGATTAGGGAGAAATGCTTTTGAAGTTCTGGCTACAGTAAAAGACTTGATAGATAGTGGAATCAATCTCTACATGCAGAAAGAACAGCTAACCCTACTGGATGCAGAGGGAAAGCCAACCTTATTTGCACCTGTCATGCTTGCAGTCCTATCTACTTGTGCAGAACTTGAAAGGGAAAACATAAAGTTCCGATTAAACAGTGGAAGAAAGCTATATGTTGAACGTGGTGGGAAATTGGGTAGAAAGGTGGGTAGCGTGAAAAGCTTGGAGCAGAAGAAAGAGCAATACAAAGATATTATCAGCTATCTAAAGCGTGGTTATTCCATCCGAAATGTAGCTAAACTTACTGGCAAAGGGATAAGCACTGTTCAGAGGATAAAAGCAGACTTTAGGCTCTGATAAGTGGGAAGTAGGGCATCTTAACTAAGGTGTCCTACTTCTTTTTTTGCTTTTCAGCATGGTTTGATTGAAAAATTTGTAGAATTGATGCAAAATATGACAAAAAACACCTATATTTGTAGCAATTTCAGTAGTCAGCATAGACTGTTGAAAGGACATATAGGTGTTATTGAGATTATCTTCGTAGTAAAATTCTCGCAAAATTTTATTTGGCATGAAGATGATGGCAATAGCACCACATCGTAGATATATCTAAGCCTTATCAATGGCTCTTGATATAGTCTTTCGGTGTGGGCTATTGTTTTATCCATGCCAAGGCAATGCGAGAAGCCCTACTACAGGATAAAGCAGATATAGTTCCCACACCTTTCTTTTTTATAAACCGCTGATTTCTGGGGATTGGTTAGCACATTACTTTAGAGAATGAAAGTTGTTGGGTTTGGTTTGCTGTTAGGCTTGGCTGTGTTAGCAGTCATAGCCTCATCATGTGGCAAGAATGAAGATGATGGTTTTGTACCTTATAACGGTCGTGGTTATTTGTATTGTTATGGATATGAAGATGATTCCTATGAAACAAATGTGTGGA
>JAEEGJ010013109.1_pt1 | contig 20254 bp, 22 predicted proteins | sample 8958761 | NCBI WGS metagenome assembly JAEEGJ01 (sample SAMN16246546, study PRJNA631951) | gut metagenome | biome: gut microbiome; feature: rumen; material: RS-attached | host: Bos | place: Iran: Karaj | collected 2018-10 | reverse complement strand
TTTATCGGAGAATACAAAACTCCTAAAGATACTGACCATGAGCACCAGTATCTTGCTGCTAAATGTCTGAAATGCGGCCTATGTCTGGAAGTCTGTCCTAATTACGTAAACGGAAAAACATTTTTCGGAGCAGCATTTGCAAATGACTGCTATCTGGTATCTGCCAGAAACCACGAAAAGGCAAAAGAAATAAAAAAGTCATACGGAGAGCATTTTGGCAACACATGCTCAAAATCACTCTCATGTATGGATGTATGCCCTGTGGGTATACCGATAATCTCATCTATAGCTAAGATGAACAGATAATCAAGCCGAAAAACCCACCTATGCAGAGATGTGAGGGATATCTTTGATTTTGTTATATTACTACCGAAACTACTGACATTATAGCGGTAATTGTGAATACAGACATGAATGTGGTCATGGCTATGGAGCTCGACAGTATCTCCGTATCCAGACCCATTTTTTCTGCTGTGATGAGTGGCAGGCTTCCGGCAGGAACGGCAGCCATAAGACATACTGCAAGAGTAGCTTCGTTATTAAAGCCGGTAAAGTACATGACTGCTACGAAAATGACAGGTACAATTATCATGCGGATAACTATATAAAGCCATATACGGATATTTCTGAACGACTTAAAGAAATTGGATCTGGCTATGGACACACCGAGCAGAGTCATGGACATAAATACGGTGGCACTGCCCACATATTCAATGGTGCTTGATATAATGGGTGGAAAAGTAATCTCAAACCAGAATACTACAAGGCTTAGAACTGCCATTATGGTTCCGATGTTAAATATAGCCAGAAGAGGATGTTTGTGTTTTTGCCCGGTTCTGTTTATATCTGACGCAGTGGAAGAAGAATTAATGTTAGAATTCCTATCCTTGAATTCAACTGTATTATTTTTCATACCTGAATGGAGTATAGCCATTCCATGTGTATAGAAGAACAGGCTGTAGAAAACGTTTATCACTATAACATAAAGGATAGCGTTTGCCGGTAGGATTGCTTTGGCAATCGGAAGTCCCAGAAATCCTGTGTTGGTATATACTGTTATGAGATTATAGAATTTCCTGTTATAGGGTTCCGATTTAAGTATCCTTGGGATCACAAAGCCCAGGATGACAAGGATCACATAAAAAGCTGCTCCTAAAGCTATTGCTATGAGCAGATCGTTATGTGTGGCTGTCATGTGCCCGGAAAGTATGGAACCGAGGATTAATGCAGGGTTACAGACATCAACTACTATTGTAGAAAGCTTTTGCGAGGTACGGTCATCTATAACCTGTTTTTTGTACAAATAGATTCCTATAGCCACTAATATACAGATGACACCCATCTGCTGGAGTATTATTGAAACGCTCATGTGAGCACCTTCTTTCCGGATTTTATCAGCGATTAAAGCCAATCATAGAGTTGATTCTCAGATTGACACAAGCCGAATTGTAGCACTGAATAAAATTTAACTCAATGTATTTTTATGTCCGATTTAAGACCATTCTTATAATTTGAATCGGACAATTTGTTTGACTTGAAATAAAAATGATTCAAGGGACGGTATAACCATCCCTTGAGTTTATTATTTGTTGAGAAAGCTCACATGTCTCATCCTGTTTACAACAGCCATAAAGTCAGCCTACGATTAAAAGATCAAAAAAACATCTTGACAATGTAAAGATTCGTGTTATAATGTTGACAGTGTTAAGATTACATCGAACAAATACAGAAGGTGTTACCGAGGAAACGCTGAAGGCGTTTTCGAGGTGACTTTGACATGGGAGAATAGTGTGAAAAGGATAATAAAGATGATCAAATCGATTCTTTTAGGGCTGTTAACACTGGTGATTGTTGTGGTCATTGTATGGTTTTTTATAAGCTCGGGAAAGATCAGGACATATATTGAACCTAATAGTCTGTCGGAAAAGTTTGTGATGGATATAAACGGTGCACCTAACGGCTTCTTCATCAACAGCAAAAACATTGATAATCCGGTGCTGCTGCTTGTGTCAAGCGGACCGGGTACAGATGATTATGTGTTTACCGACAAGTACGAGGATATGCGGCTTGAGGATGATTATACCGTTGTATATTGGGATTACAGATGGATGGGGATCGCGTATGACAGCGATGCGGATACAGAGAGTATTACCTTGCAGAATCTGTTGGATGACACATATCAGGTTACGGAATACCTGAAGGACAGATTTAAAAAAGAAAAAATCTTTATCATGGGGTTTTCCGGAGGTACACAGATAGCCCTTCGTGAGGCAGAAAGACATCCTGAAAACTATTATGCATATATAGGCATGGCTCAGACTGTGACCGATTCATATGAGCGTGATACCCTGATGTATAACTTTATGAAAAAGGTATTTACTGAGAAGAACGATAACAGTGCATTGAAAAAGCTTGAGAATTCGGTTGAAAGGCTTGAGGATGGAAATGTAAGATGCTCTGAATGGTACAACTTCGTAGACCTTGTTCATGACGCAGGCGGCGGTACCATACGCAATAAATCCGAGTTTACCGGAATAGTTATACCCATTCTTACATGCAGCTGCTATACCGTACCTGAGAAAATCAACTATATCAGAGGCATGAAGATGTATCGGAATACACCTTTGGACAAGAATCTGGAGAATTTTGACTACAGGCAGAGCATCACGTCGTTAGAGATACCGGCGTTCTTTATCAGTGGGGAATATGATTATAACTGTCCGTGGGAGCTTGTAGAAGAGTACTACAATATACTTTCTGCACCGGTGAAGGGATTTTATAAGATACCTGATGCAGCCCACAGTCCTCTATGGGAGAATCCGGAAGAAACGTGTAACATACTGATAAAGATTAAAAATTTGTGTAATAACTAAAAAACTAATTCTGACATACATAAACAGCAAAATGTAACATTCACTGGTTCTATGTCATTCTGAGCGAAGCGAAGAATCGTAAACGAAAGGATACAACTATGAGCGATAATTACCATCACGGAAACCTGCGCCAGGCACTTATAGATGCCGGTGTAAAAATAATCAATGAAGAGGGAGAAGACAAGCTTTCCTTAAGAAAAGTGGCCGCTGCCTGCGAGGTATCACATGCGGCACCTTACGCACATTTCAAAGATAAAGAGGAGCTGCTGGCGGCCATAAAAAGAAATGTGACTGAAAGGTTCATGGGAGAACTTGAAAAAGACATGGAGAAGGCCGAAAGTGCCGAACAGGCCATCCTCTTTATGGGAAAAACCTATGTGTCATTTTTTAGCAAAAATCCTGATCATTTCAAGTTCTTATTTGCAAACCAAAAACTCGTGGCACATCTAAGAATGGATAAAGAGTATCCGGATGATTATCCACCATTTCTTTTGTTAAAGAGTACTTACAAGAAGTACCTTGAGGAGAAATCCATTAAAATGGATTATAAGGAACAGGAAGCCGGATTGCTGAAAATATGGGCCTCAGTACATGGTCTGGCTTCAATAGCCTGCATGACGGGTGTTGAGACTTCTGTTGACTGGGATAATATTGAACTGAATTGATTATTAAGATAAGATGGATGAGAAGGAGAACAAAATGGTAGGTATATATTTGAGCGGAACAGGAAACACGAAGCATTGTCTGGAAAAGCTTCTTCCTATAGTGGACAGTTCAGCGGAGCTTGTCCCGATAGAAAATAATGCGGCAACAGAAAAGATAAGATCAAATGATGTAATTTATCTTGCATATCCCACGCAGTTTTCAAATGTACCTTTCATGGTAAAGGATTTTATAAAGAAGAATAAAGAGTTATGGCAGGGAAAGAAAGTATTCTGTATGACTACGATGGGTCTTTTCTCGGGAGACGGAACCGGATGTGCGGCAAGGCTTCTTAAAAAATTCGGAGCCGTTATCATAGGCGGACTTCAGGTAAAAATGCCTGATGCCGTATGTGACAGTAAAATGCTGAAAAAACCGCTCGAGGAAAATCAGAGGATTATCAGGGAAGCGGATTTAAGGCTCGAGAAAGCGGCGGGAGAGATAATAAATGGTAATTATCCAAAAGAAGGCTTAAGCTTTTTTGCACATATGGCTGGATTGTTCGGTCAGAGGCTCTGGTTCTACGGAAAGACAAAAGATTACAGCAAGAAGCTAAAGGTAAGCGATGCATGCACGGGCTGTGGGTTATGTGTCAAAAACTGTCCGATGGGAAACTTAAATATAGAAAACGGAAAAGCGGTATCCTCCGATAAGTGTGCGATGTGTTATCGCTGCATTAGCTCATGCCCGAAGCAAGCGTTAACTTTGCTTGGAAAAAAAGTGGTAGAGCAGTGCAGATATGAGAAATATGTGCAATGAGAAAGTGTTCTTTATATTTTTTGAAAAAGGTCTTGACAATTATAAAAGAAAAGTGTATAACTGTACTAACATAACTAATACAGTATGTATGGAGGTTATATAAATGGATGATAAAAAGTACAGCTTACACTTTGGCATCATCAAAAGGGATATATTAAGGCATTGGCCGATATGGACTTTAAGCTTTCTGATATATCTTTTTACGGTGTGTTTTATCAATGCGGTAACGCGATCGGATTATTATGAAATGACAAAGGTATACGGATCTGTAAAGATCACGGATTCGCTTATAGGTACAACGACCGTTTTAGCCGTTATCATGGGGCTTGTTGCTTCATGGGCAGCATTCGGATATCTTGGAAAGAAGAAAATGCATTACTTTTATGAATCACTTCCCTTTAGCAGGAAGAGTATGTTCATAAACAGGTTCATTTTCGGTTTTTCGTTATGCATGCTTCCCTGTGTGGCGATTTTCCTTGTAGAGCTTGTTCAGACGATTTTAATGAGCAGATCCTTCGAGATAGCGATGCTTCTTAAATGGCTGCTTTCCGCTATATGTGAGTATTTTTTCTGGTATTCTTTGGGTGTCATGTTTTTTGTATTGTGCGGGAGAGTGCTGATGGCAGGTTTCTGTTACGGTGCGTTTTCCGTTGCCGGCATAATTTTGAATTTCTTTGCGGAAATATGCAGTGAAGTTTGTTATATCGGATATAACAGCGGCTCGGGAAGCGGAAGCTCAATGCTCGGGATACTTTCACCGCTTGAATATGTTTTCGGCATAGAATTATCTTATGATTATGATTATTATGAAGAACTGAGCGGATTTGACGGTAAATTATTCGCTGAGGGCTCTGTGGAAAAGCTTTTGATTATCCTGATAGCGGGTGTTGTTGTAACCGGCGCAGCATATCTGCTTTACAGCAGACGTAAATCCGAAAGGACCGGTGATACGGTTGTTTTCACCGGGATGAAGTATGTATTTTCATGGTGCATATCTTTCGGAGCATCGGTAACACTTACGGTAATACTGTTTATGATTTTCTGTTACAGTGATGATATGATAGCCCACAGGACAGCTGACAGGGTCACGATGTATTTCATAATGGCGGTAACAGGTTTCATGCTTTATCTTTGTTCCTGCATGATAGTTGAGAAAAGGTTCAGGGTATTTAAGCAAAATAAGATCAGGGCACTGGCATTTTCTGCATTTCTCATTGTTTTCAGCATAGGATTCATGCATGACATATTTAATATTGAAGGCTATGTTCCGAAAGTCTCGGAAATCAAGTACATCAGTGTGAACAATTATGAATCCGTATTTGAACTTTATGATATGCAGGACGGCTCGGGCTATTTGAGAGTATTAGATTCCGAAAGCATGGAAATGATGACGGGACTGCATAAGATTATCCTTGAAAATATGGATGAACTGGAAAAAATGTATGATCGCAATCTGTCGGATTATTACGAAAATAATATAGAACGTGACTATTATTATTTCAGTTTTGTCTACAGGCTCAAGAATAACAAAGGCATTTCAAGGAGTTATATAGTATATAAACAATCGAAGCTTGACAATGAGATAAGAGCGTATTTAAAAACACACAATATAAAGTTTGAAACCGAGGACGCTCGTATGTATGAATATGATTATACGATGAGATAAGAAAGGCGGGATTTACGTGATAAATATTAATTACAGAGATCCAAGGCCTGTATATGAGCAGGTTTCGGACGGATTTAAGAAAATGATCGTAGCCGGACTTATCAAAAAGGACGAAAAGATGCCCTCGGTCAGGGAGCTTGCGTCAACGTATGCGATCAATCCAAATACAATACAGAGAGCTTACAGGGATCTTGAAAGCGACGGATACATATATTCGGTTCCGGGAAAGGGATCTTTCGCTGTTGGTGTAAATGAAATATCCGATAAGCACATAACAGAGATATACGAAAGGCTTGACAAGATTCTGGCAGATTTTGACATAGCGGGAGAAAGCAGGGAAAGGATCGCCGCTTATGTTCTGAACGATACAAAACTGACAGAACAGGAGTCTGTTTTTGGGTTCGACGGAAAGGAGCAATTCCATGATTAAAGTTAAAAGCATAACGAAATCATTCGGAGACTTTAAAGCACTGGACGGGCTTAACCTGCATGTGGGAAAGGGTTCGGTATACGGACTGGTAGGACCCAACGGTGCCGGAAAATCTACTGTTATAAGGCATCTGACCGGAATATACAGACAGGATTCGGGAGAAGTGCTTATTAACGGACAGGAAGTTTTTGATAACGCGGAAATAAAGAAAAAAATCGCATATATTCCTGATGATCTGTATTTTTTCCTGAATTCTGACATAGATGATATGGCTGATTATTACAAAAGAATATATGAAAGCTTCAACACCCAAAGGTTTGAAAAGCTTCTTTCTGTTTTGACATCTATCGACAGAAAAAAGACCATAAGGAACATGTCGAAGGGTATGCAGAAACAGGCTGCATTTATACTTGCCCTGTGTATCATGGGTGATGTTATGATTTTGGATGAACCGGTGGACGGACTGGATCCTGTAATGCGCAGGCAGATCTGGAGCCTTTTGATGCAGGATGTTACAGAAAGACAGGTTACTGTTCTTGTATCATCGCATAACCTAAGGGAGCTGGAGGACGTTTGTGATACGGTAGGTATTATGAACAAGGGAAAAATGCTGCTTGAAAAATCACTTTTCGATATGCAGGAAGGCATAACGAAGCTTCAGGCGGCATTCAAAGAAGACAATTGTCCCAAGCTTGACGGAGATACGATACTTGGAGCAAGACTGCTTAACTGTCAGAAGAGCGGAAGCGTATATACCCTGATCGTAAAATGTCCCGAGCAGGAAATCAGAGCCAAGCTGCAAATGTATGAGCCGTTGATATTGGACACGATCCCTCTGACATTGGAAGAAATTTTCATACATGAGCTTGGAGGTGAGCACTACGGTATAAATGAGATATTGATCTGACAAAACCGAAAAGATGCGGAGCATCGGTTTGTTACCGAGGATACGCCGAAGCCGTTTTCAAGGTGACATTGACAATATGAGAAATGTGTAATATGGCGTTAAGGGAGGCAACTATGCACTTTATAGATGCTAAAGGTATATTGACCGGATCGGGCGGGCATTTTGGAATGAATATTTATCGTGGATGCACTCATGGCTGCATATACTGTGACAGCAGGAGCCTCTGCTACCGGTTTACCCATCGGTTTGAGGATATAGAGGTAAAACAGAACGCACCGGAGCTTTTGGAAAAGACTTTAAAGTCCAAACGAAAAAAGGGAATGATAGGTACCGGAGCCATGTCCGACCCGTATATGCATTGCGAGGAAGAACTGGGGCTTACACGGAAATGCCTGGAGATCATAAAAAGATACGGGTTCGGTGTGGCTATACAGACCAAATCCGACAGGATACTTCGGGATATAGATTTGCTTGAAGAGATAAATAAAGAGACAAAATGTGTGGTACAGATGACTCTGACCACGTATGACGATGCACTTTGTAAGATATTGGAGCCACATGTGTGTAATACCAAAAGGCGTATCGAAGTATTGGAAATGATGCGGGAAAGAGGCATTCCCACAGTTGTCTGGCTATCGCCGATTCTTCCTTATATCAATGACACAGAAGAGAATATCACTGCGATATTAAATGAATGTGTGAGAGTTGGCGTGAAAGGCATCATCTGTTTTGGTATGGGGCTGACGCTGCGTGAGGGAGACAGAGAGTATTATTATGAAGCCCTTGATAAGTATTTCCCGGGGCTGAAGGAAAGATATATCAGGGAATTCGGAAATGCATATGAGATTCCGAGTCCGAATACCAAGAATCTGTATAAGGTGTTTTACAATATATGCAGGAAAAACGGATTGTACTCGACACCGGACGAATGCTTTAACTATATGTATGAAATTCCTGAGAAATATGAGCAGATGAGTTTGTTCGATCTATAAGCAAAACAGTAAATGAAAGAATTTTTCGAAAATTTAAAATATTTGTTGACAATCAATAAATAATGAGTATAATTGAAAATGTCGTTAATACTTAATGAATGATGTTTTTTGAAAAGGACTGATTTACAGTTCCAGAAAGGGAGGTAACAATAATGAGTATTATCATTAAAAACATTATCAAAGAGAATAACAAAAGATTTACCTCCTGGGGCGGTGCATATTAGTATTCCGGATTCTTATGCTATAGGTTTACTATGGCTTGAAGATGATAATGAACTGATATACCCTGATACCGGAAGGTGTCGGGGTATTTTTATATTTTGTCAACAGAAATGTGACAGTGGGGACGGTTCTTTTTGTCACATTTTCGAGCAGAAACATTTCTCATTTTGTTACCGAGTAAACGCTGAAAGCGTTTTCGAGGTGACATTGATTACCCCGGGAGCAAGAGACACTGAAGATGGCTTAGTTGAAGAATAAAATGGACCGGTAAACTCGTCCTACGTCAAATGCTCCAAAGGAGAGTTTGACAAGGCTCCATCGTGCAACGATGGAGTGGGCTTGCCCACCCATAGTTCCAAAAGGGGGAATGTATATGTTTCAGATAAAGAATGTAACTTTAACACATAAAAAAGATTTAAGAACTATTTTGGAAAACTTCTCGTTGGTACTAAATGACGGCGACAGAGCTGTCATGATAGGAGAGGAGGGAAACGGAAAATCCACACTTATGAAGTGGATATATGATCCGGAACTCGTAGAGGATTATATTGAATATTCCGGAGAAAAAGTTATAAACGGTGAGAGACTCGGATATCTTCCACAGGAGCTTCCGGAGCAGGAAAAGAACAAAACGGTATGTGAGTATTTTATGGAGACAGCAGATTTTTTGGATAAAACGCCAAAAGAGCTGTCTAAACTTGCAAATGATTTTCATGTGGAGCCGGAGTTTTACTATAGGGATCAGATGATGCAGACTCTTTCGGGAGGAGAAAGAGTAAAGACTCAGATGATGAGGATACTTATAGAGGAACCGACCATACTGTTGCTTGATGAGCCTTCTAACGATATCGACATTGAAACATTGGAATGGATGGAAAGCTTTATCAATAGCTGGAAACATGCGGTGTTATTTATATCCCATGATGAAACTCTGATAGAGCATACTGCTAACAGGGTTATCCATTTCGAACAGATAAGGAGAAAGACAAAGTGCCGTCATACGGTAGCAAATGTGCCATACAGAACGTACGTGGAAGAAAGACTTAACGCTTTTGAAAAGCAGGAACAGATAGCTTTAGGAGAGCGACGCGAAAAGAAGATAAGGGATGAAAAGCTTCGTCGCCTGGAACAGAGTGTCGGAGCAAGTCTTGATAATATCAGTCATGCGGAACGTGATGCCATAGGCAGACTGCTTAAGAAAAAGATGAAAAATGTCAAGGCCATGGAGAAGCGTTTTGAACGTGAAGACGAGGAAATGACAGAAATGCCTGAACAGGAGGAAGCCATCTTCTTTAAACTGGGTGATGAAAACAGCAGGATACCGTCCGGGAAATGGGTACTTCAATATGAGGCTGAGGACCTTGTAACTTTAGATAGAAGCAGAATACTTGCAAAGGGTATAGATCTTAAGATCCGAGGTTCTGAAAAGATAGGTATCATTGGTACCAATGGCTCCGGAAAGTCAACATTTATAACAAAGATTGCCGAAGAACTGCTTTCAAGAAATGATATTAGGGCAGAATATATGCCGCAGAATTACGAGGTTTTATTAGACCTGGATATGACGCCGGTGGATTATCTTGATACTTCGGGAGAAAAAGAGGAAAGAACCAGAATTCGTACATATCTTGGAGCACTAAAGTATACTGCGGATGAGATGGAACATCCAATTAGAGAGCTTTCCGGTGGACAGAAGGCGAAGGTACTGTTGCTTAAGCTTAGCATGTCAGGAGCGAACGTACTTATCCTTGACGAACCGACCAGAAACTTTTCGCCGTTATCGGGACCTGTGATCCGGAAGATGCTAAAGGAATTCCCCGGAGCTATTATCAGCGTATCCCATGACAGAAAATATCTTTCTGAAGTATGCGAAAAAATTTACCGATTAACATACAGTGGACTTCAATCAGAGGAATCCTTCTCCGAGTAGCTGACTGATGAGACGCTAATAAAATTCTATGGAGACAAAGAAAATATGAAATACAATAATTTCTATGAAAACTTTAAGATAGGTTCGGAAAATCAGCTGGTAAAAGCGATAGACGATCTTGGTTTCATTCCGTTTTTTGCAAACGAGGTAAAAGGCTTTTCTTTGGAGGAGCATATCGCTGATAATTGCTGGTATTATGGCTCAGACCCTTGGGAAGCATGGGAATGGAAAGGACCGGCAATTAGGAAATCCAAATGTGCATACGGAAAATTCATGTTTAATAAGGCTGTATATATAAGCAGAAAATGGTTTCCTGACTTTGCCAATTATCGTAGAGACGGATATGATTTTGATGCGAGATACGATGACGGACTTGCTTCGTGTGACGATAAATATCTGTATGAATTGTTGGATGAAAATGCTCCGGTTCTCTCCAAACCTTTAAAGGCTTTGGGAAACTATCGAAAAGGTGGCAGAAAAGGTTTTGACAGTTGCATTTTGCGCCTTCAAAAACAAGGTTATATAACCATCAGTGATTTTGCTCATGCCAAGGATAAGCAAGGGAATGAGTATGGCTGGGGTATAGCAGAGTATTGTACGCCGGAAAAATTCTGGGGTGATGATTTTAGAAATGAAGTATATAAGCGTACTCCTGAAGAATCTCTTGAAAGACTTGTGAAGCACTTGAAAACCATTCTTCCGAAAGTCCGGGAGGATAAGCTCCGTAAAATTCTTAAATAAATATAATCCTGCAAACAGTAAAGCGTTAGCTTTATACCAAAGGCTTAGGTTTGTTCGCAAAGAAATGCCTGAGTATGTTATAGCGATGGGAGAAGACCCGAATGTTTTTACTTATATGGAATTAGCAAAAGGATTATGGAAAGGACTAAAATGACATATTTTATAGAAGGATTACAGGGTGCGGGTAAGACCACATTGGTAGCGAATCTGTCAAAGAAGCTCCCGGAACATAAAGTTTTTCGTGAAGGAGATTATAGTCCGGTAGAACTGGCATGGTGTGCTTATCTTGCAGAAGACCAATATGCAAAAATACTGAGCAAATATTCTAAGATAGCTGATGAGATAAGGCAGAATACGACGGAAGAAATGTATGGCTCTAAAACCCACTATGTGGTGACATATACGCAGATTCTTACTGATATACCGGGTTTTCATAAGGATCTGGAGCAGTATGAAATATATAACGGTCGTATAGATAAAAAGACCTTTGAGGATATCATATTTTCCAGGTATTCGAAATGGGACGAAAGTGATCAGATATTTGAATGCTCGATATTTCAGAATATCATAGAGAATCAGATACTTTTTTATGAAATGACGGATGATGAGATAACAGATTTCTACATCCGGCTCAAAGAAATTATTAAAGATAAGCAGTTCAAGATTCTTTATCTGGAAGTGGAAAATATAGCCGAGACCCTTGAAATAATACGTAAAGAGCGTGTGGATTCAGAAGGTAATGAAATCTGGTTTCAGTTAATGATGGGATTCTTAAAAGAATGCCCTTATGGTATCAGTCATGGTTTAAGGGATTTTAACGACCTGGTAAAGCATCTTGAGCATCGTATGAATTTGGAACTTAAGATTATAAAAGAAGTATTCCCGGATAACTCGATAATACTAAAGTCCAAAGATTATGATCTCGAAACAAGGGTTGTACCATTTAAGTTAGAAACAGAACGACTTATCCTTCGAGAAATGACAACGGAAGATTTTGATTCTTTATATGCCGTTCTTGCTGATCCCGATATCATGCAGCATTATCCGTATTCTTTCGATGAAGAAAGGGTGCACTCTTGGATTAAGAGAAACCGGGATCGTTATCAGCAGTATGGTTTCGGTCTGTGGGCAGTATGCCTTAAGGATACCGGTGAGATGATAGGTGACTGCGGGCTTACTTTGCAGAATATTGATGGTAAGCAATTACCCGAGATCGGATATCATATACGAAAAGATCAGCAGCATAATGGTTACGCAAAAGAAGCTGCTATAGCTGTAAGGAACTGGGCTTTTAGGACTACATCGTATCCGGCACTGTATTCATACTGCAAATATACAAATATTCCGTCCATAAGAACAGCGGAATCAATTGGCATGAAGCCTTATCTCGATTATAAAGATGAAGATAATGGGATAACTCATGTGTCAGTAATTTTTAGAAATCAATAAGAAGGCAGATTTTTCTCATGGATTATTGGAGGAATAATTAAAAGATGAGAATAGAGTTTAACTATAGAGAAAACGAAGAATTAAGAAAAGCCTTTAATGGATTGGCAGAAAAGGTTTTCGGGTTAAATTTTGAAAATTGGTATAAAAACGGATTTTGGAAAGATAACTATATCCCGTATTCGGTCATAGAAGATGGAAAAATAGTATCAAATGTTTCAGTCAACGCCTGCAGTATGAATTACGACGGCAGGATAGTGAAGCTGATACAGCTTGGCACGATCATGACTGATCCGGATTACAGGGGAAGAGGTTATTCCAGAGTGCTTATGGAACGGGTTATTTCGGATTACAAAGACAAGGTTGATGGAATATATCTGTTTGCAAATGATTCCGTATTGGATTTTTATCCTAAGTTTGGATTTAAGATCGGAAGGGAATATCAATATTCTAAAGATGTGGATAATAACTGCGAAACCCAAGCTGTGTTAGTTCCAATGACAAAAAAAGAGGATTGGGATAAAATGGTCCGTATAATTACCGAGAAAGATCAAAACAGCAGGTTTTACATGGTTGAAAATACCGGTCTGTATATGTTCTATCTTTCTCAGTTTATGCAGGAAAATACATTCTACGTTAAAAGCTGTGACAGTTATGCGGTAGCTGAGGTCGAGGACGATACTTTGATCCTGCATACTATTTTCGGAAAAGGGGATGTGGATCAGGTTATCTCGGCATTTGGAAATAAGATCAAGAAAGTCGTTCTTAATTTTACACCAAGCATTACTCAAGGTTTTGCTGAAAATGAGCTGCATGAAGAAGATACAACATTATTTGTCATGGGAAAGTTTTTTGAAGAAATCAAAGACGAAAAATTAATGTTTCAGGCAATTACTCATGCTTAAACTTCGATCAGAGGTCATGAAGCCATTAATGGCCTAAGTATCTGTTGGGGGAAGTGAAAAAACATGAAATTTTATAATGCAAAAATTTATAATTCGGAGCACGGTTTTAAATTGGGTAGTTTTGAAGTTGAAAACGGTATTTTTACTGTAGTTTGTAATGGTGAGAAAATGGACGCTTCAGGGATTGATCTGGACGGTGCGTTTGTAATTCCGGGACTTATAGATATTCATACGCACGGGAATTCTAATGAGGATTTTTCCGATGGAAAAACTGAAGGCATTTATACCATGGCAAAGTACCTGCTTCAAAATGGAATCACATCCTTTTTGCCAACATCAATGACCTTGCCTTTTGAGGTGCTGGAAAAAGTTTTTCATAATGCATATGATTTTACTTTGCAGGAACATCTTGAATGTGCCGATGTTTTAGGAATACATATGGAAGGCCCCTTCTTATCGGAAAGATTTAAGGGGGCACAAAATTCTGAATATTTGAGTGCTCCTGATCATGATTCTTTTAAACCGTTGCAAAGGGCATGCAATAACTTGATCAAAATAGTCGATGTGGCGCCTGAATTAGATGGAGCAATAGACTTTATTGACAGGTTAACTCATGATGAAAATATACCACCTGTAATCTCTATTGCGCATACTGATGCGGATTATAATGTGACTCAAAAGGCATTTTCTTCAGGAGCCGGACATGTAACTCACCTTTTCAACGGGATGCCTTCAATTCATCATAGGGCTCCGGGTGTAATAGGTGCTGCTTGTGACAATGAAGATGTTACGGTAGAACTGATATGTGACGGTGTACATGTTCATCCTTCTGCCGTAAGAATGGCATTTAAGCTATTCCCACACAGAATCTGCCTGATTTCGGATTCTTTGAGATGCTGCGGCATGCCGGATGGAGAATATGAGCTTGCCGGACAGAGTGTACACCTTAAGTCCGGCGAGGCAAGATTAAATGACGGTAATTTGGCGGGGTCTGCAATAAACTTGTTTGATTGCATGAAGAAAGCAATTGAATTTGGAATCCCTACGGTTACCGCTATAGAAGCAGCAACATTGATTCCTGCAAAGCGTCTTGGAATGGAAAACAGGATAGGTTCAATAAGAGTTGGAAATGATGCTGACTTTATCGTATGTAATGATAGGCTTGAATTAAAAGATGTTTTTAAAAAGGGAGTGTCAATCAGCGGTCAATCAGCGGGACGGTTCTATGATTGAAGATGTAATCGGGGGACATAGGACAGTTTTTTGATAGAAAAAGAGGAGTAGAGGAAAAATGACAGATATAAAAATGAATGAAATTACAAAATCCGAGTGGGAGTTACTCTTTAATGATATCCATCCCGGGTTCTTTGACAGGGATTATGTAAAAAGAGTGCCGGATGATGAACCTGCTTCGGAGATGTTCCTGTCTTTAAGTGAATTTGATGAGCATAGTTATGAGAAGAAATTTCCGGAAAATATTACATTCGGATATTATAACGGTGATTTTAAAGATCTCCTCGTAGCAGTGGAAAAAGTGATACCTCACTGGGTTCCGTTATTTAGTGAGAAGTCACGGGTATACTGCGGGTTTGTGGACGGAAAGATTGCCAGCTTTTGTATGATAGAGAATTTCGGGGAGCATACGGTAATCGGTAGAAATATGAAGATCGGCGGCCCGGGATGTGTGGGAACAGTACCGGAATACAGGGACCGCGGAATCGGACTGACTATGGTCCGGAATGTAACTAAGATCCTTAAAGATGAAGGGTATGATCTTAGTTACATCCATTACACTTATGAAACCGGATGGTATGCAAAAATCGGTTATAATGTTGTATTATCTTGGAATGGGAAAGGGATACTTTGATTTAAAGAAAAGAAAATGGACTATATATTTGAAACTGATAATCTATATGTGAGAAAATTTTACAAAAACGATGCAAAAAGGTTATATGAATATCATTTAGATCCAAAAGTTAAACAATGGATACCAAATGAAAGCTATGAGGATATAGCGGAAGCAGAAGAAGCTGTTGATTTCTTTTCAGGTTGCGTTGAGAAGGATCAATTGCCATATGTTTTGGCAGTAGTGTCTAAGCAGACAGGAGAACTGATCGGTGATACCGGGATAAATGAAGTAGAAGGAAAACCTGATGAAGTCGAGATAGGATATGTAATCAGTGATGATTACAGCGGAAAAGGCTTTGCAACAGAACTGGTAAAAGCCATGACATCATATGTTATTTCGAAATTTGGGACAAAGGTTTTGTTTGGACGTGTTATGCATGGGAATGGTGCGTCTGTCAGAGTTTTGGAAAAAAATGGTTACACTTTTATAGACGAGGAATTTAGTGCTGAAGATGATCCTTATGGGAAGGGGATGCTGGTATATGCATACAGGAAATAATCGATCAGAGGGACGGTTCTCGGATTGAAAAGAAAGGAATAATATGGATTTTAGTACAAAAATCTCTGAGCGCATGTGGAATCTTCCTGACAAGGGAGAACTTGAGGCTGAAAGAGAAAAAACATTCATAGATGATATAGTGCAAAAGGCACATATAGAGAAGGAACTTTTGCAGTTCATTAGACGGAATTGAAAATGCATTTGACGGCGGTGCAGGATGTGGAAGGTTTTCGATATTGCTGGCCAAGAGAGGCATAAAAGTAACGCATTTTGACATTTCACAGCCAATGATCGATAAGGCAAAAGAAATAGCGGAAAGAGAAGGGGGCATTCATAATATAACCTTTGTTAAAGGTGCTCTGGAAGATCTTTCTGATTATGCTGACAATTCATTTGACTTGGTCATGTCTTTTGATTCACCGATATCATATACTTATCCGAATCAGGAAAAGGTAATAGGTGAGCTGGTGAGGATCGCTAAAAAGAAGATCATGATCAGTGTTTCAAGCAGGCTGGGCGCATTGCCTTATCTGGCTAATCCGATACAGAAAAATCAGTTTATATTGGATAAAAACAGTCCGGATCCATTTGTACAGTGGTGTTTAAACAGCAGGGAGCAGATGCTGGAAAACTTTTCGTTTAAGAAAGCGGATCTGCAAAAAGCATATGATACAGGACTTCTCTGCGATGTGGAGGAAACAAAGCAGGCATATGAGAGGGGAGAAACGCCCTGGAGCATTTCATACCATTTTATGCCGCAGGAGCTTGAAGGGTTATTAAAGAAGTTTGGAGTAAAGAATATTTCCCTGGCGGGACCCGGTGCATTTGCAAGAACAATTCCAAATGAAATACTGGTGAAGATAATGAACGACCCGGCTCAAAAGAAGGAGTTTCTCGAATTCTGCCATATGTATGACAGTAGTCCATATGTATGCGGAATGGGAAAGGATAATCTTTTTGCAAAGGGAGACAAGCTATAATCAGCGGGTCGGCCTTCTGACCATTCTCAGCTATCTGAAGATGAGGCTAAGGGTGTAATAGCCAACATGCTGGAAAATTATGCTAAGAATAGAAAGGTAATATGAAAAATGATATATGTTAAGAAAACAGACAGGTCGTGCTTTGAAATGTACGATTCGGTAAGCCAGAATGTCGATGTTAGAAGTGAATACAAGGTAAAAAGAATTGATAACGGTCTTGGCGGATTTATATTGGAGGAAGTACCTGTTACGCCCTACGTCAAAGACTTAAGCATTTATGAACGAGCAACCGAATACGAGAAAGAATTTGATATCACGCATTGGAGTTTTTATATGGCGTTTGATGATGAAAAGCCGGTAGGAGCAGCTACAGTAGCTGCAAGAACGGATAAGCTGTATATGCTTGCAGGAAGAGATGATGCCTGTGTATTATGGGATATCCGTGTTGCAGATGAATATAAGCATCAGGGCATAGGTCAAAAATTGTTTGATCTTGCTGTAAAGAATGCCAAGGCTGACGAATATAGGCAGATGATCATAGAATGCCAGAACAATAACGTTCCGGCTTGCAACTTCTACAGGAAGCAGGGGGCGTTGCTTTCAAAGATTGATATGTATGCTTACTATCAGGAGGAAGCCTGCAGGAATGAAGTGCAGTTCGTGTGGTATCTGGATTTATAAATCAGGAGAAAGAATGGCAAATATATATTTTATATCGGGCCCATGCGGATGCGGGAAATCGACACTGACGGATGCATTGGCTGATTATATGGTAAAGGTAGAGAAACAACCACGTATTTACGTAATCCATGGGGATGATTATCACCACGGTTTTGTAGGTATGTATGAAGAAGATCCGGACTTGACTGATATTAGTCCATTATCATGGACCGAGGTGTTAAAGTTTAACTGGGAGTGCATCATAGATGTTGCAGGAAAAGCATTAGTCAGAGGTCTCGATGTTGTGATCGATTATGTTGTAGAAGAGGAACTGCCGCTGTTACAGAAACTTGCGGCCGAACATAATGCTTCGCTCTATTATATCGTGCTTACAGCGTCTGAAGAGACAATTGTTGATCGTATACGTAAACGTGGGGATGATGAACTCATAGAACGGGCAAAATTCTTAAAGCATAAACTTGACAATCTTCCTGAGACTCAAGGGCATCTGTATGACAATACAGAAAAATCAACAGATCAGGAAGTTAAGGAAATAACAGAGAAACTGAAAGAGAACGAGTTTAAGTATGAATAAGGAATATAGTACCAAAAGGGTTTATTATATTGATAATCTGAGATGGATGACGGTCTCACTCCTGATATTGTATCATGCCGCTATGGCTTATAATACCTGGGGAGAGGCAAATTATATCTTTCTGGGTGAGGTAAAGCCGATATCATCTGTAGTGGTTTTTATCAGTCCATGGTTTATGCCTCTCATGTTTTTACTCGCAGGAATATCATCAAAATTCTCTTTGAAGAAAAGGGGATATAAGACATTTATATGTGAACGGCTTAAAAGGCTAGGGATTCCGTTCGTTTTGGGTATAGTTGTTATTAACCCTATATTAAGTTATGTGGCTGATGTAACGCATAACGGATATGAAGGTAATTATTTTGCACACTACGGTATATACTTTTCAAAATTCACCGATCTTACCGGATATGACGGGGGATTTACTCTCGGACATTTTTGGTTTATTGCGGTGCTTCTTGGTATATCTCTCATAGCTTGCCTGATAATTAAGCTGGTGGATATGATGCCGGAAAGGACAAGTAAGAAGGCTAAAACAGTTACCGGAGTAATGTTATTTATTGCGGCTGTAGCATCTTTTGAAATAACAGCATTCGGGAAATCGCTGATAACGTATCTGTGTCTCTATCTTTTGGGATATTATTATTTCAGCAACCCGGAGATTGTGAAGACTATAGCAAGATATAAATGGCTGTTTACAGGGATTTTTGTACCAATAGCTTTAGCGAATACTATCCTGTATGTTTATATCGGTGATTATCAAACATTAAATACTGTTTGCATGTATGGCTCATTAGCGTTCGGGATATTGGCACTATTTAGTCTGGGACACGATCACCTTAATTTTACAGGAAAGTTCTGCAGCTTCAATTCAAAGGTCTCGTATGTTCATTACATTATCCACTTTCCGGTTGCGGTACTTAGCCAGTACTGGTTTAGTGAGATAAATGTTTGGAATATTGCAAATTTCTTCCTGACAATGGTGGTTTCTTATCCGATAACTTATGCTCTTTGTCATGTTGTTAATAAAACAAGGTATTTCAAAGTGGTATTCGGGTTAAAAACAGAGTGAGCCGGGATAGATAACCTTTTAGATGAAGGAGAAGTATTAGATGAAGATATATGTTGATTATGATGACTGTCTTTGCGAGACGGCCAGAGCATTTACAGTAATAGCAGAAAGATTATTTGGAAAGAAAGTTCCTTACGAGGAGGTTCGCTTCTTTAATCTTCAGGATACTTTTAAACTTACAGATGATGAGTATCAGCAGCTAATGGTAGAAGGACATCTTCCCGAGGTACTGCTTTCATATGAAGAAACACCCGGAGCCTCAACGGTGATCAATGAATGGGTTGACAAGGGGTATGAAGTTGATATCATAACCGGCAGACCTTACAGCACATACGAAATATCCAGAAGATGGCTGGATGAACATGGATTAAAAAGAGTAAATCTGTTTTGCTTAAATAAATATGGCAGAGATCTTTTTTATAAGAAGAATGATTATAGCCTTGAACTGGAAGATTATTATAGGATGAAGTTCGATTATGCTATAGAAGACTCGCCGATGGCATTCAGTTTTTTTGATCATTTACCTAAGCTAAAAGTGATGGTATATGACAGACCATGGAACCGGGAATGTGAGCTACCTAACTGTAATTATTTTCGTTGCCCGGATTGGGAATGTATTAGAGGAGAAGTGATATGAAATTTTCAATCTATATGATATATGATAAAAAAGCCCAAAAAGGTAAACCGGGATATTCGGAAAAAGAGTATTCAGCTCTTCACAGAGAGTGCGGGAAAGAATTCGAAGGAATGAAAGACTGGGTTTCGTGGTATTGTATTAAAAGAGATGAAGCAGGGATATATTATGCGGAGCTTGATGAGGCATGGAACGGAGGAAACGGTCATAACGATGGCGGGACGATGTGTAATAAGATACCTAAGGAATGGTTTGATCTAAAATATGATGAATTCCTTGAAAACCTTGTTACACTGTCATCAGCATCACGTTATGGATTCAAGGCTGAAGAAC
>JAEEGJ010013102.1_pt1 | contig 20262 bp, 10 predicted proteins | sample 8958761 | NCBI WGS metagenome assembly JAEEGJ01 (sample SAMN16246546, study PRJNA631951) | gut metagenome | biome: gut microbiome; feature: rumen; material: RS-attached | host: Bos | place: Iran: Karaj | collected 2018-10 | reverse complement strand
CGGGCAGGAAGGTCTTGGCAAGGTGGCTCGGCAACTGGGCAACCAGGACGGGAAGGTTCTCGTCACGGAAATCCTTTCTCCAGGTGGTCATCATCCTGGCGAGGAAAGAACCGTATTCAGGAGTATTGCCGCTGTTGGTCTCACCCTGATACCATACTACACCTTTCACATTGGCGTTTGTCACCGGGCTCAGCATACCCCAGTACAGTCCGAAAGGATTGCGTACGTTGGAAGTGTGTCTGATGGCAGTTTCCTTATACTGCATAACCACAGGACGCTGTGCAGGAGCTCCGGCAGGCCTATTGAAATTGCTGGGGATGTCTTCCTTGAAGAATTTCCAGCCGTCATTGAGGGCGATGGTGTCCTTGTCGAGACGGAGATGGTACTGCTCGTCCTCATAGAAGCCGCCGTTCGCGCTGGCGCCGTTGATCTTGATGCAGATGACATTTTTGCCTTCCTTGAGGATGCCTTCAGCGAAAGCGTAATTGCGAGGCGGATACTCGTAGCCGGTTGTGCCGACTCTCACACCGTTGATGAAGGTCTCGTCTGACTGGGTGATGGTTCCAAGCTTGAGCAGATTGTTCTTCGATGCGGCCTGCTCAGCGGTGAGCCAGAGGTCGTGCCTGTAATATATCAGGGCGCTGCCGGTGATGCCGACTTCCCTGAAATAATGGGGCAGGTAGGCGGGAGCCCACTCAGAATCATCGAAATCAGTTTCATAATAAGCCGGGTTCACCTCGGGGCGTGCCGGAGCAGCTCCACCTGCACCGCCGAAGCCGCCGAAGTTGCCGAAGCCTCCCATAGGACCGCCGGTGCGGGGCTGAGGATTGCGCTGTGCCTCGAGGGCCCTTGCGTACTGGGGATAATCCTTGAGGTTGTCAGGACTCATCCAGCTCTCGATGGCTGTGCCGCCTACTGCGCACTGGATGATGGCTACGGGCACCTGATAGGTGTCGTAGATCCTGCGTGCGAAGAAATAGGGCACCATAGACATCTTGAGGCAGGTCTCGGGGGTGACTTCTGTCCAGGAACCGGAAGCAAAATCTTTCTGCGGCCCGTCATAGGCATATTTCTCGCCTACGAGGAATTCGCGGATGAGGGGATTGCTGTAGTGCAGGATATCGTCGCCGTAGTTGTCAAGGGCGCGCTCCAGCGGAGTCTGCATATTTGACTGTCCTGAGAACACCCATACGTCGCCGAATACGACATTATGGATTTCGATGTCATTGACTTTGATTGTGTAGGTCTTGCCGTTCCAGGGAGTGGAAGGGAGGAGCACAAGCCAGTTGCCCTTACGGTCGGCTCTTGCGTAATAATTGTTGCCGTCGAATGTGACGGTTACCCTCTCCTGAGGATCTGCGAATCCCCATATGCGAGCAGGCTTGTCGCGCTGCAGGATCAGGCCGTCGCTGATCATCTTGGGGAGTGTGACTTTTGCATCCAGGCTTTGAGAAAATAGCAATACAGCTATGCTCAAGGCAAACAGAATTTGTCTTTTCATAACACGATATAAAAAGGGGATGATTGAATAATAAGGAGAGAGCCTTTCACGGGACTCGAACCCGCGACCTGCTCATTACGAATGAGCTGCTCTACCGACTGAGCTAAAAAGGCTTTTTGCATCGCAAAAGTAACAAAAAAACTATTTCTGCAATGCTTCTTTCACGGCTTCTTCGATATCGGCGCCGCGCAGGTTGCGTTTGGCCACTGTACCGTCAGGAGCGAAGAGTATTATGTGTGGAATCGCATTGATTCCGTACACTTCGGTGGAAGTATGGTCGTCACCTACGAAAATCTGCTCGTACTTGATGCCGAGTTCCTCGATGGCCTGATCTGTATCGGGCCTTTCGTCCCATACGGGAACACCTATGACCGTAAAATCCTTGCCGGCGTATTTGTCATACACGGCCAGGATATTCGGAAGTTCAGCCTTGCAGGGGCCGCACCAGCTTGCCCAGAAGTCCACGAGAATCCACTTGCCCTTGCCGACATAGTCTGAGAACGAAACAGGCTTGCCGTCTGCGGTCTCACCCTTGAAGTCTGCGAACATCTTGCCTTCGGCAGTGTTTGCAAGTTCCTTGAGACTGTTGCGTATTTCATTGAAAGGCTCATAGTTCACGATGAAGTCTGCAGCACCCTCCATTGCCTTGTCAAAATCTTCGACAGTCTCAAAGTCATATATCATATCGGCAAGAGTGATCAGACCTAGGGCGTTTTGCTTGTTTGCGTTGAAGGTGTCGTTATTCACCTTGTCAAGCCTGGCCTGTGCGTCATCGGCGACCTTGTCCATGGCGGTTGCGAGTTCAGCCCCGCTCAGGCTGCCGCTGAGTTCCCTGGCTTTCGACGAATAGTCGTTGAGGATGCCTGCCACTGCAGTGTTGTAATCGTTCAGGGCTTTGTTCAGCGGACCGCCCTGCACCTTGCCGGCATCGAGGTCGACGGCTATGGTTCCGCCCTCGGGAATGAACATCACGGCCCCCGCATTGTCAGGCACGCCGCCCGACACGAGGATGATGTTTTTGATTGACTCGACGGAAGCAGGACCTGAGAAAGTGAACTTTCCGTCCACTATCCCGACCGTATCGACCTGCTTGGAGAAATTGTCGGAAATGACCACGAAGTCAGCTGATCCTATGGCTATGGGGTCGACCGTTCCTTTCAGGGTGTATGTCTTGCCGCCGCAGGAAGCAAGCAGTAAGATGGCGGTGATGGCAATGAACAGTTTTTTCATTTGCAGGAAGGTTTACCAGGCAAGAGCGCCGGCGCCGAGGATGGCTGCGTCAGATTCTTTAAGTGCTGAAGGAATTATGGAAATCTTGTCTTTCCAGATTGACAGCAGATTGGCATTCATTGCTTCGCGCATCGGCTTGAAGATGAATTCGCCGGCTCTTGCAAGGCCTCCGAACAGCACGATCGCCTCAGGAGCGCTGAACGCTACGAAGTTTGCGCAGGATTCGCCCAGGATCTTGCCGGTGTAGTTGAATACGTCGATGGCCAGCTGGTCACCCTTCACGGCTGCTTCATAAACGTCTTTTGAGGTTATCTCCTCAATGGAAGCGAGAGAGCTGTCGGCATATTTGCCGCTTTCTAGCCATTCTCTTGCAGTCTTGGCAACACCGATGGCAGAAGCATATGCCTCGAGGCATCCGTCGTGACCGCAACCGCAGCGACGGCCGTTGTGGCGCACGGCGCGGGTATGGCCAAGCTCGCCTGCGAAGCCGTCGTGGCCATAGACGAGAGCGCCATTGATGACAATGCCGCTTCCGACACCTGTTCCGAGCGTCAGCATGATGAAGTCCTTCATTCCACGGGCTGCGCCATAGGTCATTTCGCCGACTGCGGCGGCATTCGCGTCATTGGTCACAGTTACGGGAATGTTCAGTTTAGACTCGATGTATTGCTTCAGGAAAACCCTCTTGCCGTTTGCCCAGGGCAGGTTGGGGGCATCCTCTATCATACCGGTGTAGTAATTCCCGTTCGGAGCGCCGATTCCTATTCCCTGAATCTGGTCAAGGCCGATATTTGCTGCGAGACTCTTGATGGTGTCGCATACCGAGTCCATGAATTTCTCGCCTTCGTCCGGGCCGAACTTTGATGATATGACGGTCTGTGCGGGAATTTCTCCGCGGCGGTCCACGATGCCGATCTTGGTGGTCTGTCCACCTACGTCAACACCAACTACGTATTCTTTGTCCATAATTATTACGATTAATAAAGTGTTCTAGTCTACTTTAATGTCTTTGTTGACGTTCTTGCTGCCCCAGATTGCATAGTATAGCAGGTAGGCAAGCATTGCCACTACCAGCCAATAGCTGGGGATGGCACCGGCACGCTGGGCGATGGCCTGCTGGATGAGCGGCATGATGCCTCCGCCGACAACCATCATCATAAAGATGCCGGATGCCTGCTCAGTGTATTTGCCGAGACCTTCGACAGCCAGGTTGAAGATTGCGCCCCACATAATTGAGGTGCAGATACCGCAGAGGGCGAGGAAGATACATTTCATGGGAACGGCAGAGCCCTTTACGGTCATGCTGATGCTCTCGGGCAGGAAGATGGCGATGAGAAGCAGGAGAATTGCCAGTGATGACACTGAGATCATCTGGGTGCGGGTGCTGATCTTGCCGCTGAGTGTGCTGCTCAGGAAACGTCCTATCATCATCAGGAACCAGTAAGATGCGGCAAGGAATCCAGCCACGGCGGCTGAACCTTCGAAGCCGAGGTCAGAAATGTAGAAATTCAGCTGTGCGGGGATGCCGATTTCAATACCTACATAGAAGAAGATTGCAATGACGCCAAGCACGGTGTGTCGGAAACTCCAGGCGCTGTGCTCATATGCTGTGGTCTTGCGCTCCTTTGCGGGTTCGGGGATATTTACGAATGAAATGATAATGAAAGCCAATGCGAATACGCCCATTGCGATGAAGAGCAGGGGAACGACGTCTGACATTGCAGTGTTGTCAGTAACTGTTCCGATAAGTACGCCGACCAGCAGGGGAGTGAGGGTGCCTGTCAATGAGTTGAGGGTGCCACCGGTCTGTATGAGCTGGTTGCCGCGGTTTCCGCCGCCGCCGAGAATGTTGAGCATCGGGTTTACAACAGTGTTGAGCATGCATACGCAGAATCCGCATACGAATGCACCGAGCAGGTAAACATATATGGCGCTTTCGCCAAGGAACTTGAAGCTGGAGAGGTACTGGATGCATATGCCTATGAAACCTGTGGCAAGTGCGATAAGGGTTGTTTTCTTGTAGCCGACCTTGACCAGCATCTTTCCTGCGGGGATGCCCATGAACAGATAGGCGGCGAAATTCATCATATTGCCCATCATCGCTGCCCAGCTGTACTGGCCTTTCCAGATATTGCCGAACGGTGCGGCCATATTGGTTACAAATGAGATCATCGCGAAAATGAAACACATCGTGATTATCGCCACGAGTCTTCCATTTTTGTTGGTAGTAGTAGTGTCTGTCATAATATTATTGGTTATTATTGTCCATAATAGTTATTCAAAATTAACCATTTTAATCAAAAAATCAGCTAAATTTGGTTCAGTTATTGCTTTAGAGGAAAACAAAAACCCGATATCATGAAAAGATTAATCGCTACAGTAGTCATCGTGCTTGCCTGCGCACTGTCAGGCATGCCTCTCAGCGCTCAGTCAAAACTCGACAAGCTTGTCGGGAAATGGCTGATGACAACCGACATGAACGGCCAGACAATGGAGTTTACCTTTAAAGTGGAAAAGGCTGACGGCGGCGTGTTCGCAACTGTCGACATGCCTGACGCTCCGCCTCAGAAGCTGGAGATCAAAGAAGCCGACGGCAAGCTGTCCAGCGTGGTGGATATTCCTGAATATGGCGTGTACGCCGATGTCACTTATGTTATCGTCGATGATGACAACGTGAGAATCACCATAGATGCGGGCGGCTTCGTGATGGAAAATCCGCTGACAAGAATCAAAGAGTAAACAGAATCCAACCCTGATATGAAAAACTATGCTATGAACTTCATACTGGCAGCTTTGTTGCCAGTATTGCTTATGTGCGCCGGATGCCGCACTGTCGTAACCACTTCGAATCCCGTAATCTACGCAGATGTTCCCGATCCCGACATCATCAGGGTTGGGAATGACTATTATATGACAAGCACCACCATGCACCTGCTTCCCGGCGTGCCTGTGATGCACAGCACCGACCTTGTCAACTGGGAGATCGTCTCATATGTATACGACCAGCTTGAGGACAACGACAAGGCCAACCTCCTGAATGGCGAGTTCAGTTACGGCGGCGGTTCGTGGGCATCGTCCATCAAATATGCCGGCGGGGAGTACCACGTATGCTTCATCGCCAACGAACAGCACAAGAGCTATATCTATCACACCAAAGATTTGACGTCAGGTAAATGGACCAGAAGCGACTTTGACGTCGTCTTCCACGATCCTGCCCTGTTCGAAGATGAAGATGGCACAGAGTGGGTTGTCTATGGCAACGGAGCGCTTCATATCACCCAGCTTACAGACAACTTCCACGCAATCAAGCAAGACGGCATTGTCGACAGTCTGCTGCTCAACCTGCGTTCGCGTGAGTTGCAACTCCAGCCCGAGGGCAGCCACCTGTACAAGCGTAACGGATATTACTACCTGTTCGACATAGACTGGCCGCGCGGAGGCGTACGTCGCGAAATTGTCAACCGAAGCACGAACCTGATGGGTCCCTATGAGCAGAGGACTGTTCTCTACACTACCCTCAATGAAGGAAAAGGCGGCTTTTCTGCCAACGGCGTGGCACAGGGCGGCATAGTCGACACTCCGACCGGTGAGTGGTACGGCTTCCTGTTCCAGGATCACGGTCCACTGGGCCGCTGTCCGGTGCTCGTCCCTATGGAATGGGTTGATGACTGGCCTGTAATGGCAGGAGGAGAAGCAGCCGGCACTGCAACCGGAAAGACTTATGGCATGGCCAAGATGCCCGAGGTGGGTGTTATGCCCGCCGAGGTTCCGGTAAAGACAAAGACCGTCACTGTGGCCAACTGGTTCGGCAGCGATGAGTTTGACTACAACGAAAACAAGCTCGGCCTTGCCTGGCAGTGGAACCATAATCCTGTCGCCGAAGGCTGGAGTGTGACAGAGCGCCCGGGCTGGCTGCGTATCAAGCCGGTTTCCCTTGCCCCCAATATCCTCAGGGCACGCAACTCTCCGTCACAAAGGCTTCCTGGCCCTCGTTGCGACACAGAAGTCCTTCTGGATTTCAGCGGACTGCAGGCCGGCGACAGGGCAGGCATCTGCGCATTCCAGAGCAATTATGCGTCTGTGGGCATTGCCGTGGATGAGAACGGAGAGAAGCGTCTGAGTGTGATGCAGAGGATAGGTGGCGGAAACAAGCGCATGCTAGGTGCCGATGACGACGGCTCTCAGGAAATGCTGGCTCTTCCTGTCCCGGACGGCGCTTCTACCGTAGCGCTTAAAATAAGCTACATATTCGATCCTGCTGACGATAATGATACTAAGCGCGACTTCGCTACGCTTGCTTACTCGTTTGACGGCAAGAACTGGAATGACTGCGGAATAGAACTGCAGATGCGCTACACCCTTGATATTTTTATGGGATACCGCACATTCCTGTACTGCTATTCAACGCTGGCGACCGGAGGGCACGCAGACTTTGACTACTACCACGTAGACGTCAGGTAGTCTGGCCTTCCTGGGTGTCGTCTGATCCGGCGTAGCGTTTCTGATATTCCTTGGCCGATATGCCGAAGAATGACTTGAATGCCGTTGAGAATACGGAAGGGTTGTTATATCCCACAGAGTAGGCAATCTGTGATATATTTTTCTTTGCCCCCTTGAGCAACTGCGCGGCCTGGTTCAGGCGGATTGCGCGGATGTATTCGCCCGGCGAGGTTCCGGTTATTTCCTTGATCTTGCGGTGGAGATGGCCTCTGCTAATGCCTATCTCGTCCGCAAGTATCTCGACGTTGAGATCGGGATCTGATATGCGCTCGTTGATTATTGCCAGTACTTTCTGCATCAAGATATCATTGTTGCTCTGAAGCTCGACAGGTGCGATCATATCTTTGGAAATCTGCATTTCCTTGATGTGGCTTGCAAGGCGGGAACGGCTCATTATGAGGTTCGTGCAGACAAGTATGAATTCCTTCTCGTTGAACGGCTTGGAAATAATCGCATCAGCACCGGTGAGCAGGCCCTGGAGCCTGATGTCTTCTTCGGGAAGGGCAGTCAAGAGCAGAATAGGCACGTGTGCCGTGTTTGAATTGCCCTTGAGCCTTTTCACAAGGGTGAGCCCGTCCATGTCGGACATCATCATTTCTGCTATCACCAGGTCGGGCACGTCGGTAATCGCCGAATTATAGCCTTCAGTGGCATCTGTGAAGGTAGAAACGTTGAAACGGGATCCAAGAAGAGTATGGAAATACCTGCAGATGTCAGGATTCCCGTCTATGGCAACTATTGAAAAATGACGGCCTGAAGCCGATGTTTTCTCATCGGTTTCAATGTCCTTGCTGGCGTTGTAGTAGAAGCTGCTGCTCCAGGTGTCGTCGAGGATGCTCTCCCTGCTTGCAATCTGATTGGCAGGAATATGCGCATTGCCGACGGGAATCCTTATCGTGAAGATCTTTCCCTCGCAATCCGTGCGGTTTGATGCTGAAATAGTGCCTTTGTGCAGGTTGACAACTTCCTTGCAACGGTATAATTCCATATTCGTGGAGGATATGTCGCCCGAGTCGTCACGCTGGAAAAGGTCAAAGATGTGAGGAATCATATCTTTTTCGAATGCCTTGCCGTCATCTCTGATGATGATTTCTGCATATTTGTCATTCTGGCGAGCTTCGACTTCAATTTTTCCTCCGGACTTTTCAGACTTTATAGAATATTCGAGCAGATTCATAAGAGTATCGTCAAATTTGCTCCTGTCTATCCACACGGGAAGTCTGTCGGTGTTATTTGTGAAAGATATGTCTATATTCCCCATCATTGCCGGGTATGTGAAGACCGTGAGCATGTTGGAGATGTATTTGATGAGGTTGATCTCTCTGAACTTCAAGTCGCTGCCGTCTTCATCTATCCTGCCCAGATCCATTGTCTTGTCGAGCAGGAATACAACTTTCTCTGCGTTCTGCTGCGCCGATTTCAGGCCCTTGGAAGTCTCTTCGTCATATTCCTTTCCGGAAAGTTTCTGCAGCGACGTCGTCATCAGGGTGAGAGGCGTCCGGATTTCGTGGGTCAGATACCTAAGGTATTCATATTTGTCCTTGTCGACAGCGTCTTGTTCGCGTTTGCGTACGTTCTCTTTGAAGAAACGCCATATCTCCCACGCTGCAAGACACAGCAACAGCAGATATATGGCACAAGCCAGCCAGGAAGCCGCCCAGTGAGGCATGAGGACCACGCTGAGTTTTTTCTCGGGTGAGACGCTTCCGTTTTCGGAAAACCTGACCAGCAGATCATGCCGGCCGCGGCTCAGGTTTTCCAAAGTGACCACGTTGGATCCGTAGGGCGTTGCAGTCCACTGTCCGCTGCCGTCGATGGAATATTCGGTGACAATATTTTGCGTTTCGCGGAAATCCATAACCGAGAAAGCCAGAGCAAGGGGTGTATCTTTCCTGGACAGTCTCAGGACGGTCGTTTCCGGGAATGTCGTCTCGGAAATCGGTTTCCTTGTCGACAAAGTGCCGGGAAAGGCTGGCTTGCCGGCAATATATACACCGGTGAGGACGGGCTCTTTCTCGAGAGGCTTAGCTATTATGTGATCCGGATAGAACTCCGTGACTTCCCGCTGGCCGCCGAAATAGATCTTGCCGTTTCCGGGTTCTTGCCAGTAGCTTCCTCTGATATACTCAGTGTCAAACAATCCATTCCCGGAAATGTACAGGCTGGTTTCTTTTTTGTCCGTGTCAAAACGGACCAATCCTTTCTGTGTGCTTACCCAGATAATTCCTTTTCCGTCTCCTGCTATACCGCAGATTACGTTGTTCTCAAGACCGTTAAGGCGGTAATGTACGAATGTTTCGGTGGCTTTGTCGTATGAGAACAGCCCGTCGGACGTTCCTATCCACATTATTCCGTCATTATCTTCATAGAGAGAATAGACTACAGCAGAACTCAGCTCCTTGTTTTCGTGCAGAACCTGCTCGCTGCGGTCTTCATAGTTGTAACATCTTACTCCGTTGTATGTTCCGCACCATATAAGTCCGTCTTTGTCACAAGCGACGGTATTGACACTTCCGGCACGGATGTAACCGCTCATACTCAGGGTTTCCCTGTCTATGAAGGCTATTCCCTGTGTGAAGAGAGAAAAAATAAGATCCCCGTCAGGCGCTTCTACTATTTTTTTGACATAGCGCCCTTCAGTCCATTCCACCTGCCTGTATGATCCTGTTCTGCGGTCGACCAGGAATAAGCCGTGCTGCCTTGTGCCTGCCATAAGAGTCCTGTCGTCAAGTTCATACAGAGAATAGATGTTGGCAGGAAGGGTCTGAACATCGACAATCTCTGAATTGTCATCAGTATTGTACAGCTTTCCCCTTTCGGTTCCTACCCAGGTTTTACCATCCCTTGTTCTGAAAACCGCATTGACCATGTCGTCGTACGGAACATCGAAGACATCCTGTCCGGCAGAGAAGAAGCATGCGGGCCAGTCGCTGGTCATGGCGACGCCGCTGAAAGCACTGCATATCCATATATTCCCGCTGCGGTCTTCCATCCAGTCGCTGACATTAATTATGTCAAGGTCGATATCCCTGCTGTGAAACCTTTCGGTAGGGACAACCTTCATGGCAGTCTTGTCAATTGCCCTGAATCCTTGTGTATAGGTTGAGACATACAGTTTTCCGTCCCGTGTTCTCAACAGGCGGGAAGTAGCATAAGGAGCGCAATCGTTTTCAATTGCTTCGAAAGACGATGTGCTGTCGTTCCATCTGTAGACTGCAGACCTTGAGGCGGCGTATATGATGCCGTCATCCTCGATGAAAGAATACAGCCGTCCGTCTGTCCTGACCGTTTCCCAGTCCTCGCCTTTCATCCTGAATACCCTGCTCCTGCTGCTTGCCAACCATATCGTTCCATCGCTGCCGGTGAAAGCTTCCGTCACGGTTGATCCTGTGAGGTTGTTTATCTTCTCGATCGGCTCGGCGCTCATTGAGTCGGGGTCCAGACGGAATATGTTGCCGTTGATGATCCATAATTCGCCGTCTGCCATCTCCGCCATATTCTCTACGGTTACGGACCTGCCTTCGGGAAAGAGGACGTTGTGAAATTGTCCCGTATTTCTGTCGTATAGTTGTAATCCGAGATTGGTTCCAACCCACAGACGCCCCTTGCTGTCTGAGAACAACTCGTGGATGTAGTTGCTGACAAGGGCATTGGGGTCGTTGGCCTGTGCGTATATATGCCGGAAAGTCCAGCCGTCATATATGTTCAGCCCGTTGAGGGTTCCAATCCATATGAATCCGTCCTGATCCTGGCAAATCTTTGAGATTAGGCCGCAGGTCAGGTCGTCGTTGTTGAAATATCTTGTTATTGTCTCCTGGGAATAGGCAATGGTGCCTAGAAATGTTAGGAAAAGTAAAACGGCAAACTTTTTCATGGACCAAATATATGCAAAAACTTAAATTATTTGGCCGCATGTGTTACAAACGATAAATAAATTATGACATATTATTTCGGTGTGTGAAACATTCAGTATTTCATGGTAGATAACCTAATGTAAGATAAAAAGCACTATGTTACTTTTGCAATGACAAATTATAAGCCCGCGTTGTTAGGCAATAATAGTGTTTAGGTGGGTAGGGGTGACGGCCAGGCCGTTACCCCTACATTTTTATTTTAAGTCGGAAGACTTGGCTTCCGTTGAGCCTGCGTGTTTGTCCTGATATTCTTTTGCAGTCATTCCGAAATACTTCTTGAATGTATTTGAAAACACGGATGGATTGCTGTATCCTAGCGAGTAGGCTATTTGCGAAATGTTCTTTTTTTCGCCTTTAAGAAGCTCGGCTGCCTGATTCAACCTGATAGAACGAATATATTCTCCCGGGGACAGACCTGTTATCTCCTTTATCTTGCGATGCAAGTGGGCGCGGCTGATCCCCACGGCGGCTGTGAGCATTTCTATGTTGAGATCGGGATTGCTTATGTTGCTATTTATAGCGTTAATGACTTTTTGCATAAGAATGTCATTGTTGCTTGAGATCTCAACTGGCTGCAGCATTTCTTCTGTTACTTGAATTCCTTTGAGGCGGCTGGCAAGGCGCGATCGGCTCATTATGAGATTTGTACTCACAATTACAAGTTCTTCCTCGTTGAATGGTTTGGAAATGATTGCATCTGCTCCGGTGAGGAGGCCTTTAAGCTGGATATCTTTTTCAATTATTGATGTGAGCAACAGAACTGGAATGTGGGAGAGGTTTGTGCTTTCCTTAATTCGCTTAAGCAAAGCCATTCCGTCAAGATCTGGCATCATCAAGTCAGTAATTATCAGGTCTGGTGCCGAGGTCAGTGAGAAGTTATATCCTTCTATTGCGCTTGTGAATGTTGTTACTTTGAATCTGGAAGAAAGTGCATCGTGAATATGCGTGCAAATGTCTTCGCTCTCATCAATCGCGACCACGGAATACTTCCTGCTACCTCGAGCCGTCTTTTCTTTGTATTCATCTGGTGATATGTCCCCATAATAAATGCTCTGCTCCAGCTTGCTATTGGTGGATGCAGTGCCGTCTGTCATTCTATTTTTGCGGATATGAGCATTGCCAAGGGGAATCCGTACAAGGAACTGCCTGCCTTGCCCGTTGCTGAGATTGGTTGCTGTGAGTTTCCCTTTTAGGTGTTCTATTATGATATGGTCAAGATAAAGACCTATGTCTGTGCCGAGAATTGCACCTGATTCATTTCTATAGGGCAACTCGAACATATGTTCCATTTGCTCTTCGCTGAATGGCTTGCCCGTATCTTGTATTACGACTTCTGCATATTTGTCTTTCTTGCGTGTCTCGATTTTTATGCTTCCGCCCTTCGGTGTGGCTTTGATTGCGTTGTCTAGCAAGTTGGATATCACTCTGCTGAAACTGTTTTGTTCGACCCATACAGGGATTTTTGTTTTTGCAGGGACGATTGTCAGGTCAATGCCTTTGTGTGTTGCCCAATGATCGACACCGTTGAGTATGTCTGCGATGAAGTCTGGCAGATTGACTTGTGAGTATAACATTGATGACTTATCCTCGTCTATCTTGCGAACATCAAGGGACTGGTTGAGCAGAGATATCACTTTCTCGGTGTTTCTCTGCATTGATCTCAGAGCTTTGTCAGTTTCTTCGTCATAACTGTTGCCCAACAGTTTCTGCAAAGGCAAGGTGACCAGGGTTAATGGAGATCGCAGTTCGTATGAAAGCAGAGTGAAAAAATCCAGTTTGCGTTCTGTGATCCTTTCGTGGGCTTTCTTTTCCTGGAGTGCCATATATAACGCCCTCAAGGCGATGGCTAACCCGCATGCAAGTACAAGGTAAACAAATATAGCAGGCCATGTGGCATACCATGGCTTGCGGATAATGATGCTCAAGATTGCAGGAGGTGAAACATGTCCGTTCTCGTTCAATACAACTTCAATAGTATGGCGTCCTGGCTTCAGGTTGTTCAGAGAAATCATATTGGAGCCGATGGGCGTTAGATGTGTTTGCTTTTCTCTGTCAAGAATATATTCTGCGCGGATGTTTTCTGTCCCGCGGTAATCTAGTGTCGAGTAGAATAGCCGCAGGTCATTGTCCTTGTAAGAAAGGTTGATCTTTCTCGCAGCGGTGAAGTTGACATCGGCAATCGGTTTCTTGCCAGACTGCGTGCCGGGATGCACTGGGGTATCGTTGATCTGAACCCTTGTCAGCATTGGCGCATTTTCTATCGGGTTTATGGATATGGATGCGGATGCGGGGTCGAATCCGGTAATATCTCTTTGGCCTCCGTAGAAGATCAAACCGCTTTCGGGGTCTTGCCAGTAACTGCCCCGGACATATTTAGTGTCAGACAGGCCTCGTACGGCCTTATATGTGTCTACTTTGTTTTCGCCAGGGTTGAATCGGACGATGCCGTCGAAAGTACTTGCCCAGATATTGCCGTTGTTGTCTCCAGCCAAACCGCATATCACCTGATTTTTTAGCCCGTCCATTGTGTAATGGGAATAAAACTCTGTCGCCTTATCGTATGAAAACAAACCGCCTGATGTGCCTATCCAGATGATGCCATCAGAGTCTTCATATAAGGCATATACAGTAGAAGCGTCAAATGCGACATTGGCCTGAATGGATTTAGAACTGCGGTCGGCATAACCATATACTCGTATTCCTCCGTAAATGCCGCACCATATATATCCGTCTTTATCATATAGGAGAGTGTTGACTGTGCCGGCTCGGATATTGCGCCCAAGCGTTCCCGTGTCATTGTCGTAGAAGGCGATGCCGCCCGAGAAGAGGGAAATGGCGATGTTTCCGTCGGGACAGGGAAGTATTTTTTTTATATATAGGCCCTCTGTGCCGCTGACAAGGCGAGATGTCCCAGTTTCTTTATTGACAGAATACATCCCTCTGTACTTCGTGCCGACCAGTAGATGCCTGCTGTCTTGTTCGTAGATCGTATAGATGCTTCCTGGCAAAGACACGAAGTTGATATAGTTTCCGTCGCCGGTGTATTTGTGCAGAATGCCGCTTTCTGAGCCGCCCCAAAGCACTCCGTTGCTGTCATAGTACACGGCATTGACCATCTCGTCTTCTGACGTGTAGATGAACCTTGGACCATAGGACATAAAGTCCGGCTGGCGGCAGCTTATCATGACCACACCGTTGAATGTGCTGCCCAGCCATATGTTCCCGCTGCTGTCTTCTATCCAGTCATCTATTGTTACGTGCTCCAGATCGACCTCCTTGTTGTAAAAATAATTAATGGATTGAACTGTCATCGATGCCATATCAACGGTCTTAAACCCCTGCCCGGCTGTCGTCAGCAGAACTCGTCCGTCGTGTGTGGCCAGGAGTTTTGCCTGTGTGTAGGGATTACACTCGTTCTGGAGCATGTCAAAACAGCTGTCCTGTGCGCTCCATCTATAGACTGCGCTAGATGACGCTGCGAATAATTCTCCATGGCTCTCGGCGAAAGATGACAAGGTGGCTTCGGTTTCAACAGTTAGAACATCCTCTTCGCTTAGAAGGTATACCTTTCCGTTGTTCCCGGAGAGCCATGTCTTTCCGGTACTGTCGATAAATACTCTTGTAATTGAAGAACTTGTGATCTTGTTTATTTCCTCCACGGGTTCGGCGGTCAGTGTTTCGACATTCACACGGTATATATTGCCGAGTACTATCCACAGTTCTCCATTTGCCAACTCGACCATCCGTTCGGTAGGGACTCTTCTGCCATCTGGATAATGGACACTGCTGAATGTGTTGTTGTACCGGTCGAATAGTTGAAGGCCAAGATTCGTTCCAACCCATAACCGTCCCTGGCTGTCGGAAAAAAGTTCGTAAATGTAATTGCTGTTAAGCGATGTGGTGTCGCCTTCTTCTGTGAAAAAGTGATCAAATGTCCAGCCGTCATATCGATTCAGTCCGTTGATGGTTCCGATCCATATGATTCCGTCTTCGTCCTGGCATATTTCAGTAATCAGGTCGCAAGTGAGCTCTCCACTGCCGAAGTGTCTCGAAACAGGGGTTTGTGCCAACGCGAAGCAGCATTGGATTGATAGGATTAATACAAAAAAGAAATGTCGCATAGCCAAATTTAGGAATTAATAATCAAATTAAGCAATAAAAAGTTAATCAAATGAGATTATTAACTAGTAAATGATATAATCCGACAATCTAGTGGGATTTTGAAATAATCTCAAGGGATTTGCCATATCTAACTTTGTACTAGATATCAAAAACTAATGATGGCAATAGTTTACCAATTGTCAACACCTAAAACAATACTTATGAATAAAACAGTTTCTATTATGTCCAGATGTCTGGCAGTGCTGTTACTAGGGATTCTCTCGGTTGGTGCATTCGCGCAACAGCGTACAGTTACCGGTACAGTTACAGACATAAACGGAGATCCGATGGTCGGAGTCAACGTTCTGGAAAAAGGCACACTCAACGGAGTAGTAACTGATCTGGATGGCAGATATTCTCTGCAGCTGGGTACTTCTAATCCTGTAATTTTATTTTCCTTTATTGGATTCCTGGGCGTTGAGGAGTCCGTAGGAACACGCAGTGTCATTAATGTATCGATGGCGGAAGACAAGCAAAACCTCGATGAAGTTGTTGTTATCGGTTATGGTACTGCAAGGAAAATAGACATAACCGGTGCAGTTACACGTGCCGACATGACGGCACTTGAAAATTCACCAAACGTTAATGTACTTCAGGCCTTGAAAGGAACCGTTCCTGGTCTCAACATTGGTGTGGCTACTACTGCCGGAGGCTCTCCTAGCATCACCATTAGAGGAACGAACACTATCTCAGGAAGCACCGAACCTCTTATTGTCATGGATGGAGTAATTTATCGAGGCAGCCTTTCTGATATCAATACGGCTGATGTCGAGAGTATAGACGTTCTCAAAGATGCATCATCTACTGCTATTTATGGTAGCCAGGCAGCAAATGGTGTACTTATTATTACTACAAAGATGGCAAAGGAGGAAAGTAAGCCCATTGTTGAATATGCCACTTCATTTTCATATCAGACTTTGCTGAACAAATCAATGAAGCGCCTGGATCGCGAAGGGTTTGTGCAGCAGATATCGGACATTTATTTATCAGAGAGTCGTATGGGGGAGGATATGAAGACTGTCAATCCGAACTTTGATCCCACTACCAAGTTCCGAAATGAACGTGCAATCTCAGGCTATCTTGCAGGAGTAGAAACGGATTGGTGGGACTTGCTGACAATAGATGTGCCATATATAATGAACCACAACCTTAGTGTGCGTGGGAAAAATGAAAAAAGCAGCTATTTCGCAAGTTTCGGCTATACCGATCAAAAGAACCTTGTAATAAACGATACCTTCAGGCGTTATAATGCAAGGGTCAATCTTGACACGGAAATAACAGATTGGATGAAACTTGGAGGTCAGGCATATTTCAATGTCAGTGATCTCTCGGGCGAGAACACGACTTTTGGCGATCTCTTCTCTATCCCGGCTTGCGTATCACCATATAACGAAGATGGCACCCTAGCCACATATCCTTATATGACAACTCTCAATCCGCTTTTAAGCAAGGATAACCCAGATGTCAACAAACGCTATAATATGTCGGCTAACGTATATGCGGACATATCGATTCCCTGGGTAGAGGGCCTTAGCTACCGAGTGAACTTCGCAAACGACTGGATCATAACAAACCAGTATAACTTCGATCCCTACGACAATAACCTTCAAGGAGTGGCTGCCAAGAATTACGGCAACCTGAAAGAGATGCAATTGGATAACATTCTCACCTACAAACGCTCTTTCGGACAGCATTCAGTGAATGCCACTCTTGTATATGGCGTTGAGAAACGCGATTATGAGTCCACTTCTACGACTGCCAAAACCTTTACCGATATGTCTTTGGGATATAACAATATGGGGCTTGCACAGCAAGATTTGAATGTAATCGGTTCAAGTGCGTGGGCTGAGAGCAGCCTCTATAGCATGGCCCGTATAGTTTATTCATATGCCGACCGCTACATATTGACCGGAACTATCCGGCGAGACGGTTTTTCTGGATTTGGTGAGAACAATAAGTTCGGATACTTCCCGTCAGCCGCCTTCGCATGGCGCCTTAGCGAAGAAAAATTCATCAAGGATAACGTGGACTGGATTGATAACCTCAAGTTGCGTCTTTCATATGGAAGTAACGGAAACAGAACTGCCGGTCGCTACTCGACGATGGCATCAATGGCCAATAAGAGCAACTTTGGCCGTGCGGCAGGGTATGTCTTTGGAGATGGTGCTACAGCTGAATTGCTTCAGTTGATGAGTACCCTGGCCAATCCGGGGCTGAAGTGGGAAACCACGAATTCGGTCAACTTCGGTATTGATTTCGGATTCTTGCATGGCAGGATCTTCGGATCGTATGATTTCTATGTATCTAACACAAAAGACCTGCTTTATAATATTAACATTCCGCTTATGAATGGTATGGTTTCGAATTCGATTCCTACGAATATTGGCAAGCTGCGTAACATTGGCCATGAAATAAGCATTACCGGTATTCCCGTGCAGAAAAGTGATTTCCAATGGACGGTAACTGCCAACTTCAGCCGAAATCGCAACAAGGTTATTACAATACTCGGTACCGATGAGAACGGAGACGGAGTTGAAGACGACCTGATTGCCAGCAATATCTTCATCGGTGAACCCCTGAATACTATTTATAGCTACAACTACACAGGTATGTGGCAGCTGTCCGATTATTATGCTGGCAATATCCCCACCGGATTTTACTATGGAACATATAAGGTAGAGGACTTGAACGGAGACGGAAAGATCAACGCTGCTAACGACCGCAAGATTATCGGTTATCGGGATCCCTCATATCGCTTAAGCATTCAGAACACCTTCTCCTACAAAAACTGGACTCTCAACGTGTTTATCAATGCAATCCAGGGCGGTAAGAAATACTATCTTGGACAGCCGGCATCTGGGATGCAGATTCCTGACCACCTGACGAACAACAGTTTCATAAAGTTCGACTATTGGACACCGGAAAATCCTGATGCGCGCTATCGTCAGTTCGGAGCATATAACACTACTATAGGTGTTGGCGGCTCTCCTTATGTATCACGAAGTTTCATACGCCTGCAGGAACTGTCGCTCAGCTACAGTATTCCCAAAGCTTTTCTCAAGAAAATAGGAATGCAGGCTGCAAGAGTTTATATCAGCGGCAACAACCTGTTTACTCTTACTGACTGGGACGGATGGGACCCTGAGGCGGGTCAAGGCCTGTCATATTCTATCAGCGGCTATCCAACCATGAAGAACTATACCGTCGGTCTTAATTTGTCTTTCTAAATCCGGGAATTACCATGAAAAAAATAATTTATACACTAATAGCAGTTGCATTTTGCACTTTGACTGCCTGCGACGAGACAAACTGGCTGAAAGAAGAGCCATTGGATTTCTATACTTCCGAGAACTCGTACACGACTTCTGCGCAATTCCAGCAATCGCTGAATTTCTTATATGAACTAATACGTGAGATGCATTGGAACAACAGCGGAGACTATGCAGTGACAATGTTCCTTGGAGACCTTTCATACGGAGGTACAGATCCTGACCTTAAGTTCAACAATTGGGAGACATGGGTTACTGCCAACACAACAGCGGCCAGCTATCACTGGCAAAGATGCTATTCGGGCATTGAGAACGCCAATGTAATCATCAACCGTCTGACTCTTACCGAGAAGGTAGGAGCAGCAGAAAAGAAAGTGATAGATGGAGAAGCACATTTCTTTCGTGCATATTTCTATAACCTTCTTGCTAATATGTACGGAGGTGTGCCCATTGTTACAGATGAGCCCACAGCCCCTCGCACGGACTTCGTACGCGCTACAAGGGAGCAGGTATACCAACAGTGCAAGGCAGACCTGGAGTTAGCAATAAGTGAACTTCCGGACATTACAGCTGTTAAAGACGGAAAGCTCAGCAAGCAGGCTGCGCAACACCTAGCCACAGAAGTCTATATTTCTCTCGGAGAATTCCAAAACGCTATCAATTCGGCCACTGCCGTCATTTCTCATCCGAGCATGGCCCTTATGACATCTCGATTCGGCACTCGCGCAAAGGAAGAAGGTGACCCTTATTGGGATCTCTTCCAGACAGGTAATCAAAATCGTTCTACTTCAAGCAATACAGAGGCCATCCTGGTGATGCAGTATGAGTACAAAAGCGCTGGCTCAAACTATAGTTCTCAATTTCCTCGTCAGATGTTGCCTTTCTATGCTGGATTGCAGGTAAAAGGTAAGAATGGTGGAAATGTGCTTGCTTTTACGGATCTGACTGAGGAAAAAGGCGGTCGCGGTATCGGCGTGTTCCACCCTACAGACCACTTCCTGTATGAAATCTGGGGAGATGATTTCGACAGTGACTATCGCAACAGCAGCAGAATGATTATGCGAGATTTCCGCATTGACAATCCGAATGCAGCCGGATATGGAGAATATGTAGTTGCAGACGGATGGTTGAACAGTGCCGTTTCAGGAGATATTGAATATACCAAGAATGATGCAGGATACCGTAACTTTTATCCTTTCGTACTTAAGTTCAGCCGCGTAGGAGACCTTCCCGATGATTGCTATGTCAAAACTTCTGACGGATCTATAAAGCAGACGGCTCTCGGAGAGCATGTCATAGCGTATCAGTGGGGTAGCCTCAGTGCCAATTGCACTCTCCGAGACGATTATCTGTACCGTCTTGCCGGCACATATCTCTTGAGAGCTGAGGCATATTTGGGCAATAACCAAAAGGACCTGGCTGCAGCTGACATAAATGCGGTAAGATTACGTTCCAATGCATCTCCCTGCTCTGCGGCTGAAGTGGATATCGATTACATTCTTGACGAGCAGTTGAGGGAACTCTACTTTGAAGATTTCCGTATACCCACACTCATGCGTCTTGGCAAGATGGTCGAGAGGACACAGAAATACAATTATTTTGGTTATAACGTTAAATCATACCAAGATTTGTTCCCTATTCCATAGAGCGAAATAGAACGAAATACCGGCGCTACTCTAGAGCAGAA
>JAEEGJ010013098.1_pt1 | contig 20268 bp, 17 predicted proteins | sample 8958761 | NCBI WGS metagenome assembly JAEEGJ01 (sample SAMN16246546, study PRJNA631951) | gut metagenome | biome: gut microbiome; feature: rumen; material: RS-attached | host: Bos | place: Iran: Karaj | collected 2018-10 | reverse complement strand
GTGCCCCTTGCGGATGAGCTCGGGGAAGAACTGCAGGAAGAAGGTGATGATGAGCAGGCGGATGTGCATGCCGTCGACATCGGCATCGGTGGCCACGATGACCTTGTTGTAGCGCAGGGTGTCGAGCCCGTCCTCAATGTCGAGGGCAGCCTGCAGGAGGTTGAACTCTTCGTTCTCGTAGACCACCTTCTTCGTCAGGCCGAAGGTGTTGAGGGGCTTTCCTCGAAGCGAGAACACAGCCTGCGTATTGACGTCGCGGCTCTTGGTGATGCTTCCGCTGGCCGAGTCGCCCTCAGTGATGAAGATGCACGACTCCTCCTTGAGGTCGTTCTTCGCGTCGCTGTAGTGTATGCGGCAGTCGCGCAGCTTGCGGTTGTGGAGGCTGGCTTTCTTCGCACGCTCACGGGCCAGCTTTGTCACGCCGGCTATGGCCTTGCGCTCTTTCTCGCTCTCCTGAATCTTCTGCAGCATCACGTCGGCCACGTCGCTGTGCTTATGCAGATAGTTGTCCACCTCCTGCTTGATGAAGTCGCCTACATATTTATTAATAGAGACGGGCATGGGGTGGTCGGCATCGACGGTGGCGGGCACGGGGGCCATGGTGAGCGAGCCCAGCTTGATTTTCGTCTGGCTCTCAAACATCGGCTCCTCCACGTTCAGGGCGATGGCGGCGACAATGCCGGCACGGATGTCGACATACTCGAAGTTCTTCTGAAAGAACTCCTTGATGGTCTTCGCAATGTGTTCCTTGAAGGCGCTCTGGTGGGTGCCGCCCTGCGTGGTGTGCTGTCCGTTGACGAAGCTGTAGTACTCCTCGCCGTACTGGTTGGCGTGGGTGAAGGCTATCTCGATGTCTTCGCCCTGCAGGTGGATGATGGGATAGAGGGCATCGCTGGTCATGCGGTCTTTCAGCAGGTCTTCCAAGCCACGGCGGGAAAGGATGCGGCGCCCGTTGTACATGATGGCAAGGCCGGTGTTCAGATAGGTATAGTTGCGCAGCATGGTCTCCACGATGTCGTCGTGGAACTTGTAGTGCTGGAAGAGTGTGTCGTCGGGCTCGAAGTAGATGTAGGTGCCGTTCTCGTCCTCGGTGGGCTCTGTGGTGTCGCCGACGAGCTTGCCGCGCTCAAAGACGGCCTTGCGCACCTGCCCGTCGCGGTAGCTGTGCACCTCGAAATGACTGCTCAGGGCATTGACGGCTTTCACGCCGACGCCATTGAGGCCGATGCTCTTCTTGAACGCCTTCGAGTCGTACTTGCCGCCGGTGTTCAGCACTGAGACGGCTTCAATCATCTTGCCCTGCGGGATGCCGCGGCCATAGTCGCGTATGGAAATGGACTCTCCTCTCCCTTGCCGGGAGGGGCTGGGGGCGGGTTCGCCGGGGGTGGGTCGGTAGATGTTCACCTCAATCCTGTCGCCGGCCTTCATCTTAAACTCGTCGATGCTGTTGTCAATGACCTCTTTCAGCAACACGTAGATACCGTCTTCAGCCAGCGAGCCGTCGCCCAACCGGCCGATGTACATGCCAGGGCGCAGGCGGATGTGCTCAGTGCCCGACAGGGTGCGGATGTTGTCGTCATTGTAGTCTGCCAGCGGCGTCGCCACGGCATCGGTTCCAAAGAGGAGGCTGTTGTCTTCTGCCATTATTATGATGCTTAATGCTTGATGCTTGTTGCTTAATTCTCAATTCATCGGCAAAATTAGCATTTTTTCGTGAGAAAACCGCAAGTAATTCGAAAAATATTTCTAATTTTGCAGCCAAATGAGAGACAACACAATAGGTGAGGCACATCGCCCCGGCAGAATCGAGGTGGTGTGTGGTTCGATGTTTTCGGGCAAGACGGAGGAACTAATACGGCGCATGCGCCGTGCACAGTTCGCCCGCCAACGCGTGGAAATCTTCAAACCGTCCATTGACGTGCGCTACAGCGAGGAGGACGTGGTGAGCCACGACCAGAAGCACATACAGTCGACACCCATCGACTCGTCGGCCAGCATCCTCCTGCTGGCCAACGACATAGAAGTGGTAGGCATCGACGAGGCACAATTCTTCGACAATGGCATCGTCGACGTGTGCAACGAGCTGGCCAACCGTGGTGTGCGTGTCATCGTGGCCGGACTCGACATGGACTTCCGCGGCCAGCCCTTCGGCCCCATGCCCGCCCTCTGCGCCATTGCCGACGATGTGACAAAGGTGCACGCCATCTGTGTGCGATGCGGCAACCTGGCATACGTCAGCCACCGCAAGGTGCTCAGCGACAAGCGCGTACTGCTGGGAGAGACGCAAGAGTATGAGCCGCTCTGCCGAGAATGTTATCAGAAAGAGAAAGCGACATTCCGCGAAAAAGCATGAACCATCAAGACAACGTCATAACGAAAGGTTACAAGAGTGCTGACTTACGACAAAGAGATCACGTTTGACAAGTTCGTGCGCTGGCTGGGCTACGGTCTGCTGGTGGCGGGCATCTTCCTGCTGCTCCATGTGCTGAGCAAGGTCCTGCTGCCCTTCGCCGTGGGATGGCTGCTGGCCTACCTGCTCTTCCCCTTGGTGAAGTTCGTGCAGTACAGGATGAAGGTGGGCAACCGCGTGGTGAGCATCATCATCACGCTGATAGTGGTGGGCTTGGTGCTGGGATTCGTGCTGTGGCTCATCATACCGCCCATGGTGGAGCAGTTTGCAAAGCTGGGACACCTGGCGACAAACTACATCCAGCGGGCGGCCAACATCGACAGCATACCCGAGGCCATACGCCAGTGGACAGAGAACAACCGCAACAGCATACAGGAGTTCCTGCACAGCAAGGAGTTTACCGAGGGGCTGAAGGATGCCATACCCAACATGTTCCGCGTGGTAGGCAAGACGGCCAACATCATCATCAGCATCGCCGGCTCGTTCATCGCCCTGCTCTACATGTTCTTCATCCTCATGGACTATGAATACCTGACGAAGGCGTGGATCAAGATATTCCCCAAGAAGAGCCGCCCCTTCTGGACGGAGCTGGCCAGCGACGCCGAGCGCGAGCTGAACAACTACATCCGCGGCCAGGGCACCGTAGCACTCATCATGGGCATCCTCTTCTGCATCGGATTCACCATTATCGACTTCCCCATGGCCATCGGCCTCGGCATCCTCATCGGCATCATGGACCTTGTGCCCTATCTGCACACACTGGCCCTGGTGCCCACGGTGCTGCTGTCGCTGATGAAAGCAGCCGACACGGGCCAGAACTTCTGGATGGTCCTGCTGTCGGCCGTGGCAGTGTTCCTCATCGTGCAGGTCATCATCGACATGATTGTCACGCCGAAGGTGATGGGGCACGCCATGGGCCTCAACCCAGCCATCCTGCTGCTGTCGCTCTCAGTGTGGGGAGCACTGCTGGGGTTCATCGGACTCATCATCGCACTGCCGCTCACCACGCTGCTCATGGCTTACTATCAGCGCTACGTGACAAGGGAGGAAGACGCACCGCCAGAAACACATGAATCTGCATAAAAAACATCACATCATTTAAATCATAAACCACAACATGAAAAAATTTTCTTTTATAATGACGATGCTGCTGGCCGTGCTGCTGCTGACATCGTGCAGTAAGAACCAGAGCGCCCGTCTCATCCCCGACAACGCCTTCGCTGTCCTCAGTCTGAACGTGATAAAGACCATGGAGAGCACCGGCATGAAGGGCGACGACACCTCAGTGAAAGACCAGATTGAGAAGTTTATCAAAGATGCCGGACTGGACAAGGAAGTGCGCGACAAGCTGATGGACATCATCGACGACCCCACCTCGTCGGGCATCGACTTCACCGAGCCTATCTACCTCTACTTCACACTGGGCGGACAAAATGGTATTGCCGGAGGTCTCGTCGGCACAACGGCCAACAAGGGCGACCTTGAGGACGTCATCAAGATGATGGGCGACATGGACGACGACATCGAGCTGCAGGAATACGAGAGCGACGGCGTGCAGTATGCACGTTTGGACCGCAGCACCATCCTCGCCTTCAACAGCGACTGGTTCTACCTGGGACCGGTGGAAAGAGGCAGCGACTGGGAAGAGGCTGCAGAAGACGCCATTGAGGAAATACTCGACCGTGCCAACGGCAACAACAACATGGAGGGCAATGAGGTGTTCGAACAGATGAGCAACCGCAAAGGCCTGCTGCAGGTAGCGTTCTTTGGCACGGGATATGAAGACATGCCCGGCATGAGCGAAGCCATGAGCCAGCTGCCAGAAGGTTGCGAACTGAAGGATATTGGCGGCATCGCAGACCTCATCATCAACAATGGCGAGATTGTCATAGAGGGCGAGACCATCCTGCTGTCTGACGCATGGAAGGAGCAGTTGGACATCATCAAAGCCGAAACCATAGAGAAGAGCCAGGCTAAATATGCTGACGCAGAAGGCGCACTGGCCATCATCAATGCCGACCCCAAGGGACTCTACGATTATCTTAAGAAACTGCTGAAGAACGCAGGAGCATCCGACAGCGACATGGACATGCTGAACGAGGCGAAACCCATCTTCGATACCTTGACAGGACAGGCCATGATTGCCCTCAACAGTTGGGAAAGGAACGACAACCCGGAGGTCGTGGCATACGTGGGAACAAGCGACAACACCCTCGTAGAAACCATCATGAGCAAAGGCGCCGACAGCGAAGAGGTGGTCAAAGTGGACGACGACGAGTATCGCATCCCCATCGACTACGACTACGATTACAACGACAGCATCGGCGACTATGTGATGACGCCCACCAAGTTCATCAACGCAGGATGGAAGAACGACCAGACCTACTTCCTGATGAACACTGATGACGAGCCCTTCACCGCTCCACGCCATGCCTTCACCGACGTCAAGGGAGTGGGACTCTTTGTCTATGTGGCCGGCGAGATGCTCGGACAGGCCATCAGCAACATAAACGACGACATGGACATGGTAGGAAAGGCTGTCGAAGACGTCTTTGACTATATGGAGCTTTACATGGAGTCATCCACAAAGGGCGTCTTCCGCATCGCCATGAACGATAAGGACAAGAGCCCCATCGTCACCATCATCGACTACGTGAAGAAGAACTTCATGTAATCGCAAGCCCATGCGGATGATCTATCATCCATTTTAACTTGAATTATTCATGGTTATTTTTAATATGTCTGCGACGCAACGCAAATAGACGCGAATGACTCGCGAATGTTTCGTGAATTTATAATATTTACGAGTATTCGCGTGTCATTCACGCGCATTTACGTTGCGCCGCAGGCAAAGGAGAAGGAAGTGGTTTCAATAGAATGTCCGTGCGCTCGGCTCTGCCGCTTGCTACCGAGGGACGCAAGAATAATGTAGGTTAACTTCCATGAGCGTAGCGAATTAACTTCCATTTTAACTCTCCATTTTACTTCCAAAAGATAAAACCTGCAACGTGAACCATCTGGTCAACAAACTGCTGCGGCGCCACATCAATGCGTGGCAGTTGGCGGGCTTCGTGCTCGCCAACCTCTGCGGCATGGCCATCGTACTCACAGCCGTACAGTTCTTCAGCGACCTGAAGCCGCTGCTCACGGGCAACGACAGCTTCATGCGTCCGGGACACATCGTCATCACCAAGCGCGTCAGCACAGTAGGAACATTCACAGGAGCATCGGCGGCCTTCACCGACAAGGACATAGAAGAGCTGGAGGAGCAACCCTTCGTGCAACAGCTCGGACGCTACACACCGTCGCTCTACAGCGTCTTCGCCACCATCGGCGGCGGCGCCCTGCCCATGAGGTTCTCCACAGAGATGTTCTTCGAGGCCGTTGACGACAAGTTCCTCGACGTTGACCTGAAAGACTGGACCTACGACCCCGACAAGCCCGACGTGCCCATCATCCTCCCGCGCACGTACCTCAACCTTTATAACTTCGGCTTCGCCAGCAGCCAGGGACTGCCCACCGTCTCCGAAGACCTCGTCGGAGCCATCAGCATCAACCTCAGACTGACAGGAACGGCTACGCAGACAGCTCACCCGCGGATGCCGCAGGTGCTGCTGAAGACGGGGCACGTCGTGGGCTTCTCGCGACGCCTGAACACCATCCTCGTGCCGCAGACCTTCATGGACGACATGAACAGCCAGCTGGCACCTGGCGTGGAGCCGCAGCCAGCACGCCTCATCCTGCATGTAGCCAACCCAGCCGACGAGCGCATAGCAGAGTATTTAGAGAAGAAGGGCTATGACACCGAGGCCGCCGACACCGATGCCTCGCGCGCCGCCTCGCTCATGAAGATGATCACCACCGTGGTGCTCGCCGTGGGACTCATCATCTCCATTCTCGCCTTCTACGTCCTCCTGCTCAGCATCTTCCTGCTGCTGCAGAAACACACGGAGAAGATTGACAACCTGCTGCTCATAGGCTACACGCCCGGCAGCGTGGCGAGGCCCTTCCACCTGCTCACCATCGTGCTCAACGTCGTGGTGCTCATCGGCGCCATCGTCGCCATCATCCTCATCAGGGCGTGGTACCTGCCGCTCTTCGGCGAGCTCTATGCACGCTTCGAGCCCACCGCCTTCCTCCCCACCCTGCTCATCGGCCTCGCCATCCTGATGCTTGTCAGCATCATCAACTATGTGGCCATCACAAGCAAGGTAAAAGCCATCTGGCACATACATGAATAAAAAAAATCGCCCAAATATTTGGCCGAATGAAAAAAACATTGTACCTTTGCACCCGCTTTTGTGAAAAAGTCCATAATCTATGAGTTTTGAATTACGGTTGATCCGCTAGCTCAGTCGGTAGAGCACAACACTTTTAATGTTGGGGTCTTGGGTTCGAACCCCAAGCGGATCACACCGCGGGATGTAGCGCAGTTGGTAGCGCACTACGTTCGGGACGTAGGGGTCGGGCGTTCGAGTCGCCTCATCCCGACAAGGAAAGAGGTAGAGAGCGGCTCAAGGCCAACCACTGCCTCATCTTTATAAAAGCTTGAAGCCCAGATGGCGGAATCGGTAGACGCGCTGGTCTCAAACACCAGTGGGGCAACCCGTGCCGGTTCGACCCCGGCTCTGGGTACGAGTTCAACTCGGAAGCAATCGCTAAATCCTTACAAACAAAGGATTTAGCGATTTTTCTTTTAATGATTATCCGCCATCAGCTGATGAAGAATGATGCCGTAGGCATCAGATAGAGGTAGCCAGCCATACAGACATGCCGTAGGTATGTCGAAATGGCTGGAATGACGAAAAGAACAGTCCAGGTTCTCATGGGATGTATATGTCCAGAAGCTTGCTTCCAGACTCCTTTGAGGAAGTCAAGAAACGTGTTGACAACTTGATGCTGCAAGCTAACCAGCAGCTAGAACGCCATCGACTTCAGCAACGCCAAGAGTGGAATGCACAGAACGACCATCTCAAATCTGTAGTCCGTGAAAACAAGGGAGTTTGGCTATCCATCAAGTTTTCTGGTGGGCCATAGGAGTCTTTGAAGTGGCCGTGTGTCTTGCCATCTACTTCGGTGGTAACGCTCTGCTCTCCGCCATTAGGTGACATACGGTTTCCAGTCAACTTATCGCCATTCATTTTAGCCCTTTCTATCACCTTTTCTATCAACCCTTGGCGATTTACATTCACCTTTTCACTCACCTTTCCGTTATTTACATTCACCTTTTCTGTGACGTTTACATTCACCCTTTCATCATTTACAGCCACCTTTTCTGCTACCTTTGGCACTGTAATCTTCAAGATGAACTCATCAGTCCTGAAAGATGGAACATTCGCACCATTAGCCTCTTGTTCACGACAGATACGGTCAAAGCCCTCGCCAAACTCCTTGACAAAGTGATATGCTTTGAGGAATGCTGCTATCTTTGGATTACGAGAGAAGTGGGTATGCCGGATGTTGGTAGGTTTCACTTGTCCTGGGAGTTTGCCCGGAGACTCGAACACCAACCGGTCATCAAACATCTTAATTTGAATCTCCGTACCCTAGATGTTGTAGGCTCTGTGGCAGCAAGCGTTGACCGTCATCTCTTGAATGACGAACTCAGGGTAATCACGCTTTGTTACGAACTGGGCATGTTGCCCTAGGAATGTATGCTCTCGAACCTGAGTTTCGATAAACTCAATCGTCTTCTTGACCTGATTCAAGATGGTTCCCTCAAATGTAACATCCTTGATGACGTTCATCTCAGCACCCACCTTTTCATCAACACCCTCGTATCTGATGAAACGAGTGCGGGTCCGAAGCCTTTGGTTCTATTTGAATGCTCTTGCAGTCAAATGTTTGGTCTTCTTTCCGAGTTGTTATTTCTTGTATGGTCATATTAACTATTCAAACGTCATTTATATTTTTTTATTATAGTCGGCTATATCTTCTGCCGCCATCATAGGTTCTTCCTCTGGTATCTCATACTTCTTGAAACAATGGTCTTGAAGGAAAATCCTATTGAGAGTAAACGTCAATGATTCCAAAGTCTTTTCCTGCACCTTCGGCTTCAGTTCACATTCCCAAATGGCGATGGAGTGCCAACCCATCGAAGCAAGCCGACGCTGCACTTCAACGTCACGCTCCTAATTCCTCCGGATCTTCGCCACCCAGAACTCGCGGTTCGTCTTCGGAATCTTACAGCAATCGGAATTGTCAATACTCAATTGTCCATTATCAATTTGTGGCATTGCTATATGGTGTCCATGCCAAAAGCAGCCATTCACAAAGATACATGTCTTGTACTTCCGCATCACAATATCTGGCTTCCCCGGAAGTCGTGGATGATTAAGCCGATAACGGAATCCATGCCCCCATAGCCAGCGACGCACCACCATCTCGGCTTCGTGTCCTTGCCGTGGATGGCCGCCATGTTGTTGTGCCGCTGCTGTGGTGAGAGCTTATCCATTCATCAAACCAGTTAAATTCTCAAACGTAGTGTCAAGGAACGTATCCTTAATCATTCCGGCAGTCTTAATCTTCATGAAATCATCAGACAGACTCCGATTGTAAGTGAGTTCAAAGGCAAGCCGGATATCATCAGTCACGGCATCCGTTCCTTCCAGCTGTTTGACATCACGCCCCGTTATCGTCCTGACTCCAGTTATCTCATACACATCCCGGATGCCTCTGCCAGGAAAATATGGAATGAAGAAATGCAGGTTATGAAGCATAATCGTTGACGGGAACTGAGCACCCGTATAGTATAACGTTGCCTTTCCCTCCTCAAAATCCTTATTGTAGTTCTTTCTGCTGCTTGGCCTGACTGTACCGATCAGGACCCTGTCGCCAACTTCTACAAAAGCTCCCTTTTGCGGAATCACATGCGAAATCGTAGTCACAGCTTTTGCCTCTATCAACTCATGGATGAAATGCTCCAGCAACATCCTGTTTTTCTCGTCTTTCGGCCGCAAAGGAAATGCACCGATATTGACCTGCCCGATGGTTTTGTAAAAGTTAGCCACCTGCACATCTGTAGGTTCGCCATCACCAGGAAACAAGATATAGCCGCCTATCACCTCCTTCTTCAAGGCAGCATCACCCTCATTATTGTCTTTATAGTATATGGCATCACGATAACGATGCATCTGGTTGATGGCATCATCTGGCGGTGAGTCCACTCCATTCACCTTACCGTCTATCCTGTATTTGGCATCAAACAGATAAGTCATCTTCATGCCTTTTTGAACATCATCCTTCGATAATTGGAGTACGATGTCCGGCTTTTGAGGAACAGTAGGAACGACAAGGTTCTTGATGCCGGTTCTGTCATTCTCCCATGTCGTATGTTTTGGATTATAGACCAGTTCGGCCAGTTCCACTCCGTCTTTCCTGAAAAGGATTCGTGAGTGTTCGCCCTTGCCCAGTTCCCAAGTAAACACACCGTTCATTTCCATGCGATTGCGCTGCTCCACATCCTCGGGAGTAATACCCAACTGCTCCCTCACGATATGGCTCACCTCTATAAAGCACCATATCTCGTAGAGCGTGGCAATATCCTTAGACTGCAATCGATAGATACCATCTTTCAGGGAATAGGCACGCCGCAGCAAGTTCCATGTCCGATACACCTGACTATATCCCGATGCCCGCTGGAGTACCAGGCTCTCCTGATTCAGTCCCTTGAATCTCCCCACAGTGCGGAAGAAAGGATTTCGCTGCAGATGCTTCAATGTATCCAACATTTTCTGCATCTTTTCTCTCTCTATCTCCGCAATACCGTTGAGTGCCTCAATACGCTTTTTCAGCGATTCATATTTCTCCAGAATCTGACCAAGCGCATATTTCAGGAAGCGGTTCTCCTGCGTATCATTCGACTGGACATGTTCTTCAACCCGATACAGGTGTGCAGGCTCTTTTCTGTGTTCTGCCAACTCATTCTCAATGTTGGCAGGCACACGCTTCAATTTGTCTGCCCTTAGAAACACCTCATATCCACGAAGACGCCGGCGAGGACGTTCTATGATACTCTTACATGCCTTAATGAAACGCTCCTGTTCTTTTGCAAACACATTCCACCATATCAGTTCTGGAGTGTCACCTTTCTCGTCAGGTGTGAAGCCATGGAAAGTACGTCTCAAATAGTCAAACGAGAGCATACGGTACTCCTGCTCGATGTCCTCAATTATCTTCTTCCAGTGCTCATGATAATTCAGTTTCGTACTCAGCACCTCATAGCCAAAAGTGAACCGTTTGCTTTCCGTCCCCGTCTGATAGACAATGTTCAGTTCACTCTTGCCAATATCATTACCATAGTTGATAAAGCCAGCCAGCGTATTTCCCCTGAACGTAAACCGCTCGTTGTCGCTTTGTAGCATAGACCCGAATTGTGCCTTCGTTACATGTTTCTTGAAATCCACCCAAACTGGGTATTCCGCATTGTCAAAGAACACGGCAGGAGCCTTCTCACCTTTTGCAATCGGTTCTCCATTCCGTTCTACCGACACAACACCCTCCGACCAAGTGTAAGTGGAAAGCAGATCCTTTTCTCCCACATTACTCTCCGCCTTATTCCAAATGTCGTCGAACTTCGTACAGTCAACATACATCGTGAAATCTTCGTGTTGTATGGTCAGTAGGTCCATCCTAAAGTTTTTCTTTTAGCTCAGAGAGAATATCCTGCTTGAATTGGCTTACAATCTGACCTTTCTCCTTCTCAGTAGGATAACTCCCATAAGCAAAATTCTTATTGAGAACGCCATCTACAAAGTAATGGTCGTCGAAGAAAGTGATATAAAAAGACTTCTCTATAACAATATTTGTTTCTTTTGGATGTTGCACTCCTACCATTTGACAGTGATACCATAATGATTTGGCACTTTTCACTGCTTCAAGCAACTCAGGAGTGGCAGTCTCGCGCCTTGCTCCATTGATGCCAACTCCAGCTTCTCCATCTTGAGCCTGAGACAACAGACTAACTGTTTCCACATGCTTAAACTTAAATACGGCATTAGCAGTATCTATAGATTTGTCAAATTCCTGGATAATGGGAGAGAGCACAAACTCCATAATGTTCCACACCTCTTCTTCATGAAGAAAACGATGTCTCAATTCGGCAGCAATATCCTGTTTCTTCTGTCTCTCCAGCACCTTCAGTTCCTTCATGAAGTCATCATCTTCTTCAATACTCTGCCCTTTAGCCGCTTTAATACATATTATCAGCGCCTGCTCCATACAATCCTCTATATATCTTACGAACGGAGCTATCTTGGTGATGTCTGCATGCGCACCGTCTGAAGGACTTGTCCCCACAAAGCCGTCACATGTGCTTAGGGCATTCAGATAATTCTCTTTATCTGCACTTTTTACCACTATCATTGGATAGTGATGACGAGTCAAGATGTAATTCACAAGCAAGCGGGCTATACGTCCGTTTCCATCCTCAAATGGATGGATGCGAATATATCTATAATGGAATAAAGCGCAAAGTTCCGCTAAAGTCAATTCACCTTTTTGCTCTTCCTCCCGATACCACTCAACAAGATCTTTCATAAGGGCAGGTGTTTCCTCTGGCGAAGCATATTCAAATCGATCACCAGTACAAGTAATAACACTATTTGGACGCGTCTTATATACTCCAGCATGGACTACATACGACGTCTGTTGCCCACCAGGCAACTGACGATAAACAGTATAATCCTCACGGAGAATCGTTTGATGCAGTTGGCGGATAAAAGACTCCGTCAGTGGATATTCTGATGATGCCTGCTCTCGCATCATATTTAAGCCGACGTTACTGGCTTTCATATCCTCCAGATCCTTCATGTTTGCAGCATCCACGACCTTTCCAAACAACAACAGCAACTCCGTCTGCCCATACGTCAGGGTATTGCCCTCAATATGGTTGCTGTTGTAGTTAAACTCCAGCATGAACTTTCTGTTCAGCCGCTGCAGATACTCCTCCTTTATCGGCTGAAGACTCTGCCATTCTTGATATAGTTCTTCTATCTTTCCCATACACATTCTCGTTTTTTAACTCCAGAAACTGGTGTAGCCGCTCTTCAGGCGGCCTTCCATTTCCTTCAATTTAGCCAATGAGACAGAATAGACTTTCTCGCCGTCATTCTTCTTTTCTGAATATTCCTTACCTGAAATACCTTTCAACTGCTCGCTGACAGTCTTTCCAAGTTCTTCCAGCAAATTGCCAATCTTGTCGGAATCGCCCTCAATGCGAGAGAGAATCTTCATACTTGTTATCTCGTCCAGCGCACGGGTAATCACCTCTTGCTGCGGAATCTCATTCCCCTCCTTATCCTTATTGTAAGGCAGATTGTTCACCACATACAGCAGGAACTCATTCCTGGTACGATAAGCCACCTTGAATGGAGTGCCATCCAAATTAAGATTGACAGCCTGCAAATATTTCAAAGCCGTATCGCATACCTCTTTATTCTCCCGATATACATCAACGCCTTCCACAGCCGTTCCAATCAGATTGCCAGCCTCCAGTTTGCCAATCTTCTCATGCCTATCATCCAGTCCGCCATACAAGTCCACCTCGTTCATCTCAATGGTCATAGCACGGTCAAGCACCTTACGGGAGAACGAGAACGTCGTTTCATCCATATTCACCGTACCCACCACGATGAGGTTCTGAGGAATGGCAATGCCGTACTTATTGAAACGGGCCCTCACTTCATCATCTCTCGTCAATTGAGCAGTCAAGTCGAAGTACCATTGCTCTTCGCATTTCTTTAGGATGGGGTCAGTTGTAATCACGCCATTCTCATCAGCCTTGCGACTCTCCACGACACTCAGATACTCCGCAAAATACTGCTCCACAGGAGCCAGATTCATTTCGTCCAAACAGAGGAAGTACGGAACTTCAGGATTCTCCCAAGCCTTAGCCACGAACTTCAAAAAGTCCCCTGCCACAAACACTGGGCTGCCACTCACCCGACTTACATAACCAATCAGTTCACTCGAATCATGCCAGTTTGGCTTCACCTGTACCATCTCAAAGTTCCTCGGCTTGGGGTCTTCGTATTCCGTCGAACCTTTTTCCCAACAAGCCTTTGCTAACTCACGTACGATTCGGCTCTTGCCAGTACCAGAGATACCGGCAAGAAGCAAAAAAGGCTTGGACTTGATAGCGGTGATGTAGGGGCGATATTTTTCCGGTGCTGTTAATGACGCACTGGTTTTATTTGAATTGGAAATCTTTTTCAAATCTTCTAAACTGATTTCGACAAGTTCATTAACTGAATGTTTCTGAGAAGGAACCCACACCAAATGCTTAATACGCCCTACTGTACATTTATAAAATTCAGACGTACGAGCTAGAATTGCTTCATATACAGAACGTTTATTGCCACTACCTTTTAATACACTTTCAATACTAAAGGGCTCATTTTCAGTTATACTATTTGCTAGTATGGATAATGTTTCTCTTGAGATTTTTGCATTTTCGGTTTCTCTTCCTGTGACTCTTTGTAAAGAAACAGATTCCATGGATTTATTAACAGATAATAACTTGACTTTGCTTGCCCCAGGCTTTACATAGTCAAACTCTGTATTTTTGGCAACCTCATCGAGAATATCCAATAAATAATCTACCGTCAACTTCATACACTGTAAAACTATCGAGTTAAATAATCAGATAAACTATTAGCAATTCCTTTCGCAGCAAGATATGGCACACCATTTCCTATAGTTTTGAACGCATCGGTCAACGTAATATTATGAGGTATTACGAATTCTCGGGGTAGAGACTGCAAAGCCAATGCTTCTGCAACTGATATTCTTCTTGCTTCATATGGATGAATATGAACCTCATTATTGCCATATGCTACCGTAGGAGAGTAACGCCAACGGTGCAGGCGCTTATAGCTTTTCTTTTTATCATCACCTTCATCCGTTGTTTGAAAGCGAATAAGACCAGCTTTAGGCTGGAAAAACATATCTGCATTCGGATGATGCATAACATCATTTAAAATCCACCAGTGTTGCACTGTAAGTTCCTCTATGATTCCATTTGGAGCTGGAAAATTTGCATGTTCAACATACGGATTTCTATCAGGCCAGTTTATTGCCTTAATATCTTCAATGTTATACAATTTGTGGGCATCCCAAGGAAAACCGACAAGATTTATACCTTCTACCTGTAATTTCAAATTATCAGCTATTTCTTGCCTTACACCTATCAATATTATCCTTTCCCTATCTTGCGGGACTCCAAATTCCAAAGCATTAATTAGTTGTTCAGTCAAATAATAGCCGTTATCTACAAACTGCTTTTTCAGTTGTTCAAAGAACGCCCTATGTCTTGCAGTCCTATATAGCCCCTTCACATTCTCAAAAAGAAAGAAATCTGGTAGAGCATGACAAATCAAGTCGGCATATGTTTGCGATAATCGCCCATTTTCCCCTTCTTTCCCTTTATTCTTTCCTGCCACACTAAAATCAGGACATGGAGGACCACCAATAAAGCCCGTAAGTTCTTGCTCTTTTGACTCGTTCACAAGATGCATTAGGTTTTGCATCATTTCAGGATGTTCACCATCAACATAATGAACAATATTTTCTACATGATGCCCATATATCGGTGCCGGAAGATTCATATTCTGGCGAGCATATTGATATACGTCATTAAACGCCTTATGAAACTCGTTCACATAGACAATGTTATAATGACCTTCTAGTTCAAACCCCAAGTCCAAGAATCCTGCTCCAGAAAAGAATGAAAAAATATTCATTAGCTTAATAATTATTATACATTGAACTTTTCCACGAACTTATAACATTACCTTTTTACAGCATCGTCTAAGCGCCTGCACAAATGCGACAATAAGCTAAGAATGTCTAAACAATCATTCTCTGTAAACAAACCACTTGCCTTCAAATTTTGAATCTCTTCATGTGCTAATGGATTTCTCACCCCACTCATAACACCTGCAGACATATGCTGTTGCCCCATTTCAACGTTTTCAATCGTATCTGGCTTAAAGTCCTTTCCATCTGGTCTTTTGTATTTTGCAGTTACTGAAAGAATCGATCCAAACGCAGCAAACATCAAGTCTTTTCCATCCTTCAAATTGCCTTTGGCATCTTTGGGGAATTCTGACTTTTCTTGTACGTTTGATTCATATCTTTTAATAGTTTCTGTAACCGCACGATAATAATCCTGGTTCTTATAGTCTCTATAAGAAGCGTTCTTCACGGTTTCATGTAAGTGTCTCCAATGATATTGAGCATATTCAGGGATAAGGGCATGCAATGCACCAACGACTTCACTTTGTTTGTCGCTTTCCAATTCGGAATTTTCCACGACGGAATCAACAATCTTTTCGACACCTTTCTGTATGTCTGGTGTAAGAGTTGGATACCACTGTCCAACATCAACTTTTGTTCTTTCTGTAATCTTGCGTTGCCTATCAGCTTTTCTTTGAGTACGCCAATTGCGCTCAACTAAAGATAATAGTTGCTTCAAATTATCGCGAAGTTCTGAAGTTATTTGCAAATCCCAACTCAACGACTGACGATCAGTTGATATTATATCCTCTTCTTGCTCATCTACGAAATCCACATCTAACCATCCTGTCAAGTACGAATAAAAGTGACTAGATTCTCCAACCCCGAAAAATTCCGGGGCATTTACCATACGTCCATGAGCATATAAAGTTATTCCTCGCAATCCTGGCTTTAGCGGCTTCTCCGTTGCCAATAGTTCTCCAATAATATTCTTTTTATAAAGATAATGCTCTTTTTCCTCAATAAAAGCGGGCACATTCCATGTGAATTGAGCATCAATATTTCTATATCTTAGTGTTTTATCTATAGGTATTGGCTCATTATTATTTAGTGTTATATCTGCAACAAAGTCATCATCAAAGAAATCAAAAAGGCGTGCAAGACTGCCAGCTAACCCTTCTGGATCAAAAGCAGTTTTGCGCTTAAGATTGGTTAGAATGATTGTTGTGCCTTGCTCTTGAGGATTACATGACTCTATTGTATATTGAGGCTCATAGTTTGGCGTTTTAGAATGAATAATGTCATTCCAATTCATAGTAAAGTTAACGCATTCACCATTCTTCTTTGTAACAATTTGAATCGTATCACCAATTCCGAAAAATGCCAATTTCCCCAATCCCTTACGTCCTGTTACTTTTCGTTTCCCATTAGGGCTAAGCCCGCTATCAGATTCTCTCCTTTTACGGCCTATTCGCAAAAAGTTCTCATTGATTTCATCAAATGACATTCCGACTCCTTTGTCAACAACGGCAATGCTCTTCCCCTCTTCATTATCTTTAAGAATAATATGTACTTCAGGAGATTCCGCATCATAACTATTGGCAATCAACTCTGCTATAGCATTAGGTAATTGCGAATACATCTTGACTCCCAAATGTTCTATCGTCTGGGGATCAAAACTCATTTCCAGTTTTTGATTTTTATTTTCTATATCTGCCATAATTGTCAGGAATTAGAAATTATAGTTTCACCTAACCTTCTCGCATATTCGCATGGCACAGCATTTCCTATTAGCCGTGCTGTGGTTGAAATACTATTAGTTTTAAACACATAATCGATAGGGAATGTCTGCAAAGTTGCACCTTCCCTTAAAGAGATGGCCCTATCTTCATCAGGATGTCCGAAACGTCCATTAGAAATACTAAAGAATTTTGTCGTAATCGTGGGAGCTGGCTTGTTCCACCACATACGACCATAGCTATCTTTGAAGCTATCATCCTTTCCGATAAAGCATTTCAATTGTAAATCTGGATCATCAGCCCAGTCCAAACGACTTCCACCATCATGTTTTGTTTTCTTTAAACGTCTTAAACATTTGTCGCTTAATCCTGCTACAGTATGGTTGAAATCAGAATTGTCCCTATGACCAGCTTCTATTTTTTGAAAGCCATGAGATTCGCCTATGAAATCACAAAGCAATGCTTGTTTTTCATCTGCTTGTGGCAAACGAGCTTCAACATTATCTAATCTTGTTGCGATTAAAGAAAATCTTTTCCTAGATTGGGGGATGCCATAATAACTCAAGTCAATCACCTTGTATAGCATTTTACCATAGCCAAGAACCTCAAGCTTGCTTTTAAACGTCGGCCAAATACTTTGTTTGTTTGTCAATATGCCTGGTACATTTTCAACTAACACGTAACCTGGTCTATAGTATTCTATAAACCGGGCAAAATTTCTGAGAAGGTCTTTTGTCTTTAATGACGAATTCTTGTCCGTATTTATAATACTATAGAATTGACAAGGACTACATCCGACAAGTATCAAAGAATCATCATTTCGTGATATTCCAAAATTACGCTCAAAATAATCACTATGCACACGCCTTATATCTTTTTCTATAAACGCAGTGCCTTTATTGTTGAATTCATAAGTGTCTTTTGCTTCTTTGTCAATGTCGACGCCAGCTATTACGTCAATACCTGCTTGACGCAACCCGCATGTCATTCCTCCGCCTCCACAAAAGAAATCGATGGCTTTATATTTCTTAATCTCTGATACTTCTTTCATTCGTCCTTTTCAATGTTACATTTCAGAAATTCCCTCAACGGCTCCAGATACTCTGCATCCAGATTCCAATGTAACGGATTCCTATAATCACGTTTTTCTGTCTGTGCTAACTTTTGTTCATCATCAGATTTTCCCAAAAGGGCACTCAAGTAAGCATATATTTTCGCCTTTTTCCCTGGGATAGTCAATGGTGTAGTTCTTCCTTTGATTATCAGTTGTCCCAAATCGCTCTCATATTTATCCCAACATTTGAATATAGGTTCATTATTAGGATTAATAATATTTTCCAAAAGAGTTTCCAACGCACCTGCTTCTTTATCATTCGGAATCAGGAATAGCTCAAAATCCAGATTCTCCTTTTCTTTCCAACTCAGAAGTTCTGTCCGTCTCTTTTCTACATCATCGTCTGCATCAAAAATCACAAGATTCTTTCCTCCATTAGCGGACATAGTTTTCATCTTATTGGTCGCATTTTGGCGGTTGTCTTTACCATTTGTTGGAACAACAAAATCTTTTGGAATAGAAACACCAAACACATGATAAAAATACTGTTCAACAAACACCTTATCGGTTTTGCCCTCAACAAATATGTGAAATCTATCAATCATAACGCAATGCTTCTAAGTTCCACATCATTTTCGCATGCATCCGACAAGCCACCATAAGTGTATTTATATGCTTGAAGCCCCTTCAACTTGGTATTCTCTATCGTATAGAGACGCATTTCCTGTTGATATTCTGGATGTTCTTCCAGCATTTCATTCAAGTGGCTGAGCGTCTCCTTGCTATGAGTGGTAACAAACACCTGCTTGTTTGTTGTGGTTGCCAGTGCAAAGATGGCTTCCCACAGTTTCTTGTAAGCAGAATAGTGTAAGCCATTTTCAATCTCGTCTATCAGAAGGATATTGTTCATGGGATTGGCAGACGCGGCCACAATATTCAGATAACGGCGAAGACCATCACCTTGCATGTTAACCGCCAACAACTGATCGATGCCTTCCAAGCCTACGTATGCGACATTATTCAGAATCTCCAATGTGGTGATGCGGCTATCGAAATGCCTCAATTGCTCTGTTACGGTATCTTTTAACCTACGTTTTGCCAACTCAACCAAGTCATTGGCGGGATTGCCAGCGGCCAAGTCAGAAGATATAAAAGCCACGCTGTTCTTTTCTAAATATCCTTCTGCCAGTTTCTTGTTAGATATCAGCCCTTGCTGATTGGCTGTCAGACTGCACTCGTACGTATTCTTTTGCTGACCGAATTCAATATCGAAAAGCATCTTCAACGTATTCAGGAAGGTCTTTGTTTCTGATGTTGGTATCTGCCCGTTTTGCAAATCCGGCTGTGACTGCCCGTCAAAGACATAGGTCAACTCTAAAGATAAGTGACGCTTGGTATCGTCAAACAATTCGGAACATATCTCAGGTTTTACCTTTAAGTCATAATTATGGAACATATAGTTCAAGTCTGCAAAACCGCTATAATTGCGAGACCTGATAGAATTGATAGTCTGAGGCAGGTCTGGGTTGGACATCCCCATCACCAGCAAAAGGCATTCAAGGACAGAACTTTTTCCTGAACTATTCTGTCCCAGAAGTATATTAACACGGGAAAAGTCATCTATCTTCAGATGGTCAATACCTCTAAAGTTCTTTATTTCAATATTTTTGAATCCATCCATTGTCGTTATTGTTTTAAGGCTTTATGATAATTACAACTCTTTGCTTTGGGTTCCTAAATCCACTTCCAGCAGGTCTTTGATGTCAACCTGTAGCAGGCGGGCGATTTCCACGAATTGCGCCATCGATGGTTGTATCTTGTTGGTTTTCCAGCGGGAGACGGTCATGTCGGTGACACCCATCTGCTCGGCAAGCCAACGGTTGGTGATTTGCTTGTCAGCCAACACCACTCTGATTCTGTTTTGACAATCTTTCTTCGTCATCTATTTTGATTTTAGCTATTTACATGTGCAAAGATAAACATAATTTGTTAAACCACCCAACATGATGTTGAATATTATCTCGTTTTTAGCACTTTTTGTGTTTCTAACTCCTTGTTTTGTATCCGACCCATCCAAATTGCACAGTGCCTTCTCGCATTTAGTACGCCCATTTGCTATGATGCCGTAGGCATCAGATAGAGGTAGCCAGCCATACAGACATGCCGTAGGTATGTCGAAATGGCTGGAATGACGAAAAAAACATAACAATTCCGCCTGCCTTTAGGTAGGCGACAAGGGAAACAAAACATCATCCCGAATATGATTACCCGCAATCATGTGATTGTAAAGATTTTTTTCCAAAAAACAAGTCTCTGAAAAATCTCAAAAT
>JAEEGJ010013097.1_pt1 | contig 20269 bp, 18 predicted proteins | sample 8958761 | NCBI WGS metagenome assembly JAEEGJ01 (sample SAMN16246546, study PRJNA631951) | gut metagenome | biome: gut microbiome; feature: rumen; material: RS-attached | host: Bos | place: Iran: Karaj | collected 2018-10 | reverse complement strand
GTAAGAGTATTTTAATGTATTTTTCACGTAAACAACAAAGAAGAAGGAAGAAAATACATGAAAAAATTACATCTAACACGGTTTGCCGCTATGGCAACAGTCGCTCTGATGGGGTCTACCGCAGCCTGGGCTGCATCGGGAGCCGAAGCGACGGGTACTACGTTGACGTTGCAGTCGAACTCTGGTACAGATGTTGTTTCGATTGCTGGGGGGGAATTCTCTGGGATTAGTACAATTGTAGTTGACCGTGGAGGCGTTGCAGCACAAAAATATTCGACCATCATGCTTCCGGTGACCGTTATGGTGAACGAAGCTGTTGAACATACTGCGAATGAAGGAAAGGTGAAAGCTGCTTATTACCCGACGAACTACAATTCGGAAACGTTCACGCTTGACATGCAAAGTACCGATGAAATTAAAGCGAACACACCATACATTGTTAAGGTTTCGGAAAACACTAAAAGAAGATTAACGTTCAGAAATGAATCCGGCTATACTATTGTGCCTACCGGCGGTAACGAACATGCTACTACGTTGGGTAGTACTTGCTGGCAATTCACTGGTTCGTATGTGCAAAATAGTTGGGAATCTGCGGAAAGCCTTTATGGTTTCGATGCTGCTGATGGTGTTTTTGTTAAAGCTCTCAGCGCGACAATTTATCCAATGCGTGCTTACTTGACCTGTAAAAATGCTAGCCCTGTGTATGGTTTGGGTAAAGTTGCAGCCGAGGAAACTCTCCCGGATGTCATCAAAGTTCGTTTCTTGGATAAGGACGGCGGTACATTGTCCATCGGCAAGATGAACACCAGAACCGGCGACATCCAGATGCAGGACCGTTACTATGACCTCAAGGGCCGCAAGCTGAACGGCAAGCCCCAGAACAAAATCATGTACGTCAACAAGAAAGTCATTAAGCACTAGTCAAAAGGAGCAAAAATTATGAAGAAAAAAGAATACGAAACTCCTAAGATGGATACCATTGATTTCGAATACAAGACAACCCTTTTGGCCGGTTCTGTTAGGGAAAATGTTATTTTTGGCATGAATAATGATGATGTTACAGATCCCAAGGCTTAAGCCTTGAAACGTTCCCTTGACGAAATGTTTTGTGGACTCCTGCGAGTCGCTCTCGGGCTCTCGCAGGTTTTTCCGTATATTCCTACTCCTAAGGAATGGCAGGCGCTTTATACGATGGCGCACCGCCAAACGCTTTTGGGGGTCGTTTATAATGCCTTGGCTCGATTGCCCAAGGAATCGCAGCCTCCGCACCTTTTAATGCTGCTTTGGGCGAGAGATGCCGAGGCTATCCGCGGCAAGAATCTCCTTATGAATCAGGAATCGGCCCGTTACACACAACTGTTTGCCGAACGCGGGTTCCGCAGTGCTATTTTAAAAGGTCAAGCCAATGCTCGCTTGTATCCTGATCCGTTATCAAGGCAACCCGGCGATATCGACATCTATGTTCCCGGCGGTTACGACAAAGCTCAGGAGTTGTTGCATAGTCTAGGGATTCAAAATCTTGAACATTTAACTCCTGATTACCACGACATTGAATTTATAAACGAGAAAGGTGTTCTTGTAGAGGTTCATCACAAGCCTACTTCTGCAACATACGCGATTCGGTTAAATAAAACCTACGATGAAGTTCTAAAAGTTCTGGAGCCAGAACTTGAGAACCTTACGCTTACGTCTGAAGGTTTTTACAGCCCGAGCATCCGGTTTGCATTGCTCATGCAGCTAGTTCATTTGTACAAACACGCCTTGCTTTCTGGAGTAAGTCTTAGGCAGTATACGGATTACTATATACTGTTGACTCATTCTACTGAGGCTGACCGTCAATACACTTGGGAGTTTGCCCAAAAAATCGGGATGAAAAACGGTTGCGCCGCTATCATGGGTGTTCTTGGGCGTGTATTCAAGTTGCCTCAAGACAAAATGCTTTGCAAGCCAAGCAAATTCTATAGCAGAATTTTGTACAAGTCTACATTTGCAGAGGGCGATTTCGGTGCAAAAAAAACTTATAAACGAAATGTGTTTAAGCGCTGGTTCAGCGACCGCGTTCAAAATTTGCGCATATTCCCGATTGCTCCCCGGTATTACATTTATAAGGAATCTAATTACTGGAAAAGTACAATTTTGCTTATTCCCGAGCGTATTCGACGTCGTAAAATAGCGCTTTAGCATGGTCCTCCCTATAAGTTTATATCGCTTAACAATGCATTTTTTAGAGGTTCCCATAAATTAAAACTTCGCCATGGCGGAGTCCTCTTTTTTTACTAATTTGAGAATTGATGGTACGCTTTGAAAAAGATGCTCTGTATGAACTTTTGCGGATAGCGCTAGATGACGAACGCTTGCCGTGCTCTTTTTCGCATAAGTTGACCGCTGGATCTTGGGATAATCTCCATACGGAATGTGCCAAGCAACTTGTTACAGGGGTTGTTTATAGAGCTATCTGCCGTTTGCCTCATGATTTACAGCCTCCTCATAAAATCGTATTGCGTTGGGCTCTCGAAGCGGAAACTATCAAGGGGCAGAATAAGCTTTTGAATGCCGAAGCCGCTAGGCTTACGGAATTATTTGCAACACAAGGGTGCAAAACGGCTGTGCTCAAGGGCCCTGCCAATGCATTGCTTTATGTAGACCCCTATATGCGACAGGCTGGGGATATTGACTTGTGGGTTGATGGCGGTCGCGACCACGTTTTTGCGGTAATGAAGAAAATGGGGTATAAGATTCACGAAAGGGATTTGTGCTCGTCGCATCAAGTTCATTTGGATCCTGAAGAAAACGGTGTTCCCGTTGAAATTCATTACCGGCCATCTTCTGGAATATGGAATCCGTTTGCGAGTGCGCGCCTCCTGCGTTTTTTGGAAAAAGAAATCCAGAATGTAGAACGGGGGAGTGAAGGCTTTTATGTACCCTCGATCAAGTTTGCGCTTGCGATGCAGTTGGCCCATATTCAGGCTCATTTTATTAAGGATGGTATCGGCTTTAAACAAATCCTTGATTATTATGTGCTGTTGAAACATTCTTCTGAAGATGATCGTCGCGAAATTGCAAATAGACTTTCGAATTTTGGACTTTTGAAAGTTTGCGGAGCGCTCATGTGGATAATGGGCGATGTGTTTAAGCTTGATTCATCAAGGAGGCTTTGTAAGCCGGATGAAAAGCGCGGCCGAAAAATGCTCGCCATCATACAAAAAGGCGGAAATTTTGGTATTTATGAAATGGATTCGCTGAATGAAATTTCAAAGAACTTTGTTGTTCGATTTTTGAAGCATCGTTGGCGTAGTCTTCGGTTGATTTGGTTCGCTCCTGTTGATGTTATGGTGAGCGAATTGGATTATTGGAAGGAGTTTTTTAAATCTATTTCTGTTCGGATTAAATTGCGGCGATGGTCGCTTTGGGATTTGTCTCACTCTAAATATGTAAAGAAAGAAGCTCGATGATTAAGAAGTTTTTTAAAGTTGCTGAACATTTTTTTGCGGTAGAAGCCGACGAAGAAATTATGTCGCAAATGGGTAATTACGCTCCGTTTGCGGTTGATTCGTGCGAAAATCCTGTGTTTTCGGTTGCGGTGCAAGAAGCTTCTGCGCCCGGATACACCGAAGAAATCAGTCAGGATGAAGAAGGACAATCGATTTTATGCGGGCGCACGGCAGATGGTTTGCTTGCGTTTGACTTTTTGTTGTTCGGCGTATCTACGGGTGTGTTGGTGTGCGATAGTACGCTAAAACAGTCTACGTTGTTTTTGACTCCACGAGATGTTTTGGCGATGTCGACTGATGATGTCCAGCGAAAGCATGTCTTTGCTTTGAACAATTCGTTGATGGTTTTATTTGCGCTTGCGACCTCTGAATTGGATACGGCCTTGTTCCATGCGGCGGGGATCCGCTATAAGGGGCGCGGCTATTTGTTCTTGGGCAAGAGCGGAACGGGAAAGAGCACCCATGCAAGGCTCTGGCTCAAGTATAACGAGGGCTCCGAGCTGTTCAATGATGATAATCCTGTAGTGCGTTTGTTCAAAAATGCGGATGGAAAGCCGGTTGCTAAAGTTTTCGGTTCGCCGTGGAGCGGTAAGACGCCTTGCTACAAGAATGTCGAAATGGAAATGGGCGGATTCGTATTGCTATCGCAGGCGCCGTTCAATAAGATTTCGCCGTTGAAAGGTGTTGCGGCATACGCTGCTATTTTGCCTTGTATTTCTGGAATGCGGTGGGATAAAAAGATGGCCGATGGTTTGCATAAAACGCAAAACGGTCTTGCAACGTGTGTTCCATCGTGGTATTTGGAATGCCTGCCGGACGAAGAGGCGGCCACGTTGTGTTGTAAAACAGTCGTTTATGAAAATGGAGATTCCGCGCCATGAGCGGTTCGGGAAAAAAGGATGACTCGCTGATTCTTGCCGAGGCGATTCGCATGGTCAAGAGTGGCGTGAGCGTCACGTTTCCGGTAAACGGGCGGAGCATGTTGCCGTTTATCGTGGGTGGGCGCGATAGCGTGATTCTGGAAAAGCCGAAAGAATTACGGCGTGGCGATGTGGTGCTTGCCCTTGTCAAAACGAATAGTCCCGGAAAACATTACGTTGTGCACCGGATTGTTTCGTTGAACGGCGAGCATGTGGTGCTCATGGGCGATGGAAATCTTGCCTTGCGGGAATATTGTGATGTCTCGGATGTTTGTGCCAAGGTGATTTGCGTTGTAAAACCGAATGGGAAAAAATACGCTATGGCAGCTTTGCGATACCGAATCGCTGCAAAAATATGGTATATTCTGTTACCGGTTAGACGTTATTTACTATGGATTTATAGGAAGATAAAAAAATGAAAATCAAGAAAGGTTTTGTGCTGCGCGATGTGTGCGGTGAACAGGTGATTATGGGTGAAGGGATTGGTGCTCTCGATTTTGGACGCCTCCTTTGCTTGAACGAAACGGCGGCTTGGCTCTGGAAACAGGCCGAACAGCAAGGTGAATTTACCGTAGATTCCCTTGCTGAAGCGCTTTGCGGCGAATACGACGTTGGCGCAGAACAGGCTAAGGCCGATGTGGCTGCGATTGTCGCCGAATGGCAAAAGGTGAACGTGCTCGAATGAAATATATCGCTTGGCTGTGGCGCGGAACAAAAGGCTTTCGCGTAAATATTGTCGCTCGCATTTTGGCGGGAATCGCACGCGTGGCGTGCGGGCTTTTGATGATATGGCTCAGCAAGCGGTTTATTGACGAAACGATACGCACAGGATCGCAAGATGATATTGTGCGTATGATTGCGTTCCTTGTTTTTACTGTGGTGGGGACGATTGTCCTTAGGCTCCTGTATTATTACATGACTGCATCGGCCTCGGTGAAAATGACTAATGCGCTTAGGCTGTTCTATTTTGGCACGTTATTTAAGCGGCCGCTTTTTGACGGGCATGAATTGCATTCGGGCGATGTGTCGTCGAGGCTTTCGAAGGATATTGAAACGGTATCGACTTCGGTGATCGATACGCTCCCGCAGATGGCGGTGACGGGAATCCAGCTTGTAGGCGCGTTCCTTTTGATGCGCTGGTTTGATGCCCGGCTGGCATGGGCGCTGCTGTTGCTTACGCCTGTGATGGTCGTGGTGGGCAAGCTGATTTCGCGCAAGTTGCGCAAGATGACGTTAGACATTCGCGAGGGCGAAAGTCGCATCCAGATGCAGGTGCAAGAAGGCGTGGAATACAATGCCGTGTTGCGTTCGCTCGAAAGCGAAAGCTGGGTGACGGAACGCCTTGGCTTAAAGCAAAATAAGCTTGAACGCGATGTGCTGCGGCGGACTCGCTTTACGACGGTCGCGCGTTTTGCGATTGGTTCTGCGTTTGGACTTGGCTATTTGCTAGCCTTTGTGTGGGGCGGGCTTGGGCTGCGCGATGGGACGATTACGTTTGGCGTGATGACTTCTTTTTTGCAGTTGGTCGGGCAAATCCAGCACCCGATTTTGACGTTGCTTGGGATGGTGCCGCAATTGGTGCATTCGACCGCGAGTATCGACCGCTTGGATGAACTGGTGAAAAAGGCTGTGGTTGATGCTGGGGAGTGCGCGGGTGAAACGCACGGGGAAGAGCGCGGAAAAACACCTTCTGGAAAGCCTTTGGAATTGCACTCTGAACTGCGCGGGCGCCTTGGCTTGCGGTTAGAGAATGTTCGCTTTGGTTATGCGGGTGGCGATTGCGAAATAGTCCGTAATTTTTCGCACGATTTTATGCCCGGGAGCAAGGCTGCGATTATGGGCGAGACCGGTAAAGGCAAGACGACTTTGTTCAGGCTTTTGCTCGGTTTTGTAAAGCCCGATAGCGGTCGCATGGTGATTTATTCGAATGGCGCCGTTGTGGATGTTTCGGAAGAGACTCGTTCGAATTTTGTGTATGTGCCGCAGGGCAATACGCTGATGAACGGCTCCGTGCGATACAATTTGCAGTTGGCAAAGCCCGATGCGACTGACGATGAAATGCGCCGTGTTTTGCATATTGCTTGTGCTGAATTTGTAGAGACGTTGCCCGATGGGATTGATACTGAAATTGGGGAACGTGGGCATGGGCTTAGCGAAGGCCAGGCGCAGCGCATTGCGATTGCCCGTGGGCTTTTGCGCCCCGGCAACATTTTGCTTTTTGATGAAATCAGTTCTTCGCTGGATGAGGAAACCGAGGCGGAACTTTACCGCCGCTTATTCGAGGCCTTCCCGGAAAAGACGATGATCTTTGTAACGCACCGAACCGCTGTTTGCGAAATGTGCGATGAAACGGTTCGGCTGTAGGCGGAGTGTTCGGAATATTTTGAAGGAATGCCGCCGGTCTAGGGGCCGTTTTGGTGGGCGTTTCAAAAAAATGCTTTGAAACGTTGTTTTTGAAACGCTTGCGTGTTATTTTTTGAATAGGTGGGGAGCCTATTTTTTTGATTTTTATCGGAATATTGCGTTTTTGAGCTAATTTGGACTCTTTTGGGGTGCTCGGGACTGATTTCCTTTTTTGGCACGGGGTTTGCAATAGGGATGGGGAAAAAAGAAAAGCGAGGATAAAATGTCCGATTTTACTAATGATGCAGAAAAGGTTTTGGCAAAAGCGCAGAGCTTGCGTGACCGTTGTTCGCATTCCTACTTGGGTGCGGCTCATTTGGCGGTGGGCCTTGTCGAAGGTCCCGATGCGACCTTGAAGAAACTTTATAAGTCTAAAGGCGTAAAGACCTCGGAACTCCGTGGCCGTTTGGAACCGTTTGTCCAGAAAATCCCGCGTATGGAAGGCGTGAATCCGGATGTGGAACCGGATAGCGACTTAAACCGTATTTTGCGTGCCGCAGTGCAGGCGGCTCGTCAGGTCAGCCGTATGGTGACTCCGGGCGATTTGCTCGTGGCCTTGATGAAGTTCTCGGGCGACCGCGGACTGGCGAAGGTCTTTGAAGATGCGCTTGGCTCGACCGAAGTGGTGGAAACCTGGCTTTCGGACCCGTTTGCTGGTGCCGCGAATGCCGAGGAACAGTCTCCGCTGAAACTTTATGGCCGTGAACTTGTGGAAATGGCAGCGGACGGAAAGCTCTCGCCGGTGATTGGCCGTGAAGAAGAAATCCGTCGTGTGATTTTGATTTTGAGTCGTAAGACAAAGAACAATCCGTGCTTGGTCGGTGAACCGGGCGTGGGTAAGACGGCTATTGTCGAAGGCCTTGCTGAACGTATTTACCGTGGCGACGTGCCGGATGCGTTGAAGGGCAAGAAAGTCTTTGCGCTAGATTTGTCGGCCTTGATGGCGGGTGCAAAGTACCGTGGCGACTTTGAAGAAAGGCTCAAGGCGGTTATTGACGCTATTGAAGAAGATGGCAACACGCTGATGTTCATCGATGAACTCCACAACATTGTGGGGGCGGGCAAGACCGAAGGCTCCATGGACTTGGGCAATATGTTAAAGCCGAAGCTTGCTCGTGGCGAACTGCATTGCATTGGTGCGACGACGACTCAGGAATACCGCAAGTACATCGAAAAGGATTCCGCTTTGGAACGAAGGTTCCAGCCGGTGCAGGTTTCGGAGCCGAGCGAAGACGAAGCAATCTCGATTTTGCGTGGCATTAAGGAAGGTTTTGATGCGCACCATGGCGTGCGTCTGCACGACAACGCGCTCGTGGCAGCCGTGAAACTTTCGAACCGTTACATCAGTGATCGATTCCTTCCGGATAAGGCTATTGACTTGATCGACGAGGCGGCAAGCCTTGTGAAGACGCAGATGGACACCGTGCCGGAAGCGCTCGATACCTTGCAGCGTAAGGAACTCCAGATGAAGATCGAGGAACAGGCCTTGGCAAAGGAAACGGACGAAGCGAGCGTCAAACGCTTGAAAGAACTCCGTGAAGACCTTGCCGTGACGGATGCTGCGGTGAAGCAGATGCAGGAACGCTGGCAGGATCGCCGTGCTGCATTTGCCGAAGTGCAGGACTTGAAGAAATCCTTGAAGGCTGCAAAGGACGAGATGGAACAGGCCGAAGCCCGTTACGACTTGAACCGTGCTGCCGAACTCAAGTACAACAAGATTGTGAACATCGAAAAGGAACTCGCGCAGAAGACCGAAGCGCTCCGCAAGAGTGCCGAAGAAGGCGGCTTGAGCGAAGAAGTCACGGAAGAGACGATTGCGCTTGTGGTCAGCCGTTGGACGGGCATTCCGGTGACGAAGCTTTGCGAAGGTGAAAAGGCAAAGTTGTTGCACTTGGACGAACGTCTGCATGCCCGCGTGATTGGCCAGGACGATGCGGTGGAAGCCGTGTCCGAAGCCATCTTGCGTAACCGTAGCGGTTTAAGCCGCGAAAATGCGCCGATTGGTAGCTTCTTGTTCCTTGGCCCGACGGGTGTTGGTAAGACGGAACTCGCGAAAGCTTTGGCTGTGGAACTTTTCGATAGCGAAAATGCGCTTGTGCGTATCGACATGAGCGAATACATGGAAAAGCATAGCGTGAGCCGTTTGATCGGTGCACCTCCGGGATACGTGGGCTACGAAGAAGGCGGCCAACTGACCGAAGCTGTGCGTACGCATCCGTACTGCGTGATATTGCTCGACGAGATCGAGAAGGCGCATCCGGACGTGTTCAATACGCTGTTGCAGGTGCTGGACGATGGCCGTTTGACGGACGGCAAGGGCCGTACGGTGAACTTCAAGAACACCTTGATTTTGATGACTTCGAATCTGGGTGCCGAAAAGTTCCGCTTGAGCGCTGCTAGCGCCAAGAATGGTGTACCGCCGCAGGTGTCGCTCGAAGATGTCGAGTCGGATTTGCATGCGTTCTTCCGCCCGGAATTCTTGAACCGCTTGGACGAAGTGCTGGTGTTCCAGAGCCTCTCGAAACCGCAGATCCGCGATATTGTCAAGCTCAAATTTGCGGACTTGGCAAAGCGTGCGGCTCGTCAGGACTTGGTGCTTACGCTTTCGGATGCGGCGCTTGATGCGATTGCGGAAGGTGCTTACCAGCCGGAATTCGGCGCTCGCCCGATACAGCGTTACATCGAACGTAACATTGAACGCCCGCTGAGCCACGCGATACTCTCGGGCACTGTGAGTGCCGCAAAGCCCGCCGTGGTGGATTACAAGGACGGAATGTTTGTGGTGAAATAGTGATTAGTGGTTAGTGGTTGGTGGTTAGGATTGCGACAAGAACGTTTCTTTTTGCATTCCTGTTTACTGCATACTGTCTACTAACCACTTCCTACTACAATGCTGTCATAACGTAAAGAGCAATGGTTTTAACATCATTGTTCTTTTCTTGCATTACGCCTACGTCAAAGTCGATGCGCACGTGCGTTCCGCCGAATGTCAGTTCGAACTTCGGGATGATATCGACCATGAAGTCTTTGCGAAGGTTGCCAATGCTAGCCGAAGAATTGATTTCAAGGAAAATGCGGAACATTTGTCCGAAAACGAGTGTCGGAATCATGGCGCCAGAAAACTTGACGTAACCTTCTTCGCCGTTATACTTTGTTGCTCCGTCGAGGAACCCTGCGCGGAGTTCGTAGTAGTTGGCGAAGCATTTTGCAATGAACTGCTGTGTTCCGATGGTGAACACGACCGCGCTTGCGCTGATGTCGCTCAAGTCCAGGTAGCCATCGAATGCGAGGAAGGAACTTGGTCTATAGCGGTAGCGAACGCCAAGGTCAAGGGCTGTCCTTGTTTCGTTCAATTGGTTGTATGTGTTGATATCGAGCTTTGCGCCGACATCAAATTGCTTGTTGAGTCGAGTTGTAAAGTTGATGGGGAAGAGGACGTTCGAATTGAACGGGGAGCGGATGCCGATACCGAGACCGATTTTTGGGGATGGACGGCTTTCGGGGCCAAAGGTGTACCTCATGTCCCACATGTGGTCGAGTGCAAAAGCGTTGGTCGCTAAAAAGACAAATAGTAGGCAAAGAATGTGCTTCATGTCCATCAAAGTTAGATAAATCCTCTGGTAAAAGCTAAATTTACACGCGTTAAAATGGAGGTATTTGTGGTCGATCCGCGTCCAGAACTTTCTAAACTTTCCGATTATGTCCCTGGCAAGTCCATTGACGAAATTCGTGAACGTTATGGTCTTAAGAATGTTGTAAAGCTTGCGTCTAACGAAAACCCGCTTGGCGCTTCTCCGAAGGCGGTGGAAGCGTTTCATGAAATTGCAAATTCCTTGCACTTGTACCCGCGTGGCGATGCTCCGAAGTTGATTGACGACATCGCAAAAAGATTTGGCGTGAACAAGAACCAGGTCGTTATCGGTAACGGTTCTGATGAAATCATCGACATGGTGGGTAAGGCATTTATCCGCCAGGGCGACAACTGCGTGGGCGTGACTCCGACGTTCTCGGTCTACAAGTTTACGACGCTTTCGAATGGCGCTGATTTTATTGGCGTGGGCGAGGGCGAAGAACGCACTAGCCTTGATAAGCTCGCTGCTGCGATTAACGACAAGACTCGCGTGGTGTTCATTTGCAACCCGAACAACCCGACCGGCCATTATTACAATGAAGCTGAAATTCGTGCGTTCCTCGCTAAAGTGCCGAAGAACGTTCTCGTGTTCTTGGACGAGGCTTATGCGGAATTTGCGACCGCTCCGGATTTCCCGAAGCTTGCATCTGCATTGGACGAGTTCCCGAACTTGTTCATCAACCGCACGTTCAGCAAGATTTATGGCTTGGCAGGGCTCCGCGTGGGATATGCGATTGCGAATGCCGAAGTGGTGCGCCACATGTGGAAAATCAAGCCGCCGTTTGACGTGAACCAGGCTGCCCAGGTGGCGGCGATTGCCGCTTTTGCCGATACGGACCACGTTGAAGCAACGCGCAAGAACAACGCTATGGGTTTTGAATACTTGAACCGCGAATTTACGGCGCTTGGTTTCAAGGTGCTTCCGACGCAGGCGAACTTCATTTGCGTTCGCATTGGCGATAAGGCCAAGGAACTTGTTTCGTTCTTGGAACAGAACGGGATGATTGTCCGCGGGCTTACGAGCTTTGGCATGCCGGAACACATTCGTATTACAGTAGGCAAGCCCGAAGAAAATGAACTGCTTGTTTCGCTTGTTAAAAAGTGGGTCGGCTAGGAGATCGCATGTTCGAAATGGAAAGTCGAATTGCAAGGGATGAAGTTGCTCCTGAAAATCTGGAACTCTTGAAGATTGCTCTCAAAACGGCGGAACTTGCCGAAGAAAACATCCTCAAGTACTACCAGAACGATGTGGGCGTTGAATGGAAGGCCGACAAGACGCCGGTGACGATTGCGGACAAGGGAACCGAAGAACTGGCTCGCAAATTCTGGGCCAAGGAAACGCCCGGCTTTGGCGTCATTGGCGAAGAATTTGGCATTGAAAGTCCTGATGCGGAATTCCAGTGGGTGATTGACCCGATTGACGGTACGAAGTCGTTTATTCATGGTGTGCCTTTGTTCGGAACGCTGATTGCGCTTTACCACAAGAATGTTCCGATTGCAAGCGTGATTCGTTTGCCGGCGATGAAGAGCGCCGTGTGGGCGGTCAACGGAGGCGGTGCATTCTTGGATGGCCGCGAAGTCCACGCTTCGAAGGTGTCGCAGTTGAGCGATGCGCTTGTGCTTTCGGGAACTGTTAATACGATGGAAGACAAGGGCTTTGGTGAAGGCTTTACGAAACTCCGCCGCAGCGCTCGCTTGCATCGCGGCTGGGGCGATTGCTATGGGTATTATCTTGTAGCGGCTGGCCGTGCCGAAATCATGGTGGATCCGGTCGTTTCGTTGTGGGACATCGCCCCGTTCCCGCTTTTGATGAAGGAAGCGGGTGGCAAGTTCAGCACGATCGATGGCAAGATGGAACTCTTTGATGCCTGCGGTAAGCCGACGGCGCCCATTTACGAGGGGTTCACGAGCATCGCCTCGAATGGACTGTTGCACGGTGCGGCACAGGAATGCCTGAAGAAGTAAGATTTGTCGCATATAAAGTTGTTTTTGGAGATTGTATGAAAAGAATCCTTATAGGCTTGCTAGTTCTTTTTCTTTGCTGTAATGGCATGGGCAAAGAACCAGTCAAAGAAAGCTATTTGCCCTATGGAATGACTTTTCATGCTTCTTATGTGTATCCGACTACTGCGGAAATATCTCTGTTTGATATTCGTTCAGGGACTGAAGCGGACGCTTTCCATATAGGCAATTTATTTGATGTCTATTTTGGATTTGATCCGCTTCATGTTAGCATTGATCCAAATAAAGTTTCTGACGAGGCTCTATTTTCTTTGGGTGGAGCCTTAGTGGTGGGCTTGATTGTAGGGGCGTTTGATGGATATTCTCCTTCAAATGAGGTTCTAGAAGTGTTGGGCTATATACTTCTAGGAGTCCCTGTATATGCCTGGTGCGGAAACCTTTATATCCCTTTAGTTCCTAAATCATGGTTGGGATTGACGGATCAAAGTCATATTATCACTCATGTTATTTATGAACGAGGATTTCATCTACGTAGTTTTACTTACGTGAATGATATTGGCTTGCGGTGGTCTCCAATACGAACAAATAACTCCATTACTTATTTTGAAGCTGGCGTTCGTTTGGAGAAAAATTTTGCAGATGATTTTAAGTGCAAATTTTTCTTCCAGATAGGGGGTGCTGGAACAAGTAAATAGCTGATCTTTCAAAGATTAGTCCCTATAACCTAACTCTTAAACACTAAACTTTACTGGATCCTTCCACCTTCGGTGTCAGGATGACGTTTTGCTAGTAATTAGTATCTAGTAACTAGTAACTGCGGCGAAGCCGCAATTTACCACATCGTTGTATAGCTTACTGAATCAGGGGAGAACGTGAACGTTATCGTCCCTTTTTTTGCTGTATTGATGTAGGGAATGTTCAACGAATCGAGCCGCTGTACGACTTCTTTGCTCGGATGGCGGAACCGGTTGTTTTTCCCGCTTGGGATGATGGCGTACGTGGGATTGACTGCGTTCAGGAACGGTACGCTGCTCGACGTTTTGGAACCATGGTGCCCGAGCTTTAGCACGTCGCTTTTCAGATAAGCGTCTGTTTTCATGATTTCTTTTTCGCCCTTGATGGTGAGGTCTCCGGTGAGGATGGCGGAATGCCCGAGCCCCTTGAGTCGAAGCGTGATGCTTCCTTCGTTGGCTTCGACGCAGATGTCGTTTCGCGGGTGGATGGTCTGCATTTCGAAATAGGTTTCTTTCCATAGAATGCCGCGGTGGATTTTTCGGATGGGGATGTTCCTTTTTCGGGCTTCTTGGATGACTTGTTGCCATTCGGGTTTGCGTTCCTTGATGGCGCAGTCGCTTGCCCAAAGTTCCTTGACGGGGAACGTTTTCAGAATGGATTTGGCACCGCCGAAATGGTCCTTGTCGGGGTGCGTGATGATGAGCGCGTCGAGTTCCCGCACGCCGATGTGATGCAGAAATGGAACGATGATGTCTTTGCCGGAATCTTGCCTGCTGTTGTCGCCGGCATCCACGAGGAAATGCCTGCCCGATGGAGCCTCGACGAGATGGCTGTCGCCTTGCCCGACGTCGATGGTTGTTAGTTTCCACGTCGGGTGCATTGCCTTGGCGTAGCTGTTGTAGCAGAATATCCCGGCGAAAAGGGCTAGGCACGAGACGCAATAGATGCGGGCAATTCGGTTGCGCCGGATCGCGGGAATGAAGGTCAGCGCGAAGCCGATGAGCAAAAGGATGGCCGGGCTGAACGGCCCGATGGTGACGGAGGCGATGGAGGAATCCGAGATGAGCCGCGTAAGGAGGCTTGCCAGGCGCAAAAAGAAACTGGCGGCGTAGCAGAAGTGTTCGCGCAGAAAGTCGATTGGTGAAATCAGGGCGAAAAGGCCGGCTTGCATGCCCCACGAAATTCCGGGAACGACCACGATGTTCCCGAGCCAAGCCATTGGAGAGAGCGTCTTGAAATGGTGGACGAGGAACGGAGCGGTGGCGAGGGTCGCGCACAAGGTGACATAGGTGGGGTCGATGGCGAAAGCCCGGAGGGTGTTCCAGAGTTTGTTCTTCTTCAGGGATTCCGGGAAGTTGGCGAACGGGTTGAGCGGGCTTCCGATAAGGATGCCCGCGGTGGCCGCGACGGAAAGTTGGAAGCCGGGATTCCAGAGGATGCCCGGCTCGGGGAGCAGGATGAGGATGAGGGCGACCCCGAGGCTGTTCATTGTGTTGGCGGGGCGCTGGAAGAGCGCGCCGATTTGCGGTACGGAGAACATGAGGACGGCGCGGCGTACGGCGGGGGAACCGCCCGTGACGGGAATGTAGAGGAATAGCAAGGCGACGGCGATAATCCGTACGGCGCGCAGGGGGAGCCCGGTTGCCTTGAGGAAAATCATGAGGATGCCTGCGAGGAGGACGACATGGAAACCGCTGATGGCGAGTACGTGCACGAGTCCGGACCGCTGGAAATCGCTGCGGAGGGCTTCGGGAATGCCGCTCCGGTCGCCGGCGAGAAGGCCCAGTAGGAGTCCGGTCTCGGCAGGATCGAGGTAGTCGGCGAAGCGCGATTCGATCCACTTGCGGAAGTTGGCGAAGGTCCGCTCGGGAGTCCAGCGGCTGCCGATAATCCTGTAATCCTTGAAACGTCCGTACGCGGCGAATCCCTGGCTCTTGAGCCAGCCGCGGGTGTCGAAGGCGCCCGGCACCCGCGGGGGCGACACCGGGTACCACGATGCGTTGTAGCACAGGGTGTCGCCCGGATTCGCCGCCATCGCTGTGCTTGCTTTCGTAGCCCAAGGTGGTGCGACGATAGGTTCGCTTGTCACGGAATACAAATCCAGAGGCTGACTTGCATTGGCCGTGTCTGCAAATATCATGGGTTCCTGCTTGTTGCTCGGAGTTTTTTTCACTTTTGGCTTGCTTTGCGTCTTGCGCTCTGCAATCCTGACGCGGTAGCTCTCGTTTCCGTTCCTTGACTTTACGACGTAGGCGTTTCCCTTGGCTCTGCGGATGACCGATTCCACTCGGCCGCATCCATTTTCGGGGGGTGTTCTTTCTCCAGGCTCGTAGACGGAATGTTTGTTTAGTAAGGAAAGAATTTGCCAAGAGTTGTTGTTCGCAAAGTCGTAGCTTAAAATGCCTGCTGCAAGGCTCAGGAGTACGACCCACTGCCTTGAACGCGGGAAGAAGTGGTTTGCTACCGCTAGCGTGAACAAAAGTGCCGGGGCGTACGCTGGGAAGTCGAAACTGGCATACGTTCCCATGAGGACGAGTGCACTAGTGAGTGCCGGCTTGCCTACGATGGGTGCTTGCAGATCGATGAATACTTTTTTCGCGGACATAAGTGCATCCTGAATTTTTAAGAACATTTATTCGCCTTTTTTTTGTACATTGTGTATGTTCACTTTTATAAGACGTTTCATGAAGCATTTTTGTCTTGAAAAATTTTTTTTATTGTCCTTTTTTACCGTATGCCTTGTTGCTTGCGGAACGGTTGAACCTCCTGAAACGGATGAGAGGTTTGTTCCTGATGGTTATTTGAAGTTTACTCTTAACCCTAACGACAATGTTCCGGGGGATTCGATTGATGCGAATTTTGCTCATGGGGTAAGAATCTTTGTTCATCCCAAAGCTCATTATGAACTTTCGTTTGATAAAGATGTCTATGCCCAGGAGAAACCTCAGTTGCGCTTGTTCCGAGTCTACTGGGATGATCGAGTAAAGAAAAATTTTCCCTCTTGGGTCCGTACAGTTGACCCTGTTGAGGAAAATGGCCGCTATGTGTATGATTTCGTGTGCGGAGAAAGTGACCGTTCTGTTTGGGTTACCAGCTTAAATGACGGTGAAGATTTTTATAAAGGGAAAACCAAGAATGTCCGACTCAAGGCTTATGGCTCGTATTCAGATCATTTCTCTGTCAATTTAATTGTGGCGGGAAAAATCAAGGATCTTGACGTAAGTTACGACAGCCTTGCACGGATGCTCCAGCATGGCTTTGACCGGTTCTATACGAGTGTGAAAGTGGATACCGTATATGTCCGTTATGCTAATGAACATCCGATTCTTGGGAAAAGGTATTCAAAATCGGAGCCATGGATTGCTGGCCGGACCTCCGATAATCAGATGATGACGGAACTGGGCGGTTGGCCCGAACCGGACGTTTATGATGCGTTGGACGTTGTCCTTGTTCACCGGTTCAAACAAGAAGGTCTGCTTGGCCTGTCGGACTTGTTTGCGGCCAACTTGGGTGGCGGTTCTGGAAGTACGGTCGTTGTTGCAAACCACAATCGGCAGGATGACGTGGATATGGTTGTCAATGCTGAACGCATCGTGTATACGGCGTTGCATGAAATCGGTCATTTCTTTGGTCTTCGTCATACGACGGCAACCCGTTCGGACCAGGAATCTAATGGGGACTATTCTGTTTTTGACGATGGCTTTTCCGACACTCCCTACTGCTTCGAGAAAACGAGCAGCAAGGCGTTCTTGGTTAAGAAAGGCGTGACCTCTGATTTCAGGCAACCCTTCCACCAATTCACGCCTCGTTATGACTATACGGTTTCCTATCAGGCGCTGTCGGATATTTCCCGTTGTCCCGATGCATCTAACCTCATGTTCCCAATGGAATCGGAGAAGCTGCTTGAAGGTTTCAGCAAACAGCAACTAGAAGTTATCCGGGAAAATCTTATGCTTATGCCTCACTAGGCCTGGATGGATTTATGATTGCATCCCAGTTTTCGGAACAGGTCCAGCTAATCGCCTTTGTCTTGCAGAAAGGTGAAAACTGGAATGTAGATGTTATTGATGCCCTTGAAAAAACATGGGGGCCAATCCGCCACCGGGGGAAACTTTTTGCCTTTGACAAGACCGGGTATTATGAACCCGAGATGGGTACAGACCTCTATCGTGGTGTGGTATCGTTCGAAAGGACTATCCCTGCCGAAACAATCGCTTTGGAAAAGGAACGCAGTAATGCGCTTGAACTTTCGCTGGCGGCCGGACAATCGGATGTCGCCCGTTGTGTAAATATCGATATCGGTTACATGGACTTGGACAAGGTTGTTTTGCCCAGCTACAAGAGAGGGCCTTACAAACTTTATGCGGGCAGGGGCGTTTGGCTAGATATGCTCCTGAATTATTCCAAAGGCCTTTTCCACCCGACAAAATGGGCCTTTGAGGATTTTGTGAGGAATCCATACCAGCATGACCTACAATTGATTCGTGAAAAGTTCAAAAAAGCGGGATTGTTCATGGGTGAGTAGCCAGAACAATTCTATATTGGAAACAATGAAAACTTTTTTACTGAAATTATTGCCGTTGATGGTACTTGCGGCTTGCTACGATCCGGAACCCTACGTGGCTTCCGTAGAAGACAAAGGACCTTCGATTTCGGAATCGGAAATAGGGAAGGTGTTTCCCATAAATGGAGGGATTTCGCACCAGATTTGTAATCCCTCAGTTTCTCAGGATACCGCTCGTTTCCCTGCTTCGATGTTGTGGCTCAACTTTAGTAGTATGGGCGTGAAAGCTCCGGATTCGGTGTATAATGTGGTTTCGACCAAGGAACGGAAGGTGACTCAGCATGACCGTTTGACGATTTCCGATACGTCGGAAAAAGTCCTTTGGTACTTGATGCGCGATACCGCTAACGGTGATTGTCAGTTCCAAGATCCGGAATGGAGTACGCATCCCAATTTTATCGCGTCGCTCCGTGCATACGATGTTAATGGAAGCAAGTCCTGTTCTCCTGAAAATCTGGATTACGGTATCATTGCTGTGCGCATTTCGGACAAGAAGCGTTTTGTGTTCTACGATAAAAAGGAAGGCGAGTACGGAGATCCGCATATTTGGGTTGACCCCTCCGTGACGGAACCGGATACTTCTGCCTCCGATACGACAATTCGTGGGTTCTTTGGAACAGACCGCGTGCGTCTTGTTTTTGTGAGAACGAAAGAAGACAACATGCAAGTCCGCGAACTTGTGTTCCGTGATTTTGCGAATGGAGGCAAGGAAGTCAAACTGAAACTGCCGAAGGGCTACAATGGCAAGTCTCTTGAGAACCCGCTTATTTCGCCCGATGGAAAATTTGTCATCTATAATCTGGTTGATGTTTCTCAAACGAGTTGGGATGCTTATATCCAGGAACTTTCCAAAAATTCCGAACCCATGAAAATTGAAAAGCTGGACGGCATGATTAGTGCTCCGGCTCAGCCGCATTGGTTCCAGTTTGACGGTCGCCTTTTTGTGGTTTGGGTGGAAACCGATGGGTTTATACGTAACGATAAGGATTTTACGGTCAGCTCCATTCAGGATGGTTCTGCAGGCCGTACGATGATGCGCGAAATTCGGCTTTCGGCGGGTGCCGCCTCGGATCTCGCCATGGAATGGATTGGCGATGTTCGTGAGATTGCTCCGCTTCCCATGATTGGGGGCAGGTCGCCTGATAGCAAGTTCCTTGCGACAGGAACGAGCCATGGATTTATGATTGAACTCCCGTGAGGCATGCCATGAAACAGAGAAAAATTGGATACGGTTTGATGGTTGCCTTTGCTTTGGCTGGCGCATTTGTTGTTGGTTTTGAATCTCCCGTCGATGTTTCGACTCCGTGGGAATCCATTGGCGGTTGTGGTGCCGGCGGTTCCGGTGGCGGTTCTGGTGACGGCATCAAGTGGATTGGACAAGGTGTTTCGGGTGGCTATCTCGAAACGGAAGTGTTTACGAAGTACAGCGTTGGCCAGAATTTTTCGGCACTTACGCTTTCTCCGCATTTCTCTATCAAGCCCACATGGTCGACCAAACTAGGTATGACGGTCCCTTGGATGTCTCACAGGGGCGAGGTGCAGTTCCGTAGTAACCAGGCCCCGATGGACCGCAGCACGGGCGGCCTTGGTGATTTGTCGTTTGACTTCTCGAAGACGATTGGTAGCGGTGGCGCCGCTTCTCTGTCGGCATCCCTTACCATCCCGACTGGGCAGTACGACATCAAGCGCGGTACTGACGGTGCCGAGATGATTTTGCCTTCGAGTTTCCAGAAGGGTTCTGGTCTTTATTCGCTTACGCTCGGTTGGGATTACAGCCGCGATACGGATAAAGGTATCTGGCTCTATGGGCTGACTTATACGCATCCCTTCGCGATGCACCTGATATCGGGCGAGAACGAATTTAACGATACATACTGGAAGGGTTACGACCATTCCGACGACCGTTTCGAGTACCGTTTCAAGCCTTATGGCGAAAACGACCTCGGTGCCTTTACGCCGCCGTCTGTGGGAGCATCGATTGCTTACGGTTATCGCGGCCGCGCGGGCATTGTGCAGTCGTTCGGCGTGACGTTCTCCGCACCTCTCGGTGTGGCATGGATTTCGTCGGAGAAGGTGGGCGTGTACGACCCGCGTCCTGACCCCGATCACAAGGCGTGGTCCGGTGCGTTCGTTTATGGCATAGAATTCTCGGATGCTTCGTTCCCGGTGTTCCTCGCACTTTCAGTCCCCATCCACGACAAGGCGAATGCAGCTGACCCGATGGATGAATACGACGACTCCCCGATGAAGGAATGGAATGCTCCCGATTGGGACGACTTCCTGCAGCAGTGGACCATTGCCGTCGGCATCAAGGGGTGCTTCTTCTAGGTTTGAGATGAGAGGCTGGAAACTAGAGGCTAGTGAATAAGAATCACGCACTTCGTGCGTCAATATAAGACGGCGAAACCGTGATATTTCTCCCTATCCTCTAGATCCTAGATCCTAACCCCTGATCACTTCCTACTTGTACTCTCGCTACTCCTCATAGAGGATAACTCAACTAAGGCAATAAATTGCCAAGTTTCGTATAGCTCAAGTACCAAATGCTCGGCTCGGCCATGTT
>JAEEGJ010013096.1_pt1 | contig 20270 bp, 25 predicted proteins | sample 8958761 | NCBI WGS metagenome assembly JAEEGJ01 (sample SAMN16246546, study PRJNA631951) | gut metagenome | biome: gut microbiome; feature: rumen; material: RS-attached | host: Bos | place: Iran: Karaj | collected 2018-10 | reverse complement strand
TTCCGAACAGAGAAGTTAAGCCCGGCAGTGCCGATGATACTGCGGTGAAACGTGGGAAAGTAGGTCGCCGCCCACCCATACGAGAGAGCCCGCCAACGAGCGGGCTTTCTTCGTCTTATTCATTTTGCATTCCACTTTACACTCCTAGGATGTTTCTCCCTATCCACCACGCAATGAACACCCCAAACCATATCCAACAAGCCAAAGTGCCGGATAAAGCTAAATGAACCTTCCCGTTCCTCGGGAAAATGGTTAGGGCTATTACATACAACAAAGCGGGAACCAACAGGTAATTGTACTGGATCCCCTCCCAAATGTGACCGTTTAAAAACGCATGAATTGCTCGCTGGGAGCCACATCCAGGACAATCATATCCTGTCAGTAACTTGAAAATACACTTGGGCGCAAGGTGACTATGTGCAGGGTCGAAATAATGGTAAAGAATACAAAAACAAGACAATCCTATGACCCATAGGATTATCTTGTATATTGCTTTCATCAGGAAAATTGATTACATGTATTGCTGAAGGGCACCCGAAGAGAAGAAAGCGGCGACATTGGCAACAAGTCCCACGATGGCAGTGATGATAATCCATTTCTTGGCCTTGTCCGATTCACTCTTGGCCTGGTAAAAGTTACCCATTTGCCAGGCTTTGTTTACCTTGCTGGAACAAACAATACACCAAATACCCAACGGTATGCAGCAGAATAACGTCGCAAGAATGGACCAAACCATGTAGTTGTTAGGCTTCGGACCTGCATACTGAGGTTGATTCGGCTGGCTGTTGATGTTGACTTGATACTGAGGTTGAGAACCAGCGGCTAGTGGCGCTCCACAATTGGTGCAGAAGCTGCAGTTGTCAGGAACAGCTTGTCCGCAATGGGTGCAAAAACGTGTCATGAGTGTTTATTCTTTAGGGTTTAGCTTTGCAAAAATAAAAATAATTATGATTTCATCATAATCTCTGCCAAAATAATTCCAGTGGCCATCGAGGCATTCAACGATTCCGTCATGCTTCCCTCTGCCCGCGGGATGGTGATGGGATGGGTGATCAACGGCAAAATGTTGCCCCTGATACCATGCGACTCACTGCCAATGACAATGACACCCCCGGCCCAACGACCTTCTTTCTTGAAGATGTTCTCGCCCTCCAACAAAGCTCCGTAAATGGCTTTCCCGTTGCTTTTCGATTCCTCCAGAAAACGCCTCAGGTCAGTATAGACTGCCGATACTCTGAAGACAGATCCCATGGTGGCTTGGATCACCTTCGGATTCCAAAGCTCCACACAATCCTCGCTGCATACCACTTGCTTGATGCCAAACCACTCCGCAGTGCGGATGATGGTGCCCATGTTGCCGGGATTGGCAATGCCGTCCAAAGCCAACACCATCTTTTCGTCAGAATTGATCTCCATCTTGCGAATTCTGGCAACAGCTAGTATCCCCGGAGGGGTGTCCTGACCACTCATCTGCTCCATCTGAACCTCGGTGACGAGTTCCATCAACGAAGTGTCCATGGGATGCTCGTGAAGATATTTCTCTGTAGCAAATAGATAGTTGACTTCAAACGGGGAACGCAACAACTCCTCAACCATCTTCCTGCCTTCCACAACGAAAAGCTGATGCTCGTTCCTGTATTTCTGTAGCTTGAGCGACTGGATGAACTTGACTGTGTTTTTTGTAATCATGTGGCAAAGATAAAAAAAAGAAGGCTGCCTCCAAAGAAACAGCCTTCCTTATCTGATTGCAATCTGAAGATGCCTTATTCGGCAACCACTTCAAATTCGATTTCGGCTTGAACATCCTTGTGAAGTTTGATCTTGGCCTTGTAAGTGCCGAGTTCCTTCACAGCTTCTTCGTTCAGCACGATCTGCTTGCGGTCGACCTCGATGTTGCAGGCTTCCTTGATGGCGTTGGCGATCTGGATGGTGTTGACCGAACCGAAGATCTTGCCAGTGGCGGCTGCCTTGGCACCGATGGTGAGTTTCAGACCTTCAAGAGCCTTGGCCTTTTCGAGGGCCTCGTTCTTGATCTTCTCTTCCTTGTGAGCTTGTTGACGAATCTCTTCGGCCAGCATTTTGCGGTTTCTCTCGGTGGCGAGGATAGCCATTCCGTTCGGAATCAAATAGTTGCGGCCATATCCGTCCTTAACGGTCACGATTTCGTTCTTGTAGCCTAAGTTGGCGATGTCTTGTTTCAGAATAATTTCCATTTCAAATCCTCCTATTATTTCAACATGTCAGCAACGAACGGCATGAGGGCAAGGTGACGAGCTCTCTTGATGGCCTGTGCTACTTTCTTTTGATACTTGGTTGAGGTACCGGTGATGCGGCGGGGCAAAATTTTGCCTTGCTCGTTCACAAACTTCAGCAAGAAGTCGGCGTCTTTGTAATCGATGTACTTGATGCGGTTCTTCTTGAAGCGGCAGTATTTCTTTCTCTTGGTATCGACTGCGATAGGAGTCAAATATTTGATGTCGTTATTGGGTTGTTGTGCCATTTCTTTAAGTTTTAAAGGTTAAACAATTAGGCTTGGGCCTCGGCTTGCTCCTGGGCTTTCTTGCGTTTCTTCTCGTTGTAAGCGACAGCGTGCTTGTCAAGCTTCACAGTGAGGAAACGAAGAACGCGCTCGTCGCGCTTCAGCTCGGTCTCAACATTTGCAATAACTTCACCCTCGGCTTTGAACTCTATCAGGTGATAGAAGCCAGTGGATTTCTTCTGGATCGGGTATGCCAACTTGCGCATGCCCCAGTGCTCTTCATGAACGATTTCTGCACCAGCATTGGCCAGATAATCTTCATACTTCTTTACCGCTTCCTTCATCTGATCGTCAGACAAAACGGGAGTTAAAATGAAAACGGTTTCGTACTGATTCATAATTTGTTGATAATTAATGATTTAATGTTTTTATTACTTGCTCCGAAAAGCGAGTGCAAAGATAGACAAAAATCTTTAATAAACAAGCAGTTGCTTAGATTTATTTTTTGTAGAGGTCGAACACGTTCATATTGGTCCACTCGGTGGGCTGTAGCTTGCTGTCGGTCATGGTGGCGTCGAGGCTTGTAATGCGGCCTGACAGGGCCTGGTCAACGAAAGCGCAAAAGATATCGACGCTGCCGGGGAACCAGGAAGCGACTTCGTGTCCGATACCCTCGAAACGAATGAACCAATGGGGGATGCCTTGCTTTCTCATCCTCCTGTCAAGGGTCATTGAACCGTAAAGCTTGGGACTGAATGGCAATCCAAACCCCTTGAAGTTCACGATCTTGTCCTTAGTGCCGTGCATCAGCATCGTCGGTGCGGGATCAGTGTCGTATCTGAGGTCGCGTTTTCGGCACATGATGCCTCCGGCGTAGGGAATCACCGCGGCAGGTTTCCAACCTTCAGGCAAAATGGTCGCTTCCGGCAAGTCGTTGGCCCTGCAATAGTCGAGTTGCAGTACGGTGATGGCTCCTGCGGAACTACCCGTCAGTACGATTTTCGAGGGATTGACGTCGATTTCTTCGGAATGTTCGACAACCCATTTGACTGCCTCGGCACAGTCTTCCGTGGCGATGTCGATGCAGTATTGGAACAAGTTGTCGATGTTGAAAAAGCCTTGGTATTCCTCCAGTTTAGCCTTGTCTTTCAAGCCTAGCCGATAATCGATATTAATCACCGTGAACCCTCTCTTGACCAGCGAATCGGCCAATGCCGTCTGGTAACTGTCGTCGCGTTTTCCAACGACGAATCCGCCGCCGAATACCGAGATCACCGCGGCCTTGTCTGGTCTAGCCACAAGGGGTTTGTGAACGTCAAGATACAAAGTCGAGTCGCGTTCAACAAATGGATAAGTCGTCTTGGTTTGCGCCTTCGCGAAAAGAATCCCAAGAAAACACAAGGTCATCAAAAACAGTATTTTTTTCTTCATAATATCAATAGTTTGAGGGCGCAAAATTATGAAAGAATGCTGGTCAAACCCACTCGGAGTTCTGGCATCGGACACTTGGTGTCGCGTTCTACGATCAAAGTCTTGAGGCTGGCGAAAGGGAGAATTTCCTTTTCGATATCCTGGAGTGAACGGTTCCTGCCGAAATAGGCAGGGGCAAAGCACTCCCAGAACTTGATGGAAGTGGCCTTGTCCATGTGGAAGGTCTCCTTGATGAAAGCCTCGTCGGAAAGTTTGCAGCAGAGGTACACCATGCCGACATCGAACAGGTGGTTGCCATAGCAAAAATCGCCCAAATCGATGAAGTAACGCTGGTCGCCCACAAAGATGGCGTTCGAGAATTGCAGGTCGCCGTGGATCGCGGTTTCCTCCTCTGGAACGTCAGCGATGAATTTGCGGAGTTTCTCTTTCTCCTCAGCGGTGAAAAACGGGTTTTCGTTCAACAAGCGGTAATAACGATCCTTCACATTCTCAAACTGGGTGGTGTCGATGTGTATGGCATGCAGTTGCTTACACATCATGGCGAACTCTTCAGCGTATTGCTGTACCTTCTCGGGATGGTCGCCCGTAGCCCTTGAATAGGAGGTCTTTCCCAAGATACGCTTGAACCGGATTCCGTAACGGCCGTCCTCGGTAACGACATACTCGCCGGGCTCAGGGGTGGGGATGCCCATGGCATATACTTTTTTTGCAAGCATCATCTCATCCAAAGGCTGCTGTATCTTACCTGGGAAATAGAGTTTCAGCATCACCGAAGGGTCGGTCTTGTGGTCGTAACTTTCGCCGTTGGCGCCGCCGCCCGAAAGAATGTAATCGTTGAGCGTGATTTTAATGGCTTCCATTTTGTAAATGTTAATAAAAAGCAAAAATAGAAATAATTCTTGGTATTTGCTAACTTTTTGTATATTTGTCTTTTATTATCCTTATTCTGTGCTTATGGGTAAAAATTCATTTGCTAACAAACTGAGTTGGAGTATAATAGGCATCGTTTCCGTCATCTATCTGGCGGTATTGGTTATTATCGCAGTCATTTTTTATCAACTAATGACCGACGAGGCTACCCATCTCTCCCAGGAGTCGCTCGCCCACGCCTCGCGCATGTATTTCAACTTGATAGTGGTAGGTCTGTTGGGACTGGTGGTGATTTTTTTCGTATGTCGTCATGTGATCAAGACCAAGACGCGTCCTGTCACCGAAGAGTTGGAAACCACCTCCATCGCCAACGAAAGGATGGAGTCGGAACTCAACGTGGCCCGTGCCATCCAGATGGGAATGCTGAACACCAAGTTTCCCGAACAGCTTTATGCGATGCTGTGTCCCGCCAAAGAGGTGGGAGGCGACTTTTACGACTTCTCGCTTAAAGACGGCAAGCTTTATTTCGCCATAGGCGACGTGTCGGGGAAAGGCGTCCCGGCCTCGCTCATGATGGCCCTCACCAGCGTGATCATGCGATTCGTGGCTGGCCTTGGCTTGCCCATCAATACCATGCTGGAACGCATCAACAACAGTGTCAGCGAAGCCAACAGCCACGGCATGTTCGTCACCCTCTTCGTCGCCCGCCTCGATATCAGGTCGGGCCATTTGGAATACTGCAACGCGGGACATAACCCCATCGTGGTGATTCCTCCCGAGGGAGACCCCTATTTCCTAAAAGCCAAGCCGAACATCGCCATCGGCCTGTTGGGCGACTTCCATTACGAGGGCGAAAGCCTGGAACTGAAACCCGGAACGCGTCTCGTCGCCTACACCGACGGCGTGACAGAGGCCGAACAGGCAAGCCTGAACCAATTTGGCGACGACCGCCTAATGTCATGGGCCCAGGCGATAGCACAGGAGAATGCCACCATCCATGATAAAGAGGTGGTGGAAAGCCTTTATCAAACGGTGAAGCACTTCGCCGGTGACAATCCGCAGAACGATGACATTGCCATAATGAGTTTGAAATTTGACCCTAATAATATTATGACTAAAAGACGTTTCAATCCGATTAAAGACAAAAGCATCGAGATTATTGAGTTCTTGATGGCTTCGCCCGATATGCCCGCCGACGAGGAGTTGCGCTTCAAGTTGCGCCTCTCCATCGAAGAGGCTGTTGAAAATGTAGTGCGCTATGCCTACGATGGCGGCATTGGTTGGCTTGAGGTGGGCACAAGCCTGGACCACGACGCGCTGGTCCTCACCGTTGAACTCCGCGATGCTGGCGTGCCGTTCAACCCCCTGGAACAACCCGATCCCGACACCACTTCGTCAGCCGAAGAACGCCAGGTCGGTGGTCTGGGAATCTATCTTTGCAAAAAATTAATGGATAGCATCGACTACCGTTACGAAGATGGAAACAATGTGCTTACAATGAAAAAATTAATATAAATATATGGATATTATTATTAATAATGAAATGGGGAAGACCCTGGTGGTACTGAAAGGTCGAATCGACACCACCAACGCCGATCAATTTCAGCAGGACATCGCTCCGCTGATGGAAGGCGAACATCCGGATATCGAAATCGATTGCAGCGAGATGACCTATACCTCATCGCAAGGATTGCGAATCTTCCTCTTGCTTCAGAAAAGCGTCAACGCCCGGGGTGGTAAAATGGTGCTGCGAAATATGAATCCTCAGGTGAAGGAAGTGTTCGACATCACAGGGTTTTCAAACATCATCACCATCCTATGAAACTGGACCTGCATTGCGAAATGATACTCGACGAGTATCGGGCCAAACTGCCGGTGTTCGAACAGCTGAAAACGGTTGTCCTCAGTCAGTTGCACCGGTGCCTCGACGAGCACAACCTCCTTGTCTCGGGTCTCGAGGCCCGTATCAAGACGGAAACAAGTCTGTCGGGGAAGTTGGAGCTGAAAGGGTACAAATACCATACGCTCGATGACATCACCGATATCCTCGGTGCCCGCATCATCACGTTCTACAGCGATGAGGTGGATCTCATCTCCGCCTTGGTGGAGAAGCTCTTCGAAATCGACTGGGAGAATTCGGTCGACAAGCGCAAGATGTTGGAGACGGACCGTTTTGGCTATCTGTCGCTCCATTATGTTTGCCGGATTCCCCGAAAACTTTATAACGATCCTTCGATGCCGGAGCTGAACCAAATCCGATTCGAGTTGCAGATGCGCAGTACCTTGCAACATGTGTGGGCCAACATGTATCACGACATGGGTTATAAGAGCGAGGTCGAAATTCCGGTGGAGTACCAACGTAACATGAGCCGGCTGGCGGGAATGCTGGAATTGGTCGATGAGCAATTCAGCCGCATCCGTCGTGAGATTACCGATTACCGCCGCCACGTACAGTCACTGGTGGCCTCGGGCAACTTCAACGAGGTGCCGCTCAACGGTGATACCTTCCGCAGTTATCTGGAACTGAAACCCTTCCATCGTCTGGCGCAGAAAATCGCTTCGATTAACCAGGCGGAGCTTTATGAAGATTCGTTGATGCCTTACTTTAAAGTGTTTTATCTGTTGGGAATGAAGACGATAGGTGATATCCAAAACCTTTGTAACAAATATAGCGAAGGCGCCTACCAACTGGCCTTGCTCCAACTCGCAGGCACGGGACTCGATATCGTGGCTTGCTCTGTCGCCATCCAAAACCTCTGTATCGTCGCCATCCTGAAACAAGGCTTCGGTGAAGCTGGACTCCAACGGCTGTTCGGCCTGGTTTACGGCGAGAGCGACTATAACGCCCAACGTGCCCATCGGGTCTTCGAACAGGCTCAAAAGATTAATCTGATTCAGTGACATGAACAACCCTCTCAATACCGGGCTTTTCGACCGTGCAACCCTCTTCGCCACACAAGCCCATAGCGGCACCGAACGCCGTGGCAAGGGCTATCCCTATATCATCCATTGCATGGAAGCAGCCAGCATCGTAGCCACCATCACCAACGACCCCGAGATGCTTGCGGCAGCCATTCTGCACGATACAGTGGAGGATACCTCGGTGACCATCGAGCAGATCCGCTCCGAATTTGGCAACCGTGTGGCCGACTTGGTGGCGCATGAGACCGCTCCATCGCCAGACGACGCTCCTTGGCGCAATCGCAAGGAAGCTCAACTGGCACAATTAACCCAAGCACCTTACGACAGCAAGGTGGTGGCCTTGGGTGATAAACTCTCGAACATGCGGGCCCTGGCAGCCGATTACAAGACTATCGGCGACCAGCTTTGGAGGCGTTTCCACGCTCCCAACGGCAAAGAAGATGTCGCTTGGTATTACCGCTCCCTGGCCGAAGCGCTCTCTGAATTGAAAGAAACAGCCGCTTTTCAGGAATTTGTCAAATTGATTTCCGATACTTTTTGATTAAAAGTTTTCCAGGATCATCTCCAACATGAATTCCGCAGCATGGCCATTGCCGAAAATTTCGGGGAAATCGACAGGAGGCTGCTGTAGATAATGACGGCTGGCTTCCAGGATTTTGCCAAAGTCTGCGTCCGTTAAAATGCCGGCGCCGGTCTCAACGATTTCCACCCACTCGGTCTCAGGGCGCATGATGACACAGGGTTTCTGAAAGAAATACGATTCTTTCTGCACACCGCCCGAGTCGGTGAGAATCAACTGGGCGTGTTTCTCCAGTTGGATCATCTCCAAAAACGAGACGGGCTCGATGACAATGACGTTGTCGGCATGGAAGTCTCCTGCTTTCTTGCGCGTGCGGGGATGCATGGGCAACACTAAGGTGATTTCTTTGGAGAGTTCCTTGAAAGCTTCCAAAATGTCATTCAAGCGCTCGGATTGGTCGGTGTTGCTGTCGCGGTGCAAAGTGGCCAGCACGTAGGGCTTACCTTCCAAGCCAAGTTGTTTCAAGACTTGTGCTTTCTGGTCGGCGACCTTGGAGAAGTGCAAACTGTTGTCGTACATGATGTCGCCACAATGATAAACCTTGGGATGGTCGATGTCATAAGGACCGTCGTTATCTATGGGAAAACCTTCGCGTACCAGATTGTCCAGTCCTGCATGGGTAGGGGTGAAGAGCAGGGTGGAGCAATGGTCGCACACGATGCGGTTGATCTCCTCGGGCATGCTCTTGTTGAACGAGCGCAGTCCGGCTTCGATGTGGACCACGGGCACGTGAATCTTGGAGGCGGCCACGGCACCGGCCAAGGTGGAGTTGGTGTCACCGTAAAGCACGATGGCATCAGGCTTCTCGTCCAGTAGAATCTTCTCGATGCCTTCGATCATCTTGGCGGTCTGTACGCCGTGCGAGGCGGAGCCCACATGGAGGTTGTAGTCGGGGTGGGGGATGCCCAGCTCGTCGAAAAACACCTGCGACATGTTGTCGTCGTAATGCTGTCCGGTGTGTACTATGATTTCCTGGATGCGCTCTGCATAATGACTCTTGATGGCGCGGCTCAGTGCTGCGGCCTTGATGATCTGGGGCCTTGCCCCGATGACGGTGACGATTTTCATGATTTATTAATTCATCATGCCATTTTCGGCGAAGCTAAAATACGAATTTTCTCCGATAATGAGGTGGTCGAGGACGTTGATGTCCAAAATTTTTCCTGCAGAGATGATTTTCTTGGTCAATAGTTGGTCTTCCTTGCTGGGTCTGGCCACTCCTGAAGGGTGATTGTGGCAGATCATGAGGGCGGTGGCTTCCTTCAGCAATGCGTTCTTGAAGATGACCTTGGGGTCGGCCATCGTCTTTGTGATGCCTCCAATGCTGATGCGCTCGGTCTTGATGATCTTATTGCCTTGGTTGAGGTAGGCAACCATGAAATGCTCCTTGGTGGGGTCGTCGATGAGGGCGAGGAAAGTCTCGTAAGCCTCTTGGCTGTTGTTGATGGACTTGCGCTGCTCAGGCGAGGTGAGGCTCCAACGACGGCCTAGTTCCAAAGCGGCCATGATGCTCACGGCTTTGGCCTCGCCGATGCCTTTATGCTGTTTCAGTTCGTCAATAGTGAGTTTCGAGAGGTCGTAGAGGTTGTCGCCGATAGCGCTCAACATCTGCCTGGCCAGTTCCACGGCGGATAACTCGCCACTGCCCGAGCCAATCAAAATGGCAATGAGTTCAGCATTGCTCAGCGCCCCCTTGCCTTTGGCAATCATCTTCTCACGGGGACGGTCATCGGCAGCCCAATGCTTGATTGTTTTGCGACTGGTATTAATCATTGCTATATGATTATTTAAATGAGGTCGCAAATATAATTAAACTATTTCAACTAACCAAAAAAACCTCCCCTAATTGCTTAGAGGAGGCCAACATTATGATGAAAAAACTCTATTAAGCCAACTTGGCGGTGTATCTCGAGAGCTTTGACTTCAGATTACCGGCTTTGTTCTTGTGGATGATGCCGCGCTTGGCAACCTTGTCGATGATGGAATACATTCTCGACAGCTGGCTCTCGGCCTCTGATTTGTCGGTAAGGGTTCTGAATTTTCTGACTTCGTTACGCATCGACTTTGCGTAGTAACGGTTGTGCAGACGTCTCTTTTCAGTTTGACGGATACGTTTGATTGAAGATTTGTGATTTGCCATTTTCTAAATATCTCTTTTTTTGTTTCTTCTTTTCTAATCGGGCTGCAAAATTACAACTTTTTTTGATATGCAAATTATTTTACGAGAATTTTTTTGGCTTTTATGCTTCAAAAGTCATTTTGTCCTCGTTCTCTTTATGCTTTATCTCGTTGAGTGTTACGTCGATAAAGCTGTTTCTTTCAATGTTTTCACCCAGAATCTGAATCGGAATATAATTTTCCCCATAACCTCTCGCTATACCCTTTGAATCAATTCTTTCCACCAACATCCTTTGGGTTTTGCCTTTCATCATCTCGAAATACTTGAGTTTGTTCTCCAAGGAGATGCCTCTCATAATCTCGCTTCGCCGCGTCTTTTCAGGTTCGGGCACCTGGTCGGGCATGGCTGCGGCTTTGGTGCCAGTGCGTTTGGAGTATTTGAAGGTGTGAATGTGGCTGAAGCCGATTTCACGTGCGAAGTCGCAGCTTTCCTGGAAGGTCTCCTCGGTCTCTCCCGGGAATCCCACGATGATGTCAGTGGTGAGGTTGAAGTCGGGTCTGAAGGCCTTGATGCGCTGGCACATCTCACGGAATTGTTCGGCGGTATAGAAACGATGCATGCGTTTCAAGGTGTCTTCCGAGCCGCTTTGCAGGCAGATGTGCATGTGAGGGGCGAGTTTCTCGTGTTGGAACAGCTGCAGGAAACGGTCGCTGAACTGGTCGGGCTCGATGGAAGAGACCCTGACGCGGAAATCGCCCTTTATATTAATAATGTGTTCTACCAAAGTCTCGAAGTTGGTGTCGCCATCCTTGTAACGTCCCATGTTGACGCCAGTGAGGACCACCTCCTTGAAGCCGTGGTCCACCACCTTGCGGATGTTCTCGTAGATATCTTCGGCAGGACGGCTGGTGGACCTCCCTCTGACCATGGGGATGATGCAATAGGAGCAGAAGTTGTTGCATCCGTCGTGGATCTTGATCAAGCTTCTGGTGTGGAAAGTGTCGTAGGCCGGTTGGTAGCTGAACAGGTCGTGGTCGTAGCCTTCGGGGTCGCTGTGTCCCAACTTGAAATGCTCTTCCACGATGTCGAAGATGGCCGACTTGCGCTCGTTGTCGATGACATAGTCGGCGATGCCGCTCTCAATCAGCTCTTGCTTGCGGTGGTTCACCATGCATCCGGTGACCACAATCAAGGCCTCGGGATTTTTCCTCCTGATCTGATGGATGGCCTGTCGGCATTTCTGGTCGCTGGTGTTGGTCACGGTGCAGGTGTTCACCACGAAGATGTCGGCCTCGCCCGAGTCCGTCACTTCGTAGCCCCCCGCCTTGAACCTCGACGCCAACGCATCGGTCTCAAAGAGGTTCACCCGGCAACCTAATGTTTTGAAAGCGATTTTTTTCATGCGTCGGCCTCCTTTCGTCTAGCACGGTATTTTTGTCTTGGATGGTTGGGGATGTTCTCGTACATCTTTTCAAGGACATCGGTCATTTGAGGCAAGACTTTGTTTCTGATATAGTTCTTGTCTCTCTCAAAGAAGAAAGCGATCTCTTCTAAAGTACGCCATTCAGAGCAATAATCTGCAATTAGTTTTTTTAGTTCATCTCTTGAATATTTAACTTTTGAGGTTGCAACCTTTTGGCTTGAGGTTGCAACCTTTTGGCTTGAGGTTGCAACCTTTTGGTCGGAGGTTGCCACCTTTCCCTTCTTAAATAAATCAACACCATAAACATGATACTTTGTTCCTCTCCCATATCCCGAAGATTCCAGTAATTGAAGTTTACATAGTTTCCCTAACATTTTCGAGATATCCGCTTTATGCATTTCCAAAGCATATTGCAATCTTTCATTGGAGATTTGTTGCAGGTCTTCGTATTCGTAGATTCGTCTCATCAGATGCAGCCGCTAATCGAGTTATCGTTGGATTTGTGATTTAATGCTGCAAAGATATGGAATTCTTTTTTTAAATATTAAATAATGGATCAGAAATTACTGCAATCAACTACCAAATAAACTGTGCGACGGCTCACATGCTCTACCATCCATTGGATACGTTCACGGAGTTTCATCTCATAGTCGTTTTTCACCTTAAAATAGGCTATTTTCTTTGAATCAGCAATGTTTTTGCTTTTAATTTGTCCACGAAACGCTTTTTTCTTTTCGTGGATGATTAGCGAACACTTATTCATCCATGAAATGTGTTTTTTCTGTTTCGTGGATGATTAGGGAGTGTCTATTTGCCTACATTTGACTTTCCCTGAAAAAGGTTGACAGATTTGGGAAGGTTAAACTGATATTTAACCACGACTTTTAGTGCTTCAAACAATGAAACGCCTAATAAATAAAGCGGAGCTTTCGTATCAAAATCCATGACACTTCCAGCACCGCTTTTTCGATGGCTCAATGCCACTCGTTTCGTTCCACATAGTAGAAACAGGACGGGAACTTGTTCAACTCTCGGACATCCATCCATTTGACACAAGGTTCATTTCTCACAAACAGGTCTAATAGAAAAGCCATTAGCACGGCCTGAACCGCTATGATCACGAATATAGCATCCACTTGAATTAAAATCAAAGTACCATGCACAGAACGGGTAGACAGAATTGAGAGATCTTGACCAATAAAGCCCTATAACTTTTTCTCCGGTATACACGGATTCGAAGTGAGTACCTGCAGCTGGCAAGAAAAGACTAACACCATTACTTGCGGTAAAGAGTCTACCTGTAACACCATTTTGAACAGTCCACTTATTTGTGGTGTTTTGCAACAATTCGTCCCACTGCTCTTTTGATGGCATATGCCAATTACCACCCCAGCTGATTGAAGCTGCGTCATCTCCATTCTGTAAAGCTATCAAACCATCCACGAAACCTTCATTACCACAACTGCGATTAGTGCAATACTTTGTTAGTTTCATATAGGTGTCATTTGCATATTTATAATGTTCCCAATTAAACATTAATTTATTGCCTGTCTCACCCCATGCATAATAATTGCCAAAGCTCTCCGGAGTTTCAGCCCCCACATTACAGGTAGCCCACAACGTGCCACTCGGCAGATTAAAGTCAACATATTCGTGGCCATCTACAATGCCGTAGCCGCCAAACAATTTAGTGCCCAATTCAACGCAAGCCGATTTAATCTCAGAAGCCGAACTACCACACAACACATCGTATGCGATGCCGAATTCGCCAGTTTCAACATCAAGCATCTTCACAATAATGTAGAAATCTGACCCATCGGTGCTTGCTTCAGGTACTATGATATACTGAACACCAGCCATTTCACCCAATCGTTTTATATCTGACTCTTTCACTGCTCCAGAACGTTGGAAATTGTGTTCTTTTATTATAGCATCAAATGAAGTTCGGTCATAACCTATAAAGCCCACTGCATTTGATATTGCGGTTTCCATGCCACCACGTACTATAGTACTTTGTAACCCTGTAATGCTATTGTCACTACATTTGGTCTCCCAAACGGCAACTTTTTTAGTTTGTGCCGTAAGAGCAAAAGTAACTGCCAACAACACGACAGTTAGAATGGATTTCTTCATTTTTAGTATAGTTTTAATTTCCTTTGGCTGCGTCAATAATGGCTTGGTTGGCATCAATGAATTGTTGAAGGTCGTCGCCACCGAGGTTGTCGGGCTTGAAGCCCGAAGCGGCATCAAGCAGTTTCACATAGCGGTCGCCACGGATGCCCACCTTGGCGATGACATGATACAAGCCGGTGCTTTCGTCGAAGGTCGACTCGGCCTCGCCGAAAGGCTCGCTGGCGTGCTGGATGCTGGTGCTCACCTGCTGCCAATGCGACTTGAGGGCTTTCTGCACGTTGCCATTGACGGCAATCGCGGCACGTTCAGATTCAGCCAACACCGCATTCTCAATAACGCGCGAAATGGCAGTATAAGCCTCCAACTGGGCCATCTCCACGGCCAACGATTCCACGTCGGCCTCGGCCATGCCTGCAAACCAGCGGTATGGACGTTGGATAAGCCCTGTTCCGTCTTCGTTGAGGGTCTCCACCATCTCAATACCTTGGGTCTTGATGCTTCTTGTTGTGTTTTGGGCACACAAAATGCCTGCTGTGGCCATGAGTGCTGCAAGCAGCATGGTTTTGATATTAATATTCATCGTTTAACGTTTATTTAATGATTATCACTTTTGGGTTGACATTATAGTATTTTTCGGGCACCTCACCTATGTTGGAGCCAATATAAGTGGGGTCACACAAAAGAAAACGGTTTCCATTGATGGTTATATACGAACCACGAACCTCTGTTGGCAAAGCGATGGCAGTAGAGAGATGGTCTGGGTATTCCAGCAAAACCGCTTCAATGCCCAACAAGTCACGGATAAAGATGCTGTATAAAACCGCTCGATCCTCACAATCATTGAACGGATACCAGAACGATTCATCACCGAAATAAGTTTTTTCATATCCGAACTGCTGCATATCAGATTTATATTCAAAAGCCGTATGCATGAAATTCAGTAGCATGTTGGCTGCTTCATCAATGGCTTTTCCTTCGATGGCCTTCCGCAAAGTAGGGTAAATTGCTTGCTTAGTGCTCTCGCTGAGACCTGCATAGACAAAGTTGTCGTGTCGGCATTGCGGATAGTCGTCCATGAAATCCAACAAGTTGCGATTCAATTTCGTTTGCACGGACAACGTGGGATACTTTTTTGCAGTGAATGAACGGGATGCAATCCAGTTTTCGGCTAAGACAGGCAAAGTTGGCCGGAGCGAAGCCGTTTTTTCTTGAGGGAAAGTTTCCTGATAGATATAGCAACCCGATTCCGACTTCTTGCCAGTGATATTGTAATAGGCTTCTCCATTCATTTTATAGAACGGAATGCCATACACGGATCCATCAAACGGTATCAGAACAACAAGATAATCATCCATACGCCCCATGCGCGCCTTGAAGCCCGTTTGGGTAAGCAGATACATTTGCATTAGTGTAGCCTCGTTTGTGCCTATGCCATAATAGGCATCGCCAATGGCCTTGAAAAGCTTTATGGCAGCCCAGTCGCAAAGGTTCATCTTATCGATGAGGCGGAAGCAGTCGGCCACAAGAGCATCGCTGGCTTGGCCCGAAAGCCGTTGCCATGCGGCAGCCACGCTCTTTTCATCAATCTTGTTCAGTTTGAACTTCAAGCTGTTGTCGATGCGTACTTTGCAGGGGGTGTTGTAGAAACTGAAATTGAACCAAGGGCCTTGCGGTTCGCGAGGCTCGGGCAGAGTGGGTTTCGGTTTGGGCTGTGGCTTTGCAGGTCCTTTAGGCGATGGCTTGATTGTTGCGCCAGGGATGATGGGCATGTTGGGTATTGGCGGTTCGTTGTCGCGCACAAGCGGTACCACGGGGTCTGGCTCTGTTGGATTGGGCAAGGGAGGCTCCATGTCGAACAGTTGCCAAGCCTTGGCCATCTTGGCGGCAAACTGTGCGTTAGCCTGCCGGCGGAAGGCATCAAAGCCGTTTTCCTTCTGCTGCTGGTATTGGTTGAAGCTCTCTTGCTTGGTTTTTAGATAGTCATTAAAAGTAGGCTTTTCATCTTGAGCGAATGACATATTTGTTATTGCAAAGAGTAATAAAATGGCCATATGTATTTTTAAAATGCTCATATCACTATACAATAACTAATACACATATACTTCTACTCGTCGAAATAGGGGAAAGATATCTCTTCCTATTTCGATATATATCTTGGATAAAAGATTTATTTCAGCTTTTGGATTTGAAGAGTTTTCTATTACTCGAATAATCTGATCTCGATCTTTTATATGTAAATATGAAATTTCCTCTATGAGGGTGGAAACGTCAAAGTCATAATCTTTAGCAAAAAACCTATAATCCTTTTCGTCCAATCCGGCTCTCTTTATCTCTGTTTTAATCAGTTCCAAAACGGTTTCTGCTCTGCCAATGGAGTCTGACTCATCGGGTGCAATATAGCCCACTACCTCAAATCCTTGTATAGAATACCTTTCTATAATACCATGTATAATATTGATCGTCCTTGGGTTTATGTCGGCTGGCTCTCGTAAATTTGAGTTGTTATCGAAATAAAAAACGGCCACGGGTTCTCTCGCTAAAGGTTCACCAGATTCGTTATAAGTTGGAAGTGGTTTTTTGGGAAGGTTTTTTCTGGTTTTCATTGAACCATCCCCTCCCAATAGTTGCATTCCTATATAATCACATGTCTCTTTTATATCGGTTGGAATTGCGTCACAAAGATCGTTGACAGATTTCATGAATTGTCCTGTTTCAACATCAAGTATTTTTGCAAGAATGTAAAAAAAACCAGCTTGTTTTCCTGCTTCGGTTACAAGAATGTATTGTACCCCGGCCATTTTACCTAATTCTCGAATTTGACTGTCATCGACTGTTCCTGAGCGTTCGAATTGGTGCTCTTGTATGATGAAGTCAAAGTCCGTGCGACTATATCCCTCATATTCAGACGAATTGACTACGGCTGATTCCATGCTGCCTCGTATCATAGTGCATTCCATGCTTGTCACGCCTGCAATGTTTTTAGTTTCCATTACGGCGACTTTTTTGTTTTGGGCGCTACTGACACCTGCAATTGCAATAATCACTGTTAAAAGTACGAGTTTTTTATTCATTTTCATTCTTTATTTGGTTGTTATGGGCTTTGCCCCTCCGCTGCCTTCGCTCGTCCCTCGCTTCGGCTACTCCGGTGCTTGGCACTCCCTTTTGAGCTTAAGTTGAATGGCATGAATATGCCAGAGTTAAAACTCAGGGAACGAGGACCACGCGAAAGCCGTAGTTGTTGTAACGGTCGTCGGGGCCATCGTTGCCGCGATTCGAAACACGGCAGCTCGAGGCATCGTTGTTCCAGCTCCCGCCACGAAGCACGCGGTACTGACCCGTTGTTGCTCCCTTAGGGTTGTTGGTATCATACGAAACATAGTTGCCGCACCAGTCTTCGCACCATTCCCAAACATTGCCACTCATATCATAAATGCCTAATGCGTTGGCTTGTTTGGTGCCACAAGGGTGGGTAGAATTGTTACTATTGTCACTGTACCATGCCACACTTTCAAGATAATTGCTGCCGCTGTATTTTGTGCCCTCGTTTTTCTTTCCGCCTCGTGCGGCATATTCCCACTCGGCTTCGGTGGGCAAACGATAGGTTTTGCCCGTCTGTTGGCTCAGTCTTCGACAAAACTCCTTGGCCTCTTCCCAACTTACATAGTACATAGGATAGTCAACACCCGTGCCTCGCATTAGCCAATCAGGATTTGCCTTGTTCTTTTGCTGGTAGACAGAGGTTCCCATCACTTTTTCCCATTGGCTTTGGGTCACTTCAAGCATACCCATGTAAAAAGAGTTCACCATAACATAGCGGGAGGGGCTTTCGTCGCTATCACAATCGCTGCCCTGTTCGGAGGTGCAACCCATGGTGAAGGAACCGCCTTCCACAAAAATCATCCGCATATTGAGGCCAAAAGCCGTTTCGGAGAAGTCTTGGTTGCGCAAGGCGGGACAGCCTCCTCCACTATTGCCCGAAACGCTTCCACCAAAAAGCTGGGATCCCAACTCATTGCTGGCCTTGTAGATTGCCTGCCCAGAGGCATCGCAGAAGGTGTTTACCGCATTGCCATACTGCCCTGTCTCCACATCGAGGAGCTTGGCGAGAATGAAGAAACCATCGCCATCAGAGCTGGCCTCGGTAACAAGCACAAACTGTACGCCCGCCATCTCACCCAAACGCCTGATGTCGGCATCTTTCACCGCACCTGAGCGCTGGAAGTTTTGTTCCTTCATAATGACATCGAAAGCCGCGCGGTCGTAACCCTCATATCCAGGCGCATTGGCCACGGCCACCTCCATGCCGCCACGCACCATATTGCTTTGGAAAGCCGAAACACCTTCGATGTTCTTGGTTTCCATGACGGCAACTTTCTTAGATTGTCCTAAGCTGGTCATCGCAAAGACCAACAAAATGAATGAAAGCGATAGCAGTTTTTTCATTGGTTGATGTTTTCTTTCAATAAGTTACTGATTTCCTTGCTCACCTTTTTGTAGCCATCGCGGGCAGCCTCTTCGAAACCGAGGGTATGTGAGCCTTTCACCGAGATTTCATCCTCGAAAATGCGCTGGCCGGTAGCGTTTTTGTCGATGGCGACGGCGGCATCCACATAACTGAAATAAGCCGAGCCACCGGCAGTGTTCATTCTGTTGTACTCACGCGCCGAGGCATCTATTCGGATGATGTAGTCGGCAACGGTAGGATCGGCCACGAAGTTGCATCCCGTGGCCGACAGTTCGCCTTTCACTTCGTTTTGCAGTTTGACGTACTTATTCCCGAAAAGGTCGGCATTGCACACCACGCAATACGTGGTGCCGTGCTCCAGTTCTGCCAATTTCGCTTTCACAATCTGCTCCAAGCGGTTCATCTCATCCAACAATGGTTGCAATTGATATTGGGACATTCCAAACACGTTGATCCAAAAGAACGACTTACCAGCTCCGTCAAACTGAGGCTGCACGTTTTGTAGTTCAGTCTTGGCTTTCGTCTTGAAGCCCGTACTGATGTAATTATCGGCAATGCGCAAAGCGTTGTTGATTTTGCTGATGCGCATTTGAATGTCGTTCTTGTAATAGTTACATGCAGCCTCCTTATTAATATATACGATAGCATACCATTTTTCGGATGCAGGGTCGAAATGTGTCCGTGTTTCGGCAAGCTGCATGTCAACATCGGTGGAAACATTACGCATCGAAGTGTAGAGAATGCTGGAACGCCCGTCTACGACATTCTTGTCCATTTGGCTCACCTCGGCTACCCGCACTTGGATCTGCTTGGAGAGATTGGTGCGAGCCAAGTCCAAGAGGTCATTCTTGAACTTGGCTTCACTCAAGTTTTGGCTGTTGCTTCCATGCTCGATATCATGGAAATAGGCATCGGTAGTGTAGCGCATCCATTCTGAAGGATAATTCTGAGCCTTAAGTTGTAGGGATGCAAGCAACAGTAATACAATTAATAATCGGTTCATCTTCAGTTGCCTTTAGCAGCATTCATGATGGATTTGTTTGTTTCGATGAACTTTTCGAGGTCATCACCGCTGAGATTAGAGGGTTTAAAATTGCCTGCTGAGTTGAGCAGTTGCTGAAAACGCTCGCCCTTGATGCCCACTTTGGCGGTGACAGTGTACATCTTCGTTGAAGGGCTGTACTCGATTTTAGTGTCGCCAATCGGTTCGCAAGCGTTCTGGATGGTTGCACTCACCTGTTTCCAGTGTGAGGTGAGTGCTTTTTGCACATCGCCGTTGTTGGCTACAGTTCCTCGCTCCGACTCGGCCAGTACTGCATTTTCAATGATGCGTGAAATGGTGGCTCGGGCTTCCAACTCAGCCATTTCGATTGCGGTCTGTTTGTCGTTGGCTTTGCCAATCCCAGCATACCATTTGTATGGCACTTTCACCATCTTGGTGCCGTCTTCGTTGAGTGCTTCCACCGTTTCAGTGCCATAAAGTTTGGTGGTTTCCACAACTACCTTTTCTCCTTCGAGACTTCTTTCTTTGTCGATTCTCGATTCAACAACTGTGCTTTTTTGGCTGCCGCAAGAAGCCAGCATAATAATGGCGGCAAAAGCTAATCCGCTCAATAGAACACTTTTTTTCATAATAGATTAAATCTGATTTTAGTATTTATAATATTGATAATCAATATTTTTTTTCATTTTTCCGTCAAATACCCAAACCCGGAATGAAACATTTCCCCTTTTTTTGCTACATACAAAAAGGAAGCGGGGTATCTCTTGTCTGTTTGAATGTGGCTTAAGGTCCTGAGAAACCCGTGTAACACAACAAACAGATGGGATACCCACGCTTTAGTACGC
>JAEEGJ010013094.1_pt1 | contig 20271 bp, 12 predicted proteins | sample 8958761 | NCBI WGS metagenome assembly JAEEGJ01 (sample SAMN16246546, study PRJNA631951) | gut metagenome | biome: gut microbiome; feature: rumen; material: RS-attached | host: Bos | place: Iran: Karaj | collected 2018-10 | reverse complement strand
TTGATAAAGACGAAATTTATAACCAAAAAGATGCTGAAGGATTTATCAATTTGTTCGGATTACCGACAAAGGTTCAAGCACTTATGAGAAAGGGAAAATAAAAATCGCAAAGCGATTTTTATTTGACGCATAGATGTATGGATGTATAGAGGGATAGAAACAACAGAAAGACAAAAATATAAAAGAGCAGAGAGAAATCTCTGCTCTTTTTTTGTTCAAATATTTTCTTTATAATTCAGATTTTGTCGTAAAATTTTTGATGAGTTTTAATAGAATCTTCTGATATGAATTGAAATCAGTATTCCTATTGCAAACATTGAAGATAGTATGCTTGAACCGCCATAAGATAACAAAAGTAAAGGTAAACCGGTAACCGGCATAAGTCCCATAACCATACCTAAATTTATTATTGCATAAAAAGCAAACATTGTTGCTATACCCATAGCGACAAGAGAACCGAACCGGTCTCTTGCTTGTTTTGCTACAACCAATGCCCGCCAAATAAACAAAAAGTAAAAAAGTATTGTAAGTTGTGCAAGTATATATCCGCCTTCTTCACCTATAACCGAAAAAATAAAGTCTGTTCTTTGTTCCGGAAGGAAACCTAATTGAGTTTGTGTACCTTTAAAAAATTTCTTTCCTGAAAATTTGCCAGAACCGATAGCTATTTTAGATTGTATAATGTTGTATCCGGCACCTCTCGAATCTATTTCCGGTTTTAAAAAAACTATGAGTCTTTTCCTTTGATATTCTTTTAAAGATTTATTTACAACTACGGAAGAAAAAGAGCCTGCCAAAATTATTGACAAAAATATTATCGGATATGCCCAACCCATAGGTATTCTTAACTTGTTTAAAAACCATTTAATTAACAAAATTATCAAAACTATCGAACCTAAAATAATTACAGAATTATGCCAATTTGATGGTGCGGTAACAAAAAAGTTTAACAATTTATTGCTTTGTAAAAGTTGCGGCTGCAACTTAAAAAATGTTACAAGTAACGGTATTAAAACCGCTAACGAGCCGTACAAAACAACCGAAAAAATATGTAAAAGACGGGCTCCGGCAACATACAACAATACAAGTGTTACCGGGAAATACGATAGAGTTGAAGAAAAGTCGGGTTGCAACATTATCAAAGCAAAGTGACCTAACGTAATACATAATGTTTTAACAAATATCGAAAGTTTTGATATTTCGTTCCAATGTTTATCTATAAATGCCGCAAGAGAAAGTATTAACATTATTTTTGTTATTTCCACCGGCTGAAAAGAAAAGAAAGGTAAATCGAACCAACCTTTAGTTCCTTTATGCGCACTTCCGAATATTAATACCGACACAAGCAAAAGGCAGGATAATATATATATAAATTTTCCGAAATGTTTATAATACTGATAATTAAAACCGGCAAGAAAAATCATGCCTACAAAACCTATACTTAAAGCTATAAATTGTGTTGTTATATATTTTGTAGGATTATCAACGTTTGAACTTGCCGAATATATTGCTATAATACCGATAAATAATAAATATAATATCGATATAAAAAAAGTTAAATCTATATTTTGAATAATTTTAGAAAATATTGATTTAGTGCCCATCGTTATTATTCCCGTTACTTAAATCTTCTTCAGGTTCTTCAACAATATTAAAATATTTTTTTAAAACTTCTTTTGCTACAGGCACTGAAACACTGCCGCCGAAACCTCCGTTTTCTACGATAACTGCCAATGCAAGTTCGGGGTTGTCTGCCGGAGCGTAAGCTACCACCCAAGCATGATCTTCACCTTGCGGGTTTTCCGCTGTTCCCGTTTTTGCGGCAACCGATAAATTTTTAAACTTTGTTCTTCTGGCTGTTCCGTAATCTACGGCAGATTCCAATGCTTTATGCAAATGTTTCCAAGTGTTTTGTCCGATTTCTATTTTTTCGTTTTCCGCCAATTCATGTTTGTAAAGAGTTTCATTTGTCACGGAATCTTTTACTTCTTCAACAAGGTACGGTTTATAAGAAACACCTTTATTTGCAACGATTGCCATCAAATTTGCCATCTGTAAAGGTGTCACCCATAAAGCTCCCTGTCCGATGGATAAAATAACTGTATCCCCTTTAAGCCAAGGTACTTTTGTTCTGGCTTTTTTCCAATCGGGAGTCGGAACAAAACCTTTTTTTTCGGAACTGATATCTATACCGGTTTTTTCTCCGAGATTAAACTTTTTTGCATATTCATCTATAACTTTAACACCTAAATCAAGCCCCAAAATATAAAAATATACATTGCATGAATATGCCATTGCAGATATTAAATTTAATCTTTTGTGACCGGCTCTTGAAGAACATGCAAAAACTCTGTCTCCCAATTCAAAGCGGCCTTCACAATCTTTTATTTTGTAAGGATCATAATGCAAATGTTCCAATGCTGCAATAAAAGTAACTATTTTGAAAGTTGAACCGGGAGGATATAATGCCTGAATACATCTGTTGAAAAAAGGTAAATTTTTGTTTTTTAAATATCTTGCGTACTCTTTAGCGGAAGAAACTTTATTCAAATCGTAACTGGGACAGGAAACAAAAGCTTTTATTGCACCCGTTCTTACATCTATTGCAACAACAGCTCCTTTACCGGAAGAAGAATTTTGTAAAGCTTCATAAGCTGTTTTTTGAAGATCCGCATCTATGGTTAAAAATAAACTGTTACCTACAATCGGCGGTTCGTAATTAAAAGCTTTTTGATGTTGTCCTCTTGCATTAACTTCAAAGGAAAAACCGCCGTCTTTACCCCTTAAATATTTATCGTAAGATTGTTCTACTCCGCATCTTCCTACAATATCTCCCACTTTTAATTCCGTATTTTCCATGTTATCCAGTTCTTCGTTTCGCAATTCGTTTACATAACCTATAACATGTGCATTTTCCACCGGATCATAACATTTTCTTTTAGGTTCGGTCACAACCGTTATTCCCGGTAAAAAAAGTTTGTTTTCTTGTATTTTAAAAACTTCGTCTATGGTTAAATTGTCGGCAAGTTTTATTACTCGTCCGTATCTCCAACTTTTTTCAATTGAAGATTTAATATCTTTCTGTAAAATTTTGCTGAGTTTTTCTATACTTTCTTCGGTTGGCTCATATTGCTGTTCAAACGGATAAAAAAGTACAACATAGTTCGGAATATTGTTAACTATAATTTTCCCGTTTGTATCGTAAATAAGACCCCTGGGAGCTCTTTCGTGTGCGGTATTTGTTCTTTGATGTTCGGAAATATTTCTGTAATAATTTCCTCTTATTATTTGCATATAAAAAAGTTTTACGGACAAGACAACAAAGCAAATTATGAAAAGTATCAATATAATTCTGTGCTTTTCCGTAAATAAATTATATGCAAATCTGTTATCGGTACTCCAAGACATTTTTCTTCTCTAATTATATTTATCAAGGTTTCTGTATTTTATTGCTTCCGCAATATGAACAGATTGTATTATTTCACTGTCGGCCAAATCGGCAACGGTTCTTGCAACTTTCAATATTCTGTCGTAAGCTCTTGCCGAAAAGCCCAATTTTTCTATTGCATTGTGCAGCATTGAACCTGCTTTTTCTTCCAATATACAATACTTTTTTATTTCTTTCGGTCCCATTTGCGCATTGCAATAAATATTTTTACCTTTAAATCTTTCATACTGAATGTTTCTTGCTTTAATTACCCTTTCTTTTATTTGTTGTGAAGTTTCGTTTGTAATATTTTTATTTGAAGTTATTTCATCAATTTTTAATGCGGGAACTTCAACCTGAATATCTATTCTGTCCATCAAAGGACCGGATATTTTTGATCTGTATCTTTTGACCTGAAACGGATTACACGTACATTCTTTATCACTTCCGTAATTTCCGCACGGGCACGGATTCATTGATGCTATTAACATAAACGATGCCGGAAAAGTTAAAGTGTTTTTTGCTCTGGATACGGTAACGATTTTATCTTCCAACGGTTGTCTTAACACTTCCAAAACATCTCTTCTAAATTCGGTTAACTCATCTAAAAATAATACTCCGTTATGCGCCAAACTCACTTCACCGGGCTTTGGATACGAACCGCCGCCTATCAAAGCAACCGATGATGTTGTATGGTGCGGACTTCTGAAAGGCCTGTCGGTAATTAAACTTTCTCCTGCCTGAACAAGACCGGACACAGACCATATTTTTGTAGTTTCAACAGACTCTTCAAAACTCATTGAAGGAAGAATTGTAGGTATTCGTTTTGCTATCATTGTTTTACCTGAACCCGGAGGACCTACCATAATCATGTTATGTCCGCCCGCACAAGCAACTTCGGCAGCTCTTTTTGCAAAAAATTGTCCTTTAATGTCGGAAAAATCTATTGATGGTTTTACCGTTTTTGTTAAAGTCGGAAAATCTTCCTGATTGTAAGGTTGTACCAAAATTTCTTTTTTTAAAAATTTTATTATATCCTGCAAATTGTTAAACGGATAAATTTCTATATCTTTTGCTACACACGCTTCACTTTTATTTTTTTCGGGAACTATGACTTTTGTTATTCCGAACTTATGCAAACTTAAAACTATAGGCAGAATTCCTTTTACCGGCCTTAATTTACCGTCAAGCGAAAGTTCACCTATTGCACATATATTTTGCAGTTGGTTTCTGTCGAATATTCCGCTTGATGCAAGTATTCCGAGTGCTATCGGCAAATCAAAAGTTCCGCCCTCCTTTTTTATATCCGCAGGTGCAAGATTTACCGTTATCTTTTTTGTAGGAAAATCAAAACCTGAATTTTTTATTGCCGAAACTACTCTGTCTCTCGATTCTTTAACGGAAGTATCGGGTAAACCGACTATTGAAAATATAGGCAGGCCGGAAGATATATCAATTTCAACATCTATTAGACAAGCATCTATTCCTTGAACAGAAGCGGAATGCAAAAACGAAATCATAATGTTTTCCTGAAATAAAATTAAAATAAGATTATATCTAAAAATATAACAAGTGTGCAAACAACACACTTAAAAGTAAAATACTTACTTTTGTATTATATAATATTTTACGTTTATAAGCAAGAAAAAAACGGGAAGATTTTTTTCTTCCCGTTTTTCTATTTTAAACAGTTGTCAATAAAATTTCATTTCGTAAATTTCAGTTCGTTTTTGTTTAAATCCACTTTAATCTTGTCGCCTTCGGTAAATTTTCCTGCAATAAGTTGTGAAGATAAAGGGTTCAACAAATAAGTTTGTAACGCTCTTTTTAAAGGTCTTGCACCGAATGCCGGTTCATAACCTTTATCCGCAAGAAAATCCTTTGCTTTTTCACTGAGTTCTATAGATATTTTTTTATCCGCCAATCTTTTTAATATAGTTTTTAATTGAATATCTATAATTTTACCGATATCTTGTTTTTCAAGTCTTCTGAATATTATTATTTCATCAATTCTGTTCAAAAACTCCGGTTTAAAGTGCAAATGAAGTTCCGAATCTATTTTCTTTTTTATCTGTTCATAATCAAAATTTTCTTTTACAGGTTCTTTTTTCTTCTTATCTTTGTCGAAACCGATTTTGTCTTTATCGAAATTTATACTGTCTTGAATATATTGCGAACCGACATTAGATGTCATAATAATAACCGTATTTTTAAAGTCCACTGTTCTGCCTTTACTGTCCGTAAGTCTTCCGTCATCTAACAATTGCAACATTATGTTAAACACATCCGGATGAGCTTTTTCTATTTCGTCAAACAATACTACGGAATAAGGTCTTCTTCTAACCGCTTCCGTAAGTTGACCGCCGTCTTCAAAGCCCACATATCCCGGAGGGGCACCGATAAGTTTGGATACGGAATGTTTTTCCATATATTCGCTCATATCTATTCTTACAATGTTTCTTTCATCATCAAACAAAAAGTCTGCAAGTGCCTTTGCAAGTTCGGTTTTACCTACACCCGTAGGACCTAAAAACATAAACGAGCCCATAGGTTTGTTGGGATCCGAAATCCCGGATCTTGATCTCCTTACGGCATTGGCAATAGCATCCACAGCATCATTTTGACCGATAACTCTTTCGTGCAATCTTTCTTCCATTTTAAGAAGTTTTTGTGTTTCCCCTTCCATCATTTTAGATACGGGAATACCTGTCCATTTACCTACAACCGTTGCTATATCGTCTTCATCAACTTCTTCTTTCAACATCTTTTTGTTTTTTTGCAATACGGCAAGTTTTTTGTTTTCACTGTCCAATTCAGTTTGAATTTTAGGAATTTTTCCGTATCTTATTTCTGCAACAAGATTCAAATCTCCGTTTCTTTCCGCTTTTTGTTCGTCTGTTTTTAATTGTTCTATTTCTTTTTTCAATTTTCTTATGGAAGAAATGGTTTCTTTTTCTTTTTGCCAATGAACTTTCATTTCGTTGGACGAATTTTTTAATTTTTCAATTTCGGATTCTATAGCGGCAAGTCTTTCTTTTGCTGCAGGATCGGAATCTTTTTTTACCGCCTGTTTTTCTATTTCAAGCTGTCTTATTTTTCTTTCAACGGTATCAAGTTCTACAGGCATTGAATCTATTTCCATTCTTAATTTACTTGCGGCTTCATCTACCAAATCTATCGCTTTATCCGGTAAAAATCTGTCCGTAATATATCTTGAGCTTAAAGTTGCTGCCGCTACCAATGCGGAATCTTTTATTTTTACACCGTGATGAACTTCATACTTTTCTTTTATTCCTCTTAATATTGCAATGGTATCTTCAACAGACGGTTCACCGGTATAAACGGTTTGAAATCTTCTTTCAAGAGCTTTATCTTTTTCTATATATTTTCTGTACTCGTCAAGAGTTGTCGCACCGATAAGCTTTAATTCTCCTCTTGCAAGTAACGGTTTTAACATATTTCCGGCATCCATCGCACCTTCGGTTGCACCGGCACCTACTATAGTGTGAATTTCATCTATGAACAAAATTATTTTACCTTGTGCCGCCTGGATTTCTTTTAAAACCGCTTTTAATCTGTCTTCAAATTCACCTCTGAATTTTGCGCCTGCAATTAAAGAACCTAAATCAAGTTCTATAACTTTTTTATCTTTTAAAGTTTCCGGAACATCACCGGATACTATTCTTTGTGCAAGTCCTTCAACAATTGCAGTTTTACCTACACCCGGTTCTCCTATTAAAACAGGATTATTTTTTGTTCTTCTTGACAGTACCTGGATACTTCTTCTTATTTCTTCATCTCTGCCGATAACCGGATCAAGTTTCCCTTTTTTGGCAAGTGCGGTTAAATCTTTACCGTACTTTTCAAGAGCCTGATACTTGTCTTCCGGATTTTGATCCGTAACTCTGTTTGAACCTCTTATAGATACAAGGGCATTTAATACTTTATCCTGAGTTATTCCGTACTTATTTAAAACTTTTGTTACTTGTAAGTCCGGAAAACTTATAACAGAAAGAAATATGTGTTCCGTGGAAACAAATTCATCTTTCAAATCTTTGGCTATCTTTTCCGAAACGGTTAAAATTTTATTTAAATCGCTTGATAAGTACGGTGTTGCTCCTTGAACTTTCGGCTTGGATTCAATAAGTTTTAACACGTCTTGTTCTATCAACGGTTTTAAATCCTGTTCCGCTGCAGATAACTTACTTATAATGGTTCCAACAATGCCCTGCTCCTGTTTAAGTAAAGCATACAACAAATGTTCCGCGGATATTTCCTGGTTGCCGTATTGTATTGCAATATCCTGTGTATCCGCAAGTGCCTCTTGCGATTTTATAGTAAATTTTGATATATTCATATGTGTACCTCCTTTGTGCCAACTATATTTAATTAGCACTCTTTACTACTGAGTGCTAATATAACACAATTTAAGAATTTTGTCAAGTGTTTTGTAGTTTGGAGGACTTATGAATAAGTTTTGCAGTGTATTAGTTTGTTTATTAGTTGTAACAACGGGATGTTTTGCTCAAAGGAAAGCAGGTCTCACCGGAAAATATATTCCTTCCGATAACCATACTTTGGTTTTCTGCGGTCAAAATAATATCGACAGTACAGAATTTGTAAACATAAATAAAAAAATACCTGCCGGTTTCATGTTCTATACATCTTTGCAAAATTTGGAAGCTTTAGATGAAGATGCCGAGTACGGAACAGGTAAAATGTCGGGCAATTTCATATTAAGCAATTATAAAAAATCCGCCCTTCAAATAGGGTTGTTTTTGGTTGGCGCTTTAGAATCCGTAACAGACGGTTCTTTAGACGACAATATAAAAAAATTTGGGGACTGGATAAAAAAAGCAAAAGTTCCCGTATTTTTAAGAATAGGTTACGAGTTTGATCTTCCGGAAAATAATTACGATCCCGAGCTTTACAAACAAGCTTTTAAACATATAGTAGAAAAACTTGATGAACAAAAAGTAAAAAATGTTGCATATGTTTGGCATTCATATGCAGCATATAATACAAGAAGCATAGATCAATGGTATCCCGGAGACGAATATGTTGATTGGTGTGCAATTTCTTATTTTGCAAAACCGCAATGGTTTCCGATGGTACAATTTGCCAAAGCTCACAATAAACCGCTTATGATTGCGGAATGTTCCCCCGCACTGGGCACAAATGCTTCCGAAGTTGAAAAGATAACATGGTATAGAATATTGTTTAAATTCATAGAAAGTAAAGATGTTAAAGCCTTATGTTACATAAACGGAAACTGGGACGAGCAACCCATGTTTGAACAGTATGCCTGGGGTAACGGCAAATTAGATATTTCGGAAAACATTAAAAATTATTGGCTTGAAAATATAAGTAATGAAAGATTTATAAATTTAGACAGATTGTATAAAGAGATTAAATAATATTTGTTTTGTCTATTAAAAAAAATTTGGTATAATTTTGAATATGAAAATAAGATATTGTTTATTAACTTTAGTATTTTTAATTGTCGGTTGTACAACCGTTCCAATGACGGGAAGACACAGACTTATTTTAAGTGATGAAGCCCAGGAAAATGCAGCAGGTGCTACAAGTTACGGACAATATTTGTCCGAGTCTAAAATATCAAAAGATAAAACAAATACCGCTCTTGTAAAAAAAGTAGGTAAAAAAATTGCTGCCGTTTCCGGTTGTGACTATGATTGGGAATTTAATTTGCTTGAAAACAGTGAAGCTAATGCTTGGTGTTTGTCCGGCGGAAAAGTTGCCGTTTACACGGGAATTTTACCTTATACCAAAACCGAAGCCGGACTTGCAACAGTTATGTCTCATGAGATAGCTCATGCCATAGCAAGACACGGTGCCGAAAGGTCGGCACAAAATACTTTGCTTCAATACGGACTTGCGATAGGCGGAGCAACCCTTTCAAATAACCCGAATAGAGAATTAATATTGTTAGGTGTAAATGTTGCCGGAAATGTCGGTGTCATTTTACCTTACAGCAGAAAACATGAATCCGAAGCCGATTATATAGGGCTTTTATTAATGGCAAAAGCAGGATACGATCCTAACGAAGCAATAAAATTTTGGCAAAGAATGGCATCAGCCGCATCCGGTTCTCAAGGCGGACTTTCAGATTTTCTGTCTACCCATCCTTCGGATGAAAAAAGAATTAAAGACTTAAGAGATCATTTACCCGAAGCATTGCAATATTATAATAAGTTAAAATAAAACTTTTTACATTTCAATATTTTAAAAAGCAGAAAATATACTTAAATATATTATCTGCTTTTCTTTTTTTTATTCAAAATTCAATACTTTTTATATAACTAAAAACTTATTTAAAAATCAACATAAAAAGTTAGAAATATATAAAAAAGTTCTATAATACTAAATTCATTGACATAAATGTTTCAAATAGATAAAATTTTATCCATAACAATTTGTATTCAATAAAAAGCACGAACAAATAAATAAAAATTTTCATTAAAAATATAAGGAAATGAAGAAAAAAAGTGTTCTATATAATAAGAAGGAAATATCGGAAGCCACTTTAAGAAGATTTCCTTTTTATCATCATTATTTGAAACAATTGGAAAGTGATGGTATTAAAGAGATTTCATCAGCACAAATAGCAAAGTTCCTTGGATTTAATACTATACAGGTAAGAAAAGATATAGAAGCTACCAAAATCGAAGGCAAACCAAAAAGAGGTTATAACCTAAAAAAATTGATATCGGCTATAGAAAAATTTTTGGGTTTTTATACTAAAAATGAGGCTGTTTTGATCGGTGCCGGACATTTAGGCTATGCTCTTTTAGGTTATCACGGTTTTAAAGAGTACGGATTAGATATAATTGCCGCTTTTGATAATAATCCGGAAAGATTTAATAAATTTATAAATTATAAAAAAGTTTTTAGTATAGATAAACTTGAAGATATAATAAGCAGAATGCAAATAAAGATAGGAATTCTTACCGTTCCTTCCGCCGTTGCACAAGAGTTGGCGGACAGAATGGTAAAAGTAGGGATAAAAGCTATTTGGAATTTTGCACCTATTAAAATAAATGTTCCGAAAGATGTTGTTGTTCAACATGAAAATTTGGCTTCAAGTTTAGCTGTTTTGTCGCAAAAAATAAAGAATTTAAGATAATTAAGAATTAGTTGTTAACATAACAAGGAGAACTTACATGGAAAATCAAGGGAAATTTGACAAAGTCTGCCAAATTCTTGACGAAAACGGCAGAGACAAAGCAAGATTAATCCCAATTTTGCAGGCAGTACAGGAAGTATACAATTACCTTCCTGAAGAAATTTTGACATTCATAGCTTCTGCATTGGATATATCCCCTGCAAGAGTTTACGGAGTTGCAACATTTTTTGCACATTTTACTTTGAAAGCAAAAGGCAAACACATAATAAAAGTTTGCGACGGAACAGCATGCCACGTTAAAAGATCTACAACAATAATCGATGCAATAAGATCAAAACTTAATCTTACAGCATCAGAAAATACAACAAAAGATATGCTTTTTACTTTAGAGACGGTATCTTGTTTGGGTGCATGCGGTTTAGCACCTGCAATGGTTATAGATAACGAAGTTTACGGGCAGGTTACACCTGAAAAAGTAACAAAAATTATTGACGATATGATAAAACAGGAGGAAAAATAATGTCTGTAGATTTAGATAAAATTTCCGCTAAAGTTCAAAAAGCTTTTAAACAGATTTCAAAGAGAATAATAATTTGTGCAGGTACAGGTTGTGTGGCAAACGGATCTTTAAAAGTTTATGCTGAATTTTTAAGAGTAGCAAAAGAATTAAATGTTGAACTTTGTATAGAGTTAAACGATGAAAGCAAAGGAACTCTTGTTTCAAAGAGCGGTTGTCAGGGCTTTTGTCAAATGGGACCTTTGGTTTCCGTTATAAAAGGTAATGACGATATTCTTTATACAAAAGTTAAAGTTGAAGATGTAAAAGAAATAATTGAAAAAAGTATTATTAAAGATGAAGTTGTTGAAAGATTATGCTACAAGATTAACGACAAATTCTATAAAGGTCATGCCGAAATTCCTTTCTATGCAAAACAAAGAAGATATGTTCTTAAAAATTGCGGTTTCATAGGTGCGGAAGATATTGAAGAATATATAAGTAAAGGCGGATATGCTTCAGCCAAAAAAGCTTGTTTGGAAATGACACCCGAGCAAATTTGTAAAGAAATGTTGGATTCGGGACTCAGAGGCAGAGGCGGAGCAGGATTCCCTACAGGAAGAAAATGGGATTTAACAAGAGTTCAACCCGGTCCTAAAAAATATGTTATATGTAACGGTGATGAAGGAGATCCGGGAGCATTTATGGACAGAAGTGTTCTTGAAGGAAATCCTCACAGTGTTATAGAAGGTATGATTATAGCTGCAAAAGCGATAGGTGCAGATGAAGGTTATGTTTATGTCAGAACAGAATATCATTTAGCTGTAGAAAGAATGAAAAATGCTATTAAAAAAGCAGAAGAAATCGGAGTATTAGGTAAAAATCTTTTCGGTTCCGATTTCAGTTTTACACTTCATGTTATGGAAGGTGCGGGAGCATTTGTATGCGGTGAAGAAACAGCATTAATCGCTTCCGTTGAAGGTAAAAGAGGTATGCCAAACCCGAAACCACCGTTCCCGGCACAACACGGTTTATACGGGAAACCTACAGTAATTAACAATGTTGAAACATTATCCACCGTTCCTTTGGTAATAAGAGACGGTGCGGATTATTATAAGAAGATCGGTGTTCCCACATCTACCGGAACAAAAACATTTGCTATTACCGGTTACGTTAAAAACACAGGTCTTATAGAAGTTCCTTTCGGAACAACATTAAGAGAAATCTTGTTTGATATAGCAGGCGGAGTTACCGATGATAAAGGCAATGTTTCCGAAGATGCATTTAAAGCTGTTCAAATCGGCGGACCTTCCGGTGCATGTTTAACAAGAGAACATCTTGATTTGCCATTGGATTTCGATTCATTGAGAAAAGCAGGTGCAATGGTAGGTTCGGGCGGACTTGTTGTTATGAACCAAACAACCTGTATGGTAAATACGGCAAAATTCTTCATGCAATTTACACAAAGCGAATCCTGCGGTAAATGTGTTCTTTGCAGAGAAGGAACAAAACAAATGTTGATGATGCTTGAAGATATAACGGAAGGCAGAGCCGACGAAAAAACAATTCCTTTACTTGAACAGTTGGCAAATGCCGTTAGAGTAGGTTCTTTATGTGCTTTAGGTAAAACAGCACCAAACCCGGTATTATCTACTTTGAAATATTTCAGAGACGAATATGATGCACACGTTAAAGAAAAGAGATGTCCTGCGGGAGTATGTTCCAGCTTAACACAAATCACAATCGATCAAACAAAATGTATCGGTTGTACGGCTTGTGCAAGAAAGTGTCCTGTAGGAGCTATTAAAGGTGCAGTAAAACAAAAACATTCTATAGACCAAAGCTTATGTGTAAAATGCGGTGCTTGTGTTGCAACATGTAAATTTGGTGCTGTGAAGAGAGGATAATATATGGAAAAAACATTAACTATTAACGGTAAAAAAGTTTCTTTTGATAAAGAGAAAAATCTTTTGGAAGTTATAAGAAAAGCAAATATAGAATTACCTACATTTTGTTATCATTCCGAACTTAGCACTTACGGTGCCTGCAGATTGTGTTTGGTAAATGTAGAAAAAAGAGGTCTTGTTCCTGCATGTTCAACTCCCGCGGAAGACGGTATGGTAGTTGTAACAAACAGTAACGAAATAAGAGAATTAAGAAAGATTATAGTTGAATTGTTACTTGCAAACCACGACAGAGAATGTACTTCCTGCCACAAGAGTGAACATTGCCAACTTCAAACACTTGCAAGAAGATTGGGAATACAGTCAGTAAGATACAAAAAAATAGTTAAAGATACACCTAAAGATTTTTCAACACCGTCTCTCGTAAGAGATCCCAACAAATGTGTTCTCTGCGGTGATTGTGTAAGATTCTGCGAAGAAATTCAAACAGTAGGTGCAATAGATTTTTCATTCAGAGGTTCACATGCAACCGTAAGTCCGAGTTTCGGAAAAAGTCTTGCATCTTCAGAATGTATTTATTGCGGTCAATGTACAAGAGTATGTCCTACCGGTGCATTAACAATAAAATCCGATGTAACAAGAGTTTGGAATGCTTTAGGAAATAAAGATAAAAAAGTTATAGTAGCAATTGCTCCTGCAGTAAGAGCTGCAATCGGTGAAGCTTTCGGTATAGCAAAAGAATCCGGAACAGAAGCTGCAGGGAAAATGGTAACTGCATTAAAATCCATGGGATTCTTTAAAGTATTTGATGTTTCTTTCACGGCGGATTTAACAATTGTTGAAGAAGCAAACGAATTTGTTGAAAGATTTACAAAAGGTGAAAAATTACCTCAATTTACATCATGCTGCCCTGCATGGATAAAATTCACGGAACAATATTATCCGGATATGATAAAGAACCTTTCAAGTTGTATGTCTCCTCAAGGAATGTTCGGTTCACTCGCAAAAGAAATGTTGCCTAAAATGTACGGAATAAAGAGAGAAGATTTGGTGGTAGTTTCCGTTATGCCTTGTACAGCAAAGAAGTTTGAAGCTACAAGACCGGAACTTTCAAAAGACGGAATTCCAGACACGGATATAGTTTTAACAACACAAGAACTTGCAAGAATGATAGAAGAATCGGGACTTTCTTTTGCAAATCTTGAACAGTCTGCATTTGATATGCCTTTAGGATTTAAGACCGGCGGCGGTGTTATATTCGGTAATTCCGGAGGTGTTGCGGAAGCTGTTTTGAGAAATGTATTATCCAAAGAAAATTCCAACGATACAGACGAATTTGCATTTATCAGAGGTGAAGAAGGTATAAGAGAAGCCAACTTGAAAGTCGGTGATAAAGATTTAAGATTAGCTGTTGTTTACGGACTCGGTAACGCAAGAAAAGTTATAAAACAAATTAAGAACAAAGAAAAAGAATATGATTTAATCGAAGTAATGGCTTGCCCAGGCGGATGTATCGGCGGCGCAGGACAACCGGTATACGATAAACTTGAAGTAAGAAACAAGAGAACAAAATGTCTTTATGAAAACGACAGTGTTCTTGAACTTCATAAACCGCAGGATAACCCTTATGTTCAACAAGTATACAAAGAAATTTTGGGTGCTGTCGGCGGTGAAAAGGCTCATGAAATATTACATACATTCCATGTAAACAGAAGAAGAATAACAGAAAAACCTTTCTTGATTCAAGCTGCAACAGACGCAAACTGTGTTAAAGTAAATGTTTGTTTCGGAACAGGTTGTATGTTAAGAGGTTCTCAAAAGATATTAAAATCCATACTCGATTTTGTTGAATCCAAAAAGATTTCAGATAAAGTTGAAGTTAAAGCTTCTTTCTGTTTTGAAAAATGTTCAAGAGGTCCTGTAGTAAGTGTAGGTTCTACGGTAATTGAACAAGCAACAGCCGAAGCCGTATCGAAAGTAATAGAATCAGAAGTAAAGAAAATAAAATAAATGTTTTCATAAAAAAGATAACCTGATACTTTTTTTAGTATCAGGTTATTTTTATTTTAATATTATTTTGTATAATAAAAAAATGTTGAATATTTTAACCGGGCTACCGCAAAATAAAGAAAAAGATAATATTATATGCAACAACTTTGCAAAAAGTGTTGGCTATAAAATTATTTTAGGTTCTTCAACAATGAAAATGTATTGCAGAGAACTTAACATACAACCCGATATTAAAATAATTTCCGCAACACAATCCCCCCAATATTTTATAACCGGAATAGATATTGCAAGCGAAGGTGTTATTACATTAAATGAATGTTATAAAATATTATCAAACAAAAATTCAAACAATAAACAAGCTGTTGAAACAGCAAGTTTATTAAAACGAACCGATGAAATAAAATTTATTATCGGAACGGCGGACAACAAAGAACAACAATTCTATAAACAGAATAATTTGTTACCGAGAATTGAAATTATAAATAAGATTATTGAATTATTGAAAGATAAAAAAATCACAACCGAATTTGTTTAACTATTTTTGCATATAAGCGGTAAGTTTGCCGTAAACAAATTTCGCCAACCTTGAATTGTTTGAAACAACATCTATTTTAGATTTATTATTCTTCTCTTCATAAACAAAAAATGCAACTTCTGTGGAATCCAGTGTATATTCGTATATCAAAGTAAATTTGCTTGCAACGATATACAATTTTTTATCACTTTTAAAGTTTGTTTGAATATTATTTTCAAATAAGAAAAGATTACATTTATTATATGCTTTCCTCGGCTCTAAATCACAATCCAAGGAAAATCTTCCGTCTTGTTCCGTTTCAAAATTTTTGATTGAATAACCTGCTGCTTTTTTTGGATAATCCAATACCGCACAAGAAGACATAAAAAAAATTGTAATAAACATTAATAAATATTTCATAAGGTTAATTATACTAAAAAACAGGCAAAAAATCTTTTTTGCCTGTTTTTTAATTTATAATTTATAACTAATGTATTTTTTGCAAAGCAAAAAATCTAATAATTTATTAAAAATTGCTTTGCAATTTTTACCGGCAATTGTACATTGTAAATCGTACATTATGCATTGTCGTTATGCGGCTGCCATCATAGCTCTGTAGTTTCTTGCATCGTTCATATCCAACTGTCTCGGTAACTGTTTATCCTTATAACTATCACCATAAACTAATATTATATCTATTATGGAATTTATTGCGACTTTATCTCCTCTCTTTATTTTTTCCATATCCTGCATTATCTTTGTCATAAAGACATATTCACCTTCTTCATTTGTTCTTGTTTTTTCTTTATCTCCGCTTACCTCTTTTCTTTGTTCATCTTTATCTATGTATGTATAATCAAAATTATATTTATCTTCAATATTAAAATCTAATTGTTTATACAACAATTGTCCTAATAATTTTTCTAATCTTTTATCCTTCAGTCCAAACTCTTTATAACCTTGTACCAGTGCTGTTTTAGCTAATATTCTTTCTTTTATTATTTGTACAAATGCATCATAATCTTGTTTATTAAAATTTTTATTCTTTATTATTGCTTTTAATATTATTGCCAATTCACTGGTTTCATCCAAATTTTGAATAATAGAATCCAACATGGAATTTATATCTTCTTTGGTATATTCTTGTAATTTTTTCTGTGAATCCAAATCCAATTTTGGAATTTTATTATAATCTATGTTATACAATATATTTTCTATATCATTAAAATTAAGTTCTCCTATATTTAAACTCAATTTAATTTTTCCAATTATCGCTCCAAACTCTCTTTGAACAACATTTATATTTGCTTGTTTAAATTGTTCTACCAAAACTTCTATTCCGACAAATACAGTTCTTGGTTCCGATAAGATTATCTGTTCTAAACTCCTTTTCTTTAACATTTCACTATCTACTTTCAAAAGTTTAGTTTGTTCTAAACTATAGTAATCTTGTATATACAACTCTCCTTGTTCCATTACTATTTGTCCAGCTATTCCGTTTTCCATTTCTTTTTGTTCTATATTTTGCTCTCTGGAATCTATATATATTTCTATTCCATTTTTTCTTAATTCCAAGAGATATTCATTAAAACCATTTTCTTTATTCCCGTTTTTATCTGCTCTTAATAAATCATACTGTTCTTTTGTTATAACTTTTCTTGCTCTTCCGTTTTCTATTGCTGATTCCAATTTTCTCACATCACTTGCACCGATATACTCCAAACCTATTATTGTTTTTTGTCCGTACATTATTCCTGTTGCTCTGTTAATTTCCAAACTTGATGTTATAAACTCTTTTATCTGTTGGATTGTTTTTCCTTCCAGTTCCATTTCACCTATCTCAATTATACCTTCTTTAACTTCTATTCCATCGCCTTGTTTTGTAACTATTCCTTGAGTTTCTATGTCATCTGCTTGTTCACCGGAATTTTTCAACATTTCCATTAATGATTTTTTCAATTGTTCCGTTCCATTTAGTGTTTGAACAATTTTTATACTTTGTTGTCCTTTTGCTCCAAACATTAATAAATCGGTATTTTTTATTCTGTATATACTTGCTCCATTTATTTTTAATCCGGTATTTATCAATGTAAAACCATCTTGTAATTGTTCTATATCTTCAACTATTGCAACTTCTACTTGTCCGTCTTCGTTTAATCTTGCATTTTTTCCAAACATAACTACCGCTTCTTGTATACCGCTTGCCTTTATAAATCTGTAATCTATTGCTATATGTTTTACTATACTTGCACCTGCAAATAAAACTTTTAATATCGGTCTAAGCACTGTTTTCAACATTCTCGCTATTATTCCGTCACTATCGGTAACTTTGTATCCGTTTATAAAATCCACTAATTCTTGAGCTCCCGCTATACCGGCAGCACTTTGATGCAAAGCTACAAAATTCGGTTCAAAACTTGCTCTAAATTCTTTAAATGCTATTCTTGCAGCAACAGCAAGTGCACTTTTCCCATGTTGCAGCATAGTATTTACCATAATTGTATTTTCAGGAAGGATTGCCGCCTTATTAATTAATCCCTTCTTGTGTTCTTCAGACATACTTTCACTTTCTATTTTGTTTATATGTTCTAATATTTTTTCTAGTAATTCTGTTTCTCTTTTGTTTCCTTGTTCGTTTGATAGGGCTTCATCCGAAACAACATATTTATAAACGACATCAACAACATCAAAATCATCATTTTCAATATCATCATTCAAAATACGAATAAATTCATCAATTTCTTTTATATTATCAAAAATCAATTTTTCTTTTTTAAGCAAAAGCCCATAACTTTTGCCGAGCATTTTCCTTTCCACCTTTTCTTCTATTTCTCTCTCTATACTTTTTGCTTCTGTACTTTCTATTTTTCTTTCTATTAAGATTTTTTTTAAATAATCATTAATGTTGTTACTAAATTCATCAAAATTGTACCCATCTTTACAGCTATCTGCGGCATACATTATTGTAAGAAATATTTTGTCTCTTGATTCTTTTTTTAATTTTTGTTTTAATTTTTGTTTTAATCTTTGTTTTTTTTGTTCGTCAAGTCTTTCTTCCGACTTCATTGCTGCTTCTATTTCCAGATCTATTTCATTTATATATTCATTTATTATTGTTTTTAGTCTGTTTACTTTTGTTGTTATTTCATCAACAGAAGGAATATTTTCTATTCTCTCATCATTAACTTGCTTTTCTGTCATAAAAAGGTTATGTCGAACACGAAATATACGCAGAACACGAAATATACGCAATATCTTTGCTAACTTTAAATATTTGTAACCTTTCTTTACAGAATAATTACTTATTTTAGAACTAAACGTAAGAGCGGCTGATATAGTTGTCAATTTATCAGGCATTAAACTATTATTATCAATATTAATATAACTTAAAAAGATTAAAATCATATCTAAAAAATTATGCATTCTTTTTAAATCTTCTCCTGATACAAAACCTCTAGTATATGCCATTTTTGTTCTTATGTTTGGATCTCGGGATTTTGGCGATTTCATTTCTTCTACTACATCGTCTGTGGTGAAAACAGGTATTATTCTTAATCCTAAGTAAGAATTTGTATAATATGTGTCAACATAAACTGCATAATGGTTTTTTAATATACTACTTTTTTTCCCTGCTTTTACCTGTGTTGATATTCCCGTAATAGGATTAATTAAATCTGTACCCTCTTCATCTGATGCTTCGTTAATTTTTAATCTTATTTTTATACCGTCAATTTCTCCTGCAATAAGCGTGTTTAAACAATATTCTTCGCCAAAATGTCCTAAAATCACCTTCAGTACACCTTCTTTTTCATTATCACTAAGTCTCATAAGATATTTTAAAAAAAGTATTAAATGTTTAAAAGTTAAATTTTCAAAATTTGATTTTCTAAGATCCTTCAACTCATTCGCTTCTAAAACTCCTACTGTGTTTAAATATCTTTTAATATTATCTTTACAACCTCTATATACAGCATCTATGAACATTGACACTAGTTTCGGACACTTAAGTATGTTTAACAATATATATCTCTCTTGATTTGCATATATTTTTACTTTTTTTTGATAATTTGTTGCTATTAAAAAATGTTTTATGTTTGCCGACAAATGACCATTCTCAAATTTCACATTCTCAAGATCTGATTCCTGCATACCTGCTCTTACTAATATTCTTTTCATTTGATATGGTGACACGTATCGAGATAACCCAATTATATTATCTTCATTAATTTTAAAATCATGTAACTGGCGTTCATCAAAAGACAAATCCAATGCCTTCAAAAAGATTTTCTTTTCCGAATCTGTCAATGTTTCTAAACTCTTGTCTCGGATTTTTTCAAATAATCCTTCCCTAATTCGATTTTTAAAATCAGGAAAATCCGTCTCTAAACTATCCATTCCTAACATATGTAAAATAGTTATCTTTTGAGCTTCCGTTAAACTTTCATTTTGAAATTTCTCAAATATTTTATTACTATACAAAGATAATAAATAATCTTTATCATTATTTTTGATATAGTTGATATAGTAAGTTAATATTCTTTCCACCCACATTTTGGCATCTTCTTCACGAAAACCGATATCTTTTAATATTTTTTCCATATCTTCAGGAGAGATATTATCACCTTCTATTTTCACTGCAATATTATCGATAATATCTTCCGGGAAGTTGTTTGTTTCAAAGAACTCTTTTATGTAAGAATTTCCGATTGAAGTTATTTGGTCTAAAATTATTATCGGTCTTCCTCTACCTGTTCGTCTTGATTTCTCAAGTTG
>JAEEGJ010013092.1_pt1 | contig 20275 bp, 7 predicted proteins | sample 8958761 | NCBI WGS metagenome assembly JAEEGJ01 (sample SAMN16246546, study PRJNA631951) | gut metagenome | biome: gut microbiome; feature: rumen; material: RS-attached | host: Bos | place: Iran: Karaj | collected 2018-10 | reverse complement strand
TCCTCTTGCCCCTTGCTCCTTGCTCCTTGCACCTTACGACCAGCAAGGTCGTATATCTCTCCTCCATTACAGGAGGGGGCGGGGGTGGATCTGTCTACCCCTGTCTCCGTATCCCCTGCCGCTATCTGGAAATCATAAGCAGTATAGTTAGAGGGACCTAATGTACCATCGTTAACCTGCTCGTCTATCAGAACCCAACAAACATCATCGGGGTCATCAGAATAGGTATTGCTACCGTACAACTTCCATGTATCGGGGTTACGGCCAGGATAATATCTTGTATCGTTTGCCGTATATATACGATAGCCATAGGGCATAACGGCCTCTTGTGCATCAAAGAGGAAATAAGCAGAATTACTGAAGTAAGAACAGTACTTGGTGTACACACTATTGTCGCCTGCATCAGGCCAATTATGGTTGGAGATACTGCTCTCTGTACCCTTATATATAACAAGGTCGGGATAATCTATACCTTTTTCGTCAAGAATATCGAACTCAGCAAACTGAATGGTACCGCTCTTACCATCATTTATACCAAAGACTTCCCATTTATAATAACGGTACTTACTTAGCTTCACCTTCTCTGTGTTGTTAGTATATATACCATCTATGTTATAAACCATGCCACTTGAAGTCTTCAGAACAGGATGTCCGTCAATCTTTCTTCCATTATCAATATTCTGATACCACAAGGTATTGCCATTACCAGTATTCAACAGATAACAGAGGGCACCTGACTTAACATCGACGGGGGTAACAAACTCCACTTGATGAGAATAGGCATCATAACAATTCTGCAGAGAAGCAGGATTGTCTGCATAGGCAAATTCCCTACCCTGGACAGAACCGGAAACCTTACCGGCATTATAGCAATCTGTAACAAATATATATCCTGCAGAAGGCGCAACAATGGCTGCAGCCATGCTGTTGGCCTGTATCCTGCCCAGATTATAAGAATCTTGCACATAAACAGTTGCCAATGCACGAGCGAATCCTATGAAACCGGCTGCATACCCGCCCGTTGCAGTAACAGTAGCGGCTGTGCTGCACTTCTTGATCGTTACCTTACCAGAACGCGCAAATCCAATCAGACCAGCAACGTAGTTCGCTCCTGAAACCGAGCATGTAGCATCAAGATTCAGATTCTGTATCTCAGCACCGGGGCCTACCATGCCAAAGAGACCGACATTGTCTTTCCCCGTAATATTCAGATTACTGATAGTATGACCATTACCATTAAACTTACCGGCATACTGTTTCTTGATATTTCCGATTGGTGCAAAGTATTCCTCGAGTCCTTCCATGTCGATATCGGCATTGAGGACAGCATTTGCAGTTGTCTGACCACTATTGACAATCCGGGCAAATTCACACAGATCATAGGCTGTGTTAATCTGGTAAGTTCCGTTCAGTTGTTTCAGCTCGCCATACGAAAGCATCTGATCCATCCACTCAACACGGTTATATACAAAGTCGCGTACACGATCCACCTCCTTGTCCCATGAACCGGGAACTACAGGGTTGAGTGAAAGCCATTGGTTAAGATATGGCCAACGGATAAAATTCAAACGGGCAGAAGAACTAATCTCTCTGCGCAGAGAATCAACGTCTGCCGCAACGTCCTTAGGTTCAAAAGATCCTTTCATGCGAAGTTTTGCCCACATAGTCTGAAGCTTGGAAAAGACTGATGGATCGGAAAGCACACGGCCCACAAAGTCTGACCAGTTTCCTGTATCACGCACTTTGTATGTCCAATCCATACGCTGATTGGCAGGATAGGTAGTCTGGTCATTCTCGAGGGCAAGGTCTGCATCCCACACAGGCCCCACATAGAAATGGTCATCCCCTCGCTCCTTATATAGGAAAACCTGACAAAGCATATCTGTATTACCATTGAACTCGCTGGTAAGGAAGTGTCTGAGGAAGGTCTCAAGATCCAGAACAGAACGGGTGCCTTTCTCCGGGTCAGTATAGTTGGGACTATAGACAACACTCTCCATGTTGTTCCAAGTATCCTGAATATACCAGAATTGTTCAGGTTGCATAATATCCTCATCAGGATCATGGATAGAAATAGGATTGCCGTAATAAGAGGTAAAATTATAAGGTTCGCGATAAGCATTGTTATCTACCTCTACATAATAACCACCGGTGATGGACTCATCATCCACATCATTCTCGGTCATCTCTGTGATCTCAATACGACCAGAATGAACATCCACATGGTCTGCCAACGTATAAGTACCGCGGTAGTCGCCATTGACAACAAGGTCAACAACCTGACTCCAGGGTGTCCACTTCATCTCAGCACGCTTGGACATGGCCCAGGCCACGGGATTGCGCATCAGAGTCTTGTCTCGATAGCTATTGATAAGCACCCACTTCTTGGCTTTCACTGGCGACTCGTTTTCTGCTCCCTTCATTACATGGTGACTCTTGCCATCATTATACTTCATGCGGAAAGCCTTGTTCTCGTGCGTAGCGGAGTAGTTACCTCTTACGCGGAACAGGATAGGATATTCCTGCAACATCTTGCCATCGTTGTATATCAGTACTGACTGCGATTCAAAATCCTCGCCACGCTCAGTGGGCATGGCATTATCCTGGACATGAATACTGAGCGTAGGCAAATTGGTTATCTGATAAAATTGGCTGTCGTCACCCTCGCCGGCATGACCATAGAACCTTAATTCCGCAACATTACAGAATGAGCCTGTTCCGCCTACGTAGCGTATATATCGGAAACCACGACTGACATTGACATCCGCTCCTGTGAAAACATCTTTGCCAGGGCGCTCACTGATAAGATAAAGGGGTACGGCATCCATGAAGTCGGGACTGTTGGCTCCCTCAAAAAGGCTCAGCACCATGCGATCACGACCTTGGGTACTGGGCGTAGGCATGTATTCAACACGGGTGATGACATGGGGTTCGCCCAAATCAAGGCCAATCCATTGCAAGTCACGCGACATAGCAGTATAGTATGTGGTAGGATCATCATCGAAAGCATATGTTGCATTCGATCCATTACCTGAATAAATCAACGTACCTTCCAGAAGTTGGTCAACATCTTCGTTGTATGCGCAAACATTATTATTAGATAAAACTAATGCAAATGTTACTATCAGTAGATTTCTTAAATTCATATTAAAAATAAGCTCTTCAAGCAAGTTTTTGGACCCGCTCTCTTTTATTTCGGACGCAAAAATAATTTATTTTTTTGGAACAAGCAAAAAACTTCCTATCTTTGCAAGGAAAATAATTTGAAAACAAGGTACATGAGGTAAAGAGCAAGAGAAACGGCCTTTCGCTAGTAGAGAAACGGCATAACTGTCCTCTTGCCCCTGCCCCTAAAAGAAAATAATCATGGGAAAGAAGAAAAACGGAGGCAGCCGCCTCAAGAAAAAGAACCTGGAACAGATGGTAATTGCCCTGTTCGAAGAGAATCCCACCCAAGTATTTGAACTGAAGACCCTCTACCGTGAGCTTCACCTGAATACACATCCTGCCAAGATGATGCTGATGGATGTACTGGAGGTACTGCTGATGGATGACTATATCAAGGAGCAACCTCGTTTCTCCTACACCCTGAACAACCCAACGCAAGTTATGGAGGGTATCTTCCACCGTAAGGCAAACGGCAAGAATACCTTTGAGCCAGAGGATGGCGGAGAGCCCATCCTGGTGGCAGAGCGTAACAGCATGCATGCCATGGACGGCGACAAAGTTCAGGTGACCATGCTGGCGCGCAGAAAGCACCATGTACGTGAGGCGTCCGTAACAGAAATTCTGGAACGCAGCGAGAAACAGTTTGTGGGAACCCTGCAGGTTAGCAAGAACTATGCCTATCTGCTTACAGAAGACCGCACGCTGGCCAATGATATCTTTATACCCAAGGCAAACCTGAAGAAAGGACAGACAGGCGACAAGGCAATTGTAAAGATTGTGGAATGGCCTGAGAACGCCAAGAACCCCGTTGGTAAGGTAATAGACATCTTAGGAAAGACTGGCGAGAATAATGCCGAGATGCATGCCATCCTGGCAGAATACGGACTTCCATACGTATATCCCGCAGCTGTAGAGAAGGCTGCCGAGAAGTTGAAACCTGGCATCACAAAGGAGGAGATTGCACGAAGAGAGGATATGCGTGATGTAATGACTTTTACCATCGACCCGCGCGATGCCAAGGACTTTGATGATGCCTTGAGCATAAGACAACTGAAAGCAGGTCTTTGGGAGATTGGCGTTCATATTGCCGATGTCAGTCACTACGTTACCGAAGGCTCTATTATAGATAAGGAAGCACTGAAGCGTTCCACCAGTGTCTACCTGGTAGACCGCACCGTGCCCATGTTGCCTGAACATCTATGCAACTTCGTCTGCTCACTCCGTCCCAATGAAGAGAAACTGACATACAGCGTTATCTTCAAGATGAACGAGAAGGCCGAGGTAAAAGACTGGCACCTGGCGCATACGGTCATCAAGAGTGACCGTCGCTTTACCTACGAGGAGGTGCAGGAAGTTCTGGAGAACCACCACGAGGCAAGTGAAGAGGATTACAAGAACCCTGGCGACCATCATGCTCCGTTAACACCTGATGCGGCCCCTGCTGAGAGCTTTGCCAACGAACTTATCACCCTAAACCGCCTGGCCAAAGAGCTGCGCAAGAAGCGCTTTGCCGGTGGAGCCGTCGACTTTGACCGTTGCGAGGTCCGATTCGAGATAGATGAGAAGGGCAAGCCTACCAGCGTCTACTTCAAAGTAGCCAAAGATGCCAATAAACTGGTGGAGGAATTCATGCTGCTTGCCAACCGGACGGTGGCAGAGAGTATAGGAAAGGTTCCCAAGAACCAGAAACCCAAGGTACTACCCTACCGTATTCATGAATCGCCCGACCCAGCCAAGCTGATGAACCTCTCGGACTTTGTGGGCAAGTTCGGCTACAAACTAAGAACCAACGGTTCCAAGGGTGAGATGAGCAAGAACCTGAACCGCATGCTTACAGAGGTGAAAGGCAAGAAGGAGCAGAACATGATAGAGATGATAACCCTTCGAGCCATGATGAAGGCCAAGTATAGCACACACAATGTGGGACACTACGGCCTGGCATTCGACTACTATACGCACTTTACTTCTCCTATCCGTAGGTATCCCGACCTGATGGTACATCGTCTCCTGACCAAGTATGCTCAGGGTGGGCGCTCTGCCAATCAGGACAAGTACGAGGAACTCTGCGAACATTGCAGCGAGATGGAGCAGACAGCTGCTCAGGCAGAACGCTCCAGCATCAAGTACAAGCAGGTGGAATTTATGAGTGAACACCTGGGAGAGACCTTCGAAGGAACCATCAGCGGTGTTACAGAATTCGGTATCTACGTAGAAGTAAACGAGAATAAGTGCGAAGGTATGATACCTCTACGCGACCTGGATGACGACTACTACGAGTTTGACGAGAAGAACTATCGTCTGCGTGGTCGTAGCCGTCACCATTGCTATAACTTAGGAGATGCCATAAAGGTACAGGTGGCAAGAGCCGACCTCTATCGAAAACAGTTGGATTATAAGTTGGTGAGATAAGGCCCCCTACCCCCTAGGGGGAATCGGTTAGCGGTTAGGGGTTAGAGGTTAGGGGCAAGGAGCAAGGGGCAAGAGGTTAGAGGTTAGGGGTGACAACTTGTTAACTCGTCTACTCGTCAACTCTTCACAAAAAGATGGTTTTCGAGCGAAGCGGGGTTTTTCTTTTGGTCTGGTTGAAATCCCACAGGGATTAATGGGGTGAATATAGGCTTTTATCTGGAAGCTCGCTTACAAGGAAAAGCATATAGGCACAACATCAGAGGCGTAGCCTCAACCTGACCAAAAGGGTTTTTAAGGTTTTTGTTTTAAAACCCGGAGCATTGTTTTCTGGGTTTTTGTTAAAAACATCAGACCTTAGCGGTTAGAGGTTAGCGTAATTTTGAATTTTGAATTAACTTTTCTCTCCCCTACCAAATATCCTCTGGTGTTTCGGGGTTGTCGTAGACTTCCTTGGGGCAATACTCTATATGATCCATATAGAACTCAGAGGTGGTATTGTCCAATACTGATTTGATCTTCAGGTAATACGTCTTATCCGGGTCAAGGGTAGCTCGGGTTATGATACGACGAATGATGTTGCGGTTCACATTATTGCGGGCTGTAGTACCAGGCTGCTTAAGGATGAGGATGCTCTCCTCGCCCTTCATGAAACCGTTGTTACGCATCTGTTTGTCAATCTCGGCATTAAGGTCATCATCATCCTCAGTATCCGCTGCCCATCCTGTATTAGGATCAACACCACCTAGGGTAAGGTTCACAGGAATACCCGTCACAGGCAGGCGATCGGGGTCATCACCAAAGTAAAGCTGCCCCACGCCACGATTGGAGTTTGTAAGGATACGGTATCTGACCTCGTAAGTACCACGTTTGGGAACAGGAGGCAAGGTAAACACAAGTTCCCAATGACCCACACACTTGACCTCATCGCCACAAAGACTACCAAACTTCAGTCCGTATGCGTTATAATACACAAAGGTAGAGCCTTTGTTGATACTCAGGTTCCCGATATAACGATATTCATCATCGTCAGGGAAATGTACCCATTGGTGAGGTGCATCAGCTAAGGGCACACGACGTATATCGTTGTTCATCACCTCAGGGAAGAAACTCATACAATCCATTCGGATACGGCTCTTGGCCAGATTATCACGTGTAGATTCATTATAAGCCAACGGGGCATCTATGGCATAGATATATCCATTTGCACCAATGTGCTCATAAAGGGTCTCATCTTCCTTATTGACACGACAGCCTATCTTGTCAGGATTACAAGCTATCTCATGCCCTGTACCACGACGTGAATTGTCAACAATAGGAAAACGATTCAGATACACACCCTTTGATTCAGGACTTTCGTATATCTTTACCAGTCGGCGTTTACCCAATGAGACATAATATTCCATAACAGGAATACTGTATTTGTTAGGACTACCGGAATAGTCATATCCTTTCTCGTTGTAATGGAAGACCAGTCTGTCTGGCGACATCTTAAAGGGAAGAACATGGTAGGTAGTCCACTGATATAGCAGGTTCTGGGGCGACTTGTAATTATTATCCGCTACTGCGTCTGGATAATAGTTCCCTTCTGCTACCCATGCCTGCACATCAGCAGGAGTAATCTCTGATGCTGACTTGCCCAACTTTTCCTCCCAGAAACTATCCGGCTCTGCAAAAATGGTAAATCCATACTTCCTATGACGAGGGGCATAGGAATAACCACCCGTCATAGTTGCCAAACCATTAGCAGGTGTTTTCTCCTCTATCTTACCAGTCAGATAAAGCTGCTCATATACCTCGTCCTGACGTTTTGACAGGGTGTCCATCAGACCACAGGCTTCGCAAAGTTTGGCCAGTACTACAAACCCTTCCTTGTAACCTTTCAGATACTCATCAAGTACACCTGCCAGTGTGATGTCTGTAGGAGCTATCACTTTTTCTACCTGATGTATCATACCGTTGATGGTACGGATATCACGGTTTTCTATACTGATAGGACAATTACGATTGATGAAAATGCTATCCGGATTAGTGCCATAAGAAACACTTAGCTTCAGCTCATTCATATTGTTACGCGCAAACTCCTCGTTATTCTGCGCCGGAAACATTGACACCTCGTAATACTCCTCATCTCCACTGTCAATTATACTATTGTACACAATAACCTTACGGATAGAATCTGCAATCAAACTGTCTGTAATGGCATCCCATGATGGAGCTGGGATAATCTCATCCTCGGCCAATTGCTGAAGATACTTCTCTATAGCCTCGTTATTAGGGGCGAAAACCGTGAAGTGACCACGGGCGCTCAGGAGCTGATAAACCGTACTCTTGCTTTGTTTGCTAATAGGCACCTGCTTGAGGAGGTTCACGTATGAAGAATAAGAATCATGCTGTAACATATAACTAAGTACAGTATGATCCTTGAATACATATCTCTGGGATGTGTCAATTGTCTCTGAACATGAAATAAGCAGGCCTAATTCTGCCACTAAAATCAAAAGAAAATATATCCTTCTCATAATGTGGAATGGTTGTATAATTTTTGCAAAAATAACAATAAAGTGTAATATAATGCAAATATTTTGCAAACAAAGTGTGATTTTATTTGCAAAATAGAACAAATGAACGTGGCAAAATATATCCTACCTTATATATATAATAAGGGCAAGGGAACAAATCTAGTCCCTTGCCCACAATGAAGCATATATTCCGATAATATACGGCTCAACTATAAATTCCAGTGTCATACTTGCCGCTTCATACTTTAACAAAAACCGGCAAAACCCCTTTTGAAAGCTTTGGCACTTTGTGCCTTTGTTCTGCTATTGTCATGAAACTGTCTGTAAGCTAGCTTCCACCAGCTTCCCGCCAATAACATAACATATCCTGTCGGATATCAAAGCTTTCAAAATGAAAAACCCCGCCCTTCGGGCTCGAAAACCGTTGTTTGAGACTTTAGCTATTGAACGTTGAAATTGCCACTTCGTTGACTTCCCCTTCGGGCCGTCGAGCTAAACCTTCTCGCTTCCAGCTCGCAACCCCTTCGGCGTTAAGCATTATTGGTATTCTCTTGCTCCTTGCCCCCTAATTCTTTTCCAAAGGAAAATGTTTTTCAGCCCGAATGGCGGGGTTTTTCTTTCATTGATTTCAAAGCATGCAATGCTGCGTAGGATGTTGTTTATGAATGATGGAAGTTTGCTTACAATCAAGCATCAACAACAGCATGCGCAAATCTTGTTAAAGATTGAAATCAAGGAAAGGGTTTTCTTGGTTTTTGTTAAAAATATCAGCATTCAGGGTTTTCTTTGAAAAAGCATACACCTGTATTTGTGAGTGATCCTATACTCCCCCTAAAGGAGAAGAAGCATATAATCTATCTTACTTCTTCTGGTTCTTCTGGAATTCCTTTACAGCCTTCTCCAGCATTTTCTGATACTCTGGCATGCTCTGAAGGCGAGCAAAGGTGACGCTACCACAGAGACGGCCGGCATCAACATCGCTCTGATAATGGAATCCTACTATCACACGACTCTGTCCCAATTCATAAGCCACCTTCATAATCTCCTCGGCATGAGCAGGATCAATAACCATCAATGTCAAACCCACTAGCCATGAAGCATGTGTATGGCCAGAAGGGTAACTTGAGAAATCCTCAGGGTCCTCATGTTCGGGAACACTTGTAGCTTCCTTAAACTGCTGATAAGGGCGTACACGATGGAAAAAGGCCTTGGCGCTGGCACCTCCCTGCTGCTCTGTCAAGTGAAGACGAGAGAAGAGACGGTACATCTCGGGATACTTTTCAGCAGTCAATTCTATACCAATAGCCTGTCCGTAACGCTCCATGAAGTAACGGGCACAGATACCGGCATCAGCTATGGCCTGCTTACCACGCTCTGTCTCACGAATAGACTTACCCCACTGGTACTGTGTCCAGTCATAGAAATAACGGGAATCAGTAAGTGAAGGAGGTGCAGGCAATACTTTCTCCATATGAGGAGCATCTGCTGTTTCATAAAAAGGTGTGAACTTTTCCTTGGTTACGTCATCCTGAGCGTTAGAACAAAGGAACACGGGCAACAAAAGCGCCAACGAAAAAATCTTCTTCATATAATTCATAGCATTTACTTTATAATAGTTGTTTATATCTGCAAAGGTATCAATTTTTATCCCTTTACACAAACAAACCCATAAAAAGTAGGGTAATTCTGTACTAATTTCAGGGATTTATTTGCACATTATTGCAAAACGCATTAAATTTGCGGTGAAATTTTAACCATAATCATATAAAAAAATGAATAAAAAAGGAATTTGTTCGTTATTACTGTTCTTCGCATTCACATTAGGTTATGCGCAGAAAATAGAGTTGCAGAATTTTCCCAAAGGTTTTACGCCCGAGGAAGTAGGACATCGCTTGGCATATCATTTTGTGGATGCCAAACATGGATTCTGGGGTGGTAGTAACACCAAATACATCAGTTATCACGAGGTATGCGCCTGGAATGGTGCCATTATGTTCGGACGTGCAGCAGGCGATCAGAAGATTGTTGACTTGATGCGTGACCGCTTTGAACCCTTCTTTGGCCCGGAGAAGGAATTCCTGCCCATAAAGAATCATGTGGATATGAACATGTTTGGCTCACTGCCACTGATGCTTTACCAAGTATATAAGGATGAACGTTACAAGGAAATGGGTTTGTCCTATGCCGATACCCAATGGGAACTGCCTAAGGATGCCAAGGAGAGCCAGAAAAGGCTGGCACGCAACGGCTATACATGGCAGACACGTATGTGGATTGATGATATGTACATGATAACCATTGTACAGTCCTGGGCTTACCGTGTAACGGGAGACCGTAAGTACATAGACCGTGCAGCCCACGAGATGGTGAAATACCTGGATGAACTGCAACGCCCGAACGGACTCTTCTATCATGCTCCTGACGCCCCCTATTACTGGTGCAGAGGTAACGGTTGGATGGCTGTAGGAATGACAGAGGTATTGAAGGCTTTGCCTAAGGACAGTCCTTATTACAAGCGTATCCTTAAAGGCTATCGCCTGATGATGAAAAGCCTGTTGAAATACCGCAATGAAGAAGGAATATGGAATCAGCTGGTTGACCAGCCCGACTTCTGGACAGAGACCAGCGGTTCAGGCATGTTCACCTACGCCTTTATCTGCGGCGTTAAGGAAGGATGGTTGAACGCCAAGACATACGGTCCTGCTGCACGCAAAGCATGGATGGCACTCATCCCGTATATTAATGATAATAATGATGTACGCGAGGTATGCATGGGTACCAACAAGAAAGCCGACTTCGACTACTATCTGGACCGTCCACGTATAGCAGGAGACTATCATGGCCAGGGTCCGTACCTGTGGTGCGCAGCAGCCTTGCTGGAAAAATAGACAACTGAACTTTCGGAAGTAAAATCGGAAGTAAAAATGGAAGTAAAAATGGAAGTTAACTCGCTACGCTCGTGGAAATTAAAGTGGACAATACTATAAGGTAGACAGAAGCCAAAACTATCGTCCTGCGCGAAGCGCATAACTTCCTATTTAACTTCGCTTTTAACTTCATCTTATAACTCCCGAAGGTTAAATAGATAATTAACCGAAGAAAACATGAGAATGAAAGTAAGAAAGACATTGGCTGCGGCAGCAGCATTACTATTCTCGTATAGCATAGCAGCGGCAGAAAGAGCATATATAAAACTGGACTCTAAGTTGGGACATGGAGGACAGCAGACATGGATGATGATAAAAGCCTCTGATGCCAAAGGAACCGGGGCAGAGATCTCTTCCAAGGGATTCAACACCAATGCCTGGGCTGAAGCAATCGTGCCCGGTACCGTCCTGACCAATCTGGTGGAGCAGAAGGTATATCCCGATCCATACTACGGCCAGAACAACAAGCTGAAGAACAACCTTATCCCCGACTTGGCAAAGACGGGTCGTGAATTCTACACCTATTGGTTCAGAACAGAATTCGAGGTTCCAGCTAAATTCAAGGGCCGTCGGATCTGGTTAGAGCCCGAAGGCATCAACTACCGTGCGGAGATATGGGTAAACGGATACCTGATGGGTAACATGGCCGGTATGTTCAACAATCAGCCCTTCGATATAACAGACCGGGTAAAGCCAGGAGAGAAAGCCGTACTGGCCGTTCGCGTATATCCCGTAGATGTTCCCGGCACCAGCATGCCTAAGTCATGGGGTGCTGCAGGCGAGTGGCATAACGGAGGAGACGGATGGATGGGACAGAACGTAAGCCAGCTGATGACCATCGGCTGGGACTTCACCTTCGAAGACGGCATCCGCGACCGTAATACGGGTATCTGGAAAAGCATACGCCTCTATAGTACAGGCAACATCCAGTTGCGTAACCCCTTCGTGACATCCAGACTCTCTCACCCCAACTACGACAAGGCTGCCGAAACCATTAGCGTAGAGGTTTTCAACCCTAACACACAAACCTTTGAGGGCATCGTACGGGGTAAGATTCTGGACACAGACATCCAATTGGAGAAGAAAGTGAAACTGATCCGTGGCGAGCATAAGGTTATTACCTTTACCCCCGAGGAATTCCCCCAGCTAAACATTAGTAATCCACGTCTCTGGTGGCCCAAGAACAAGGGAGAACAGCATCTGTACACGCTACAGCTGACACTGACAAACCTTTCCAACCATCTGTCTGACAGCCTGCAGACACGCTTCGGTATCCGTGAGGTAGTGGCAACACGTGAGACACCCGACAAATCCAAGATGTTCATCATAAACGGACACAAGACATTTGTGCGCGGTAACAACTGGATTCCAGAAGCCATGCTTCGTACTGATGACAGCCGAATGGAGACAGAGTTGGCTTATACCGACCAGTGCGGCATCAACCTGCTGCGTCTCTGGGGCGGCGGCATTGCCGAGAGTGACCGCTTCTATGAGCTATGCGATGAATACGGCATCATGGTATGGCAGGAGTTCTGGATGACAGGCGACACACGTCACCCCCTTGACGAATCCCTCTACCTGGCAAATGTGGAGAGTACCGTAAAGCGTATCCGCAACCATCCCAGCATCGTTTTCTACGTGAGCAGTAATGAGAGTACCTGCGTGACGGGTGCAGAGGACCTCATCAATAAACTGGACGGCACACGTCCCTACCAGATGCAGAGCGAATGCGACGGTGTCCACGACGGAAGTCCCTATAAGCAAGTGAACCCTATGCGACACTACGAAAATACAGCATCGGACAGAGGTAGTCGTGTGGATGGCTTCAACCCTGAGTACGGAGCGCCTACCCTGCCTATCGTAGAAAGTCTGCGCGAGATGATGCCTGCACAAGATCTCTGGCCCATCAACAAGGAGACATGGGACTACATGGACGGTAACGGCTTCCACCTGATGAGTACGCTTTACACCGAGATGACCAACAAGTACGGTGAATCAAACAACATTGAGGAGTTCGCCCGCAGAGGTCAGATGGTTGGAGCCATCAATAGCAAAAGTATCTGGGAAGTCTGGAACGAGAATAAGCTGGGCTATGGCGACCGCTGGTGTTCAGGCCTGCTCTTCTGGTATCACAACTGTCCCCAACCCCAGGTTTGTGCCCGTATGTGGGACTGGATGCTAGAGCCTACGGCTTCGCTCTATCATACCATGCATGCACTAGAACCTGTACATGTACAATATGACTACCTGAAGAATACAGTCTCTGTTGCCAACGATTATCTGCAGGAACAAAAGGGCATTACCATTACTGCACAGGTCTATAATCTGGATAGTAAACGAGTGCTCAGTCTCGCAACTAAGACGGACATCCCAGCTGATGGCGTTGCCAACAACGTACTGAAGATTGAATTCCCTGAGAATATCTCTCCCGTACATTTCATTGCCCTGCAGGCGAAGGATGCCAAAGGCAATGTAGTGAGCAAGAACTTCTACTGGCGTTCTACTAACAAGTATGAAGGAAAGAATACTGTCACAGGCCCCTGCACCGCCGGCTTCGAGCCTCTGGGTAATATGGCAGCCGCCAGGCCATCGGTAAAGGTGAAGCCATTGACTGACAAGGACGGCATGCACCAGTGGCAGGTGAATATCAAGAACAGCGGAAGCAAAATTGCCTTCTTCTGCCAGCTCCTGCTGACAGATGGTCAAGGGAATGCCGTTCACCGCACCCGCTACTCTGACAACTTCATCACCCTGTTACCAGGGGAACAAGAGACAATACTGGTACGTACACCTATAACAGGGAACAAAAAGTACCAGTTCAGATTCAACGAGAACATGCAACCTTCTAAGAATATTGCCCTGTGAAATCAGGGCAATATTCTTTTCTTGCCGTTTACAATGTAAACACCCTTCTTGAGTCCATTGAACATTGAAGAATCCTCTTGCCCCTTGCTCCTTGCTCCCTGCACCTTCCGACCAGCAAGGTCGTAGACATCCCCATTTTGAATTTTGAATTTTGAATTTTGAATTTCTTCTACCCCCGTCTCATATTCACTTTCCGTCTGACCATATAAGGCAAACTCATAGATACGGGTTGTGTAGCCGTCACCTTGCTCTCCGTGAACCATCTGCAGACGGAAACGCGTAGCAGTAACAGGTTCTTCCATTGAGCGGACAACCTTGTTCATCTGGTTGGAAGTAACATCGGCGAAATCCACCCACGAACCATCTTCTGCCTGATACTGTAGCTTGAATGCCTCAGCTACATAACCGCCACTTTCGCTGGCTGCACAGAGCACCATCCAACGATCTACACGAACAGGCTCAGAATAAGCATACTGAAGATACGGAGTTTTACTCTGCGAGCTTGTGGCACACCATTTGGTGGTTGGATTCTTGTCGTTGGCATACTTTCCTGCCTCATTGGTACCGTTCTGATGGGAGGCCGTTACGGTCTTAGGCATTAAACGATTGTCCTCTGAATATCCGTTCAATTCTTCGTAATCAATCTCGGTCGTGAGAGGAGTAAAAGCCACGAGGTCATCTGTATGACTAGCAGATGTGGTAGCAGCTAATACAAAAGTCTTACGGTCAGTGCTTGACAACTTAACTTCATTAACACCCTCTGGCAATGTTATGCAGTATTTGTACATATACATAAATGCCATTGTCTCATTACTCTTAGCACTTATATTATGCGCATGAGACGAGGCAAAGGCAACATTCTGCTTTCTATATGAACTACCCAGATTGGTACATGAAAGCGGTTCTCCTATCTTCCCTGAATGATAGGGAACTTCAAGCGTAACAGGCTCTTCCACTCCCATCGTAACAGATACCGTACTACCTGTCTCTGTTGCCGAAGCCATAAGAAGGTAGAGTTTATTCTCGCCCGACTGACGATTAAGGCTAATGGCATTGGTACCCGATATACGCATGGCATTTGTCTTGCCATCCGCATGGTTACCCATAGCAAAACGTATACCATCAATCATCATGGTATCAGGGATTAGCTCAGCAGGATAAGCATAGGTGCAGTAGGTGGCGTTTGCATTTCCACGCTGTTTGTCGTAACTCATTACATCTATGTTGTAAGTAAATGTAGCAGGAGTGCCGACCCCCTCTGAAGCTCCCAGTAATGAGAGGTCTGAATCTATGGAAGGATTCTTTAGTCTTACGGCAAAGGTCTTAGGCTGATAATGGCCGATGTCGAAAGTCAGGCTGTCGGCAGAAAATTGAAAATTGAGAATTGGAAATTGAGAATTATTCCCAGATTGAGAATAATCTTCCTCCAAGGCATTTACCTCACGGGCTGAGACTATCTCTGCGGGGAAGTGGATACTGACATCTTTCTGATCCTGGCCACACCACTCATAGACACGTACTATTAGTTCGTCTGTCTCCTCAGCCTTCTTTAATGCCTTAATGCTTACCTTGTCAGTATTAAGCGAAGCGAACTGCAATGTGCGTCCCATAGAACCTGCATGCCTGGGCGCCACAAAACCCATCAGGGGCTGGTTCAGGTGTGCTGCCTCCATCTGTGTCAGCTGACTCCATTTCCCGTCATGCGGGAAGATTGAGTAGGTATAGCTGTTAGGACCGATATCCATGTTAGCCTGATGGTCGTAGTTCTTGCACGAAGGAGTATGCTGCAATGTCAGTCGAAGATTCTTAGCATCGGGCTTGTCCCATCCATACTTACAATCGTTAAGAATAGAAACACCATAGGTAGAGGAACTATGGTCGGCCCATTGATGACCGCACACCTCATACTCATCGCTGGAGCGCACGCCACGCTGTATGGTTCCCAACGAGATATCATAGGTATCCTTTGTGACGGGAGAGGTGAAGTAGAAAGGAAAGTTAACTTTAAGCATACGCTCGGGTGTATGCCAATCCACCTCGTTCACACAGTCTATACGATCAGAAAGTGCTGTCATACGTACATATTGAACAAACGTAGAACCGGCCGTCTGCCTGTAGATACGGAACGATTTGCGTAGGGGACCGTCCTCCACGAGCTGGATATCAGCCTCTCCGCCAACATATTCAGATGGTGTCCTGCACACATCAGTATAGCTAATCTCCCATGCCGGCCATGTATCCTCATGATCGTAAATCATCTGTTGACGGATAGGACTATTGATAAGTGTGCGCGAGCGCTGAGCATCGTAAACTCTCTGTATATCACCGTTTACATTGATATTTACATTATACCGCCCATTGGAAAGCTGCCTGCTGCTTTCGTCGGCAGCAAGCTCTGATGTCAGTTCGCTCTTCTCGCCCAAACGAACATCATAGACAGCATAACCCAATGAAGGAACCGTTGCAGCAAAGATAAAGCTCACCTGCCCCGTCTTCTCATCATAACCGGTAATCTGCGAAAGAACCTCCTCACCATCCGGGCCTATAACCTTCATATTATAAGGTCGCTGAGGACAAGCCATACTTCCCTCTACAATATCAGTACGGTTATGTGAGAGAGGATTATACACTACTAATGGAGTCCCCTCCACCTGAGTGTCGAGCACCTGAGAAGCGGTTCCTATTGCATTGGCCAGTTGCCGGCCGAAGGTACGGTTGGCGATGTAGTACTCGTTGTAGGAATATTCGTTTGCCTTTAATGTAGAGGTACCGGTGATACCGTCATGATGCTGTTGCCAGATGGTACGGATCCAGGCATCACGCAAAGCCTCCGTGGGATAGCCGGCCACTCCTAACCAATAGGAAAGCGACGAGGCCTTCTCTGCAGCATCAGCCAACAACTCATTCTTGCGATTCCATCTCTTCAGTAATCCCCAGCTGGTATAAGAACCAACTCCATGAGTCTTCATGGGCAGTTCGCTGTTCCATACCTTGTATTTCGGGTTTCTGTATTGTTCCAGATAGTCGAAGAACTCGTCGGGAGTAGCCAACCTGACCTGTATCTTACCATCGGTCTTGCCTGCGTTATAGTCAAGCCAATAAGGCGTGTTCTCTCCCTCCTTGTCGGCATTGTCCTGCAAACCGCCGCCGCGGTCGCCGCGAGGTCCCACATATCTGAACTGAGCGGCAACGCCGTAATTGGAATAGTTCTCCTGTATCTTCTTCAGCAAATCCGCATCCGAGGTCAGGTCCTTGTTGAAGTCCTCGTGCGAGTCGTAGGCCCCCGGCTTATATACAGCGTATATCTGACTGCCATCCACTCCCTGCCATATGCCGAAGGGAGGAAGAGAGTTATATGCTGCCGAGCCCCACCCTAACTTGGCCGTATGGAAGCCACGGATTCCTGCATGCCTGGCCAGCGAAGGAAGGGAATACGAGAATCCGAAACAGTCGGGCAGCATAATGTCATAACCGCCGCGTACGCCCAACTCACGCTGGTAGAACTTGTTGGCATAGAGCATGCTGTGCAGGATACTCTCTGCCGACGACATCATAACATCCGTCGCATCCAGCGACATGCCGCTCACATGCCACTGCCCACGGGCAATATACTGCTTCATCTTCTCAAATTCCGTGGGGTAATACTCCTTCATCCACATGTATTTGATGGCACCCTCGTAATTAAGTCTGAAGTTGGGGTACTTATCCATCAAAGCCATGTTCTGTGTAAGCGTATTCTTGATATACTCATTGATGGTAGTTTTTACATCCCAGTTCCACTGGGTATCAAGATGTGTGTTTGAAATAAGAAAAAGCGTCTCCCTGTTGGCCTGACCGTAAACTGCGGAAGATACAACAAGGAGAATTAGAAGAAGGATTTTCCTCATAATAACAGTTGGTTTATTTTATATTTACTGAAGTTTCGGAAGTAAAAGTGGAAGTAAAAATGGAAGTTAACTCGCTACGCTCGTGGAAGTTAAATTGGACAATACCATACAGGCTGACAGCATCCAAAACTATCGTCCTGCCAGCCGCGCTGGCTTAACTCCCTGCGCAAAGCGCATAACTTCCTATTTAACTTCATTTTATAACTCCCGAAAGTTAAATTATAATTACTTTTTACTTGTTTTCAATACCTGACTAAGCAGTTCAACAGTATGTTCTGTGGGATATAGGTTCCAATAGTTGTCAGCCTTATAGGTATCCATTGCCAATCGTCGCAGGGCATTGGGATGCTGCACTATATATTCCAGGTCGGATTTTGTAAACTGGAAGTGAGGATAGGCATAAAGGGGTTTATCCTCCATTGTCGCTCCTGGCTGATAATTATCGCCCGAATACGTCTGTGCCAGATGGTAATCGTTAACCTCATAGGGAGCCACGTCCACAGGGTAAGCATCCACCACGTTCTCCCATTGCATCAGCAGCTGATCCATATCCGTGAGTACCATCACTGTTCTTCCTGCCGGATACTCATCTGTTATACGATCCATCTTCACAGGCAGGATCAGTGTAAACAGTGTGTCGTTCAGTTGCTCTACCCAAGCCATCTGTTTGACATCAGTTCCCATATATATTCCACAGAAGAGCCCATCGGACTTCAATACCAGACGTTCTGAGCCAATAAGCGGCGATGTGCGGCGAGGCTCGAGTGTGACGTTGAACGACTTCTGTCCCAGCATCTTATGCGTAAACGTCCTATAACCCGGCGCAAAGAATTGCAGCGAATGCTGTGCATCCCGTACCTGAAAAGAGAACAGGCCGTTCTTGTCTGCCTTGGTATGATTATAAATCCGTCGGTTGGCATCTATCTCCCTAACTGACACATTAGGGATGCGCCCATTGGGACCGCTTATACGGCCACTTACATTCTGTCTCTGTGCCAACAATGAAGCCGACAAGAGCAAAAGCAAAGAAGTTAATACAGTTTTCATGTTGGTGTTTTTTTTAAGTTAATATCCTCGTTGGTTATAATCAGAACACTCAGAGTTCCCCGATTTCACGGAGAACTCTGAGTATTATAGGAAATCAGAACAAGACTTTCTTGCCGTTTACAATGTAAACACCCTTCTTGAGTCCATTGAGCATTGAACATTGAACATTGCCACTTCGTTCTCGCCGTTGGCTCGCGACCCCTTCGGCGTTGAACATTGAAGAATCCTCTTGCCCCTTGCTCCTTGCTCCTTGCACCTTCCGACCTGCAAGGTCGTAGATCTCTCCTCCATTGCGGGAGGGGTCGGGGGTGAGTCCCTCATTTATGGAAGTTTCATTCTCGCTGGAGAATCCACAAATCAGCTTGTAATCACCTCTGTCATACTGCCATTGCAGAATGGGATAACCGTTACCAGCCGCAGGATTCATGTACCAGGGTGCACCCCATGTGGCAGCTATCTGCTGCAGTTCAGTATGTGTCTTGCCCTCCTCTACAGGAACATCATTCACCTTCATGCCATCCAACATATATACATCTGTTAGCACATCACCTGCTGCCGTTGTACCGAATCCTAATGCCGTTGTACCAGAGACACTTGGATTCCATGCTATCACGTTCTTATAGATAGATGCGGGCGTTGTGTTGTTCTGACCTCCAGCTACCACACCACCTGCAACCGGAGAGTCAATGGTTCCTGCAGCATAGCAGTTCTCTATGGTCAGATCACTCCTGACTCTACCCACTAATCCGCCAGAGTAGTTAGCCGAACTGCCGTTACCTGTTATATCTACAGCACTGTAGCAATTACGGATGATGATGGGAGATGAGTTAAGCGTACCGCCAATAGCTCCTACATATCCCTTGGCTGTAATCTGACCTGTTACATAACAGTTCTCAACAATCACAGGGTACAGATTCTCTTCTGCATCCTTAAAGGTGCTGTGCCCCATGTAGCCACAGATGATTCCAGCACCTGATGCCGAAGATTCCACCTTGGCATTTACAAATCCTACGTTACGGATCTCGCCACACATGGTTCCGAAGAAACTGGGATAATTCTTGGTTCCCTCCGGGGTAAGGTTATAGATGATGTGACCCTTACCATCCAGTGATATCCAGTAACGATAGCTGTTACTTGACGTATTCAGTTGTTCCCATACGAAGTCAGCCATATCCACGTCGGCATCCATCTGGAAGTATACCATCTGCTCCTTGATAAGGACGTTACGCATATTATCCAGCTGCTCGGGACGTGAGATGATATAGGGATTGTCCTTGGTACCATCACCCTTCTGGTAAGCATATACCATATCATGGGCCACGGTCTTCATACGTGCCAACAAGTCCTTCATCTGAGAGGAGGTGGAAGAGACCTTTCCTGATACCTCCTCAGCCTCTGCCCATGTATTCTGAGCCTCCTCGCTCAGACAGCCGCCGGCGGCACCCTTCTCAAC
>JAEEGJ010013091.1_pt1 | contig 20275 bp, 17 predicted proteins | sample 8958761 | NCBI WGS metagenome assembly JAEEGJ01 (sample SAMN16246546, study PRJNA631951) | gut metagenome | biome: gut microbiome; feature: rumen; material: RS-attached | host: Bos | place: Iran: Karaj | collected 2018-10 | reverse complement strand
CAACGGCTCGGGTAGCATGAGCCTCTCAAGACTCGTACACCCATAGAAAGCAGAAAAGCCAACACCCACAAGGGAAGAACCGAAGTCAACCGTCGTCAACGAAGTACAATATATAAAGGCATGTTGTCCTATCGATTCCACAAATGCTCCCAAAACCACCGAACTCAGTTGGTCACACTCATCAAATGCATCGTCATCAATGGCCGTCACCGTGTATTCTATCCCTTCATAGCTAACCACATCAGGTATCCGCAAATCACCTGTTGGTTCAGCGCCTTCGTCCCAATAGGGCAGATACGGATTAGGAGCCACCACCTTGACCGTATGGGTCACCGAATTATCAAGAATTTGGTAATACAAAGTTTGACCCGTTTCGCAAACCTCCGAAAATGAGTAATTCTGGGTCTGTGCATATCCTACAGCCAAAACAACCGACAACAGCAATGTGAGCGAGAACCTTTTCATAACCTGTTGCTTTTATCCCACCACGATATTCACGATCTTCTTAGGCACATAGATGACCTTGCGCACCTGCTTGCCCTCAAGCCATTTAGCAGACTCGGGCGCAGCAAGCACGGCGGCCTGCACCTCGTCGGCAGTCATCGTAACGGGCAGTTCCATGCTGAAACGCATCTTGCCGTTGAAGCTCACGGGGTAATTGAAGCTGTTTTCCACTGTCTTGCTTTCATCGTAGATCGGGAATGAAGCATTCACCACCGAATTCTCATGACCCAGCAAGTGCCACAGTTCTTCAGCGATATGCGGTGCGTAAGGTGAAATCATCACGCACAACGGCTCAAGGATCTCGCGCTTGTTGCATTTGAGGTCAGCGAGTTCATTGACGCAGATCATGAAAGCAGAAACCACCGTGTTGAACGAGATGCTCTCGATGCCTTCCTCTTCCTTCTTGATGAGCTTGTGCAGGCTCTTCAGCTCGGGAGCATTGGCAGGCTCGTCGCTGACGCAGAACTCGTTGTTCTCGTTGTGGAACAGCCTCCAGAACTTGCGCACGAAGCGGAAGGTACCTTCGATACCTTGCGTGTCCCAAGGCTTGGATTGCTCCAAAGGTCCGAGGAACATCTCATAGAGACGTAGCGTGTCGGCACCGTATTTCTCCACCAAGTCGTCGGGGTTCTGCACGTTGTACTTCGACTTCGACATCTTTTCGACTTCGGAACCGCAAACGAAAACGTCGTTGCCGTCCTTGTCCTTCTCGAAGATGAAACGGGCATCGTGCAGGTCGTCGCGCCACTGACGGAAGGCTTCCACATCAAGCACATCATTGCGCACCATGTTGATGTCCACATGTATCGGATCACTGAATAGTTCTCGATCAGGCAAGTTCTTGGAAATGAACATTGCACCCGTGAAAGCCTCACCTTCCACAAAAGCAGGGACATCCTTGCCAGCAATCAAATCCTTAATCTTCTGCTCAACAACGTTTGTTCCCTTCTCATAGTCGTTCACCACGTCAATGATGGGCACCATCAGCAGTTTGTAGCCTTTACTCTCGGCGTACTCCTGCCACGGTTCAGCCACCTTTTCAAGGTTGCCCATGCGGTTGATTTCGATGAGAATACCCTTCTCGGGGCTGAAAAAGTCGAAACGGCGACGTCCATCCTTGAAGTCCTTCTCAAACTTCACACCCAACTTGTTATCCTTGATCATGTTCCAAATGGTGTATTCGCACAATTTCTCCATGTTGACACGATAGGCAAAGCTTGAACGGCCTTGAATCATGCCCTGATTGATCATGCGCTGGAAAGGCTCGTCCTTGCAGGACAGACCGATGTCGTAGAGGAACTTGCACCAGAAGCGGCTGTAAATCAAGTGACCAGTGGCATGTTCAGCACCACCGATATAGAGGTCAACGTTCCGCCAATAGTCGTTGGCTTCGCGGCTGAAATATTCCTTGTCATTGTGCGGATCTTCGTAGCGGAAATAATAACCACTCGAACCAGCAAAGCCCGGCATGGTGTTGGTCTCGATGGGATAGCCTTCCTCCGTGACCCAGTTCGTGGCGCGAGCCAAAGGTGGCTCACCTGTCTCGGTGGGTTTGTACTCGCTGATGGCAGGCAACTCCAATGGCAGCTTTGACTCATCCATGGCGTAAGGCATACCGTCCTTGTAATAGATCGGGAACGGCTCGCCCCAATAACGTTGGCGGCTAAAGATGGCATCACGGAGACGGTAGTTGGTCTTTCCCGTACCGACACCCAATTTCTCCAGTTCTTCAATCATACGCTCGATAGCTTTCTTGACGGTCAAGCCGTTGAGGAAGCCCGAGTTGACCAGCTCGCCGTCCTTGGCGTCGAAGCTCTCGTCCCAAGTAGAAGGGTCAGTCGGCTCAGTGCCAGGTTTCTTCACCACTTGGATGATGGGCAGGTTGAAATGACAGGCAAAAGCGAAGTCGCGGCTGTCGTGGGCAGGAACGGCCATGATGGCGCCAGTACCGTAACCCATCAGCACGTAGTCGGCAATCCAGATGGGCAGTTTGGCACCCGTGATGGGGTTGATACCGTAAGCACCCGTGAAGGCACCGCTCACCTTGCGGACCTCGGCCATACGCTCGCGTTCGCTGCGGTTCTTGGTGCGGGTTATATAATCCTCCACCTCGGCGCGCTGCTCAGGCGTGGTGATTTCCGAAACCAACTCATGCTCAGGGGCTAGCACCATAAATGTGGTGCCGAACAAGGTATCCGCACGAGTGGTAAACACCTCTAAATCGATGTCTTTACCATCCACCTTGAAGATGACGGAAGCTCCCATTGACTTGCCGATCCAGTTGCGCTGAAGGTCTTTCACTGACTCGCTCCAGTCCACGGTCTCGAGGCCTTGGAGCAAACGGTCGGCATAAGCCGTGATGCGGAGTTGCCACTGTTTCATCGACTTGCGCTCCACGGGGAAGCCGCCACGCACGGAGAGGCCGTCGGCCACCTCGTCGTTGGCGAGCACTGTACCCAAACCAGGGCACCAGTTCACCATGGCCTCGGCCTGATAAGCCAAGCGGTAGTTCATCAACACCTCTTGTTGCTGTTTCTCGCTCATGGCCTTCCACTCGGCGGCGGTGAAGCTCAGCGGCTTGCTCTCGGCCACGTTGAGACCTTCAGTACCTTTTTCCTCGAAGCGGTGGATCAGCTTACTGATGGGTTGGGCTTTCTGGCAACCGTTGCAATAGAACGAGTTGAACAGCTGAATGAAAGTCCATTGCGTCCACTTGTAGTAGCCCGGCTCGCAGGTGCGCACCTCGCGGTCCCAGTCGTAGCAGAAGCCAATCTTGTCCATCTGCTCGCGGTAGCGGTTGATGTTCTTCTCGGTCGTGATGGCGGGATGAGTACCCGTTTGGATGGCGTATTGCTCGGCGGGCAGACCGTAGGCATCATAACCCATCGGGTGCAACACATTGAAGCCTTTCAGACGCTTGTAACGCGCATAGATATCGGAGGCGATATAGCCCAGCGGGTGTCCGACATGCAGGCCCGCGCCCGAGGGATAGGGGAACATATCCAAAACATAGAATTTCGGCTTACTATGGTCAATATCAACCTTATACACTTTATGGTCGCGCCAATACTGCTGCCACTTCTTCTCGATTTCGGTAAAGCTATAGTCCATATAACGAGGTGTTTTTTGCTGGTTTTGAAAGAAACTGCAAAAATAGGGAAATTTTGCTTCATGATTGAAACCTATAATAAAAACTGCAAATCAACCCACATTTTTTAAACATAAAACAACTAAAACGTTGATCACACGCAATTTATCCGACAACAAACGACTACAGTCGACTACAAACGTTTAATCAACGGCTTACTCTTGACAGATGGCATTTCTTTGCGGTATAATACATAACCCACTGAAAACAACTCTAAAAAACAAGACAAAACGACACAAACAAAAACCATGGCAAAACAAACAAAATTACCACAAGGGTTTATCAAGGTAGGACGCATTTCCATGACTATTGCACGAGAGGCGCATATCAAAGCCGCTGACATCGTGACAACCGAAAACTACTTAATCCATATTGGAAATAAACACAAGTCCCAACTCCAACCTCTCGGCCTCAACGCATTTGACTACATTAAAATCGTGCTGGCGCAATTCACGGAAATCAGGGAGGCGGAGCGTAATGCCGTCCTAATGGTTAAACAAAACCCTGGACGATCAAATGATACAGTTGTCATCGAGCTGACATTGAATTATAAACTACACTTGTGGGAGGTACGAACGGCACAACCACGAAGTGACGTCAGTAAAAACAAGCTGCTTTGGAGAAAAGGAAACGGGAAGCCCACTAAGGACTCCCCGTAAATCTGTCTTCAGAGCTGGCAACCGCCCGATGCCAGTATGGGTTGGCTGCACCCCCAACTTCCCGTAACCCGCTGGTCAGATGCTCGTGCAGACCTGCCAGGGCGGCGGACGGATGTGGAATATAGCCGACCGACTCGGCTTCTTCAACCAATGTTGTAGGGACACCCAGACTTTCACGCCTGGTCATCATCACACACCCGCAATGGATGAAAACTTTGCAAAACTACGAAACTTTTTGAAAACCATGCATAAAAACCTCAAAATTTTCATAGAAAACTAAAAATAGTACCAAAACCAAGTCTAAAACAACATGAATAGAAGGAGTTTCGGTATAAATCAATCTCAGCCTTGCATCCCTCTACTCAAACAAACTCATCTCCCCAGTAGGCTTAATCCTCGTCTTCCCCAAATGCTTGTAAGCCAAATCGGTGCACTCGCGACCACGAGGCGTGCGCATAATGAAGCCTTCTTGGATAAGAAACGGCTCGCAGACCTCTTCGATAGTGCCTGGGTCCTCACCCACTGCTGTGGCTATGGTGTTCACGCCAACGGGGCCACCTTTGAACTTGTCAATGATGTTCGAGAGAATCTTGTTGTCCATGTCGTCGAGGCCGTGCTCGTCCACATTGAGGGCTTTTAAGCCAATACGGGCGATGTCGAGGGTGACAATGCCGTCGCCTTGGATTTGGGCGAAGTCGCGGATGCGACGCAGCAACATGTTGGCAATACGTGGCGTGCCACGACTGCGGCGGGCTATTTCGAAAGCCGCCGTGTCATCGATGGGTACACGCAAGATGCCTGCCGAACGCTTCACAATCTTAGTCAAAGTCTTGGCGTCATAATACTCCAAACGGAGTTTGATGCCGAAACGTTCACGCAGGGGCGCCGTCAGCATGCCGCTGCGGGTGGTGGCACCAATCAAGGTGAAAGGATTCAGCGTGATTTGGATGCTCCGAGCGCTGGGACCCGTTTCCAACATGATGTCAATGCGGAAGTCTTCCATGGCGGAATAAAGATACTCCTCCACCACAGGACTTAGGCGGTGAATCTCATCGATAAACAGCACATCGTTCGGCTCAAGGCTAGTGAGCAGACCCGCAAGGTTGCCTGGCTTGTCCAACACTGGACCTGAAGTCATCTTCATACCCACACCCAACTCATGCGCAATGATATGCGACAAAGTGGTCTTACCCAATCCCGGAGGGCCGTGCAAAAGAGTATGATCAAGGGCTTCGCCACGCTGAGCGGCAGCCTTCACGAAAACGCGCAGGTTGTCAACCACTTGCTTCTGTCCGGCAAAGCTTTCAAACATGTCGGGACGCAAGGCATTTTCGAGGTCTTTTTCAGCCTTCGAGAGGTGGGAAGCGTTGGCGTCTAGATTGCTATTCATCATTCAATTTTGTGTGCAAAGATACAACTTTCGATGGAAATTTGCGTTTTGTCAAAAAAATGTATCTTTGCAGTCTCAACTCATAAGGTTATGAAACGCATTCTTTGTTTGATCATATTCGTGGCTTCGGTTTCTCTTGGCTTTGCGCAAAACCGTGGTTCTCTGAATGTTGACCAAGACAGCCGCATCGAGAGTCTTATTTCGAAACAACGTTCGCTCTACCATATTGACAGCTCGTTCAGCGGCTATCGCATCCATATCTTCATGGAAATCGGCAACGAAGCCCTGAAACATGCGGAGCAAGTGAAAAGACAATTTGAAAGGTCCTTCCCTGATATTCCGATTTACCTGACATACGCGGAACCATACTTCCGTTTGCGCGCCGGCAACTTCCGCAACCGCGTGGAGGCCGAGAAATGCCTGAGACGCATCAAACCGAAATTCAAGGAAGCTTTCGTTACTTCGGACATGATATTCCGTCCGAGGGTCGACTTTTATAAAAATGAAGAATGACGCAAATTGCGTCATTCTTCATTTTAGCCAACTCGTCACGTTGTCAACGACAATGCCCAACCGCAAGACAAACGCCTCTTCAGTGGCAAAACCGATGTGCGGCAACATGATGAGATTAGGAGCTCCAAACAACGGATTGTCCTGATTCAAAGGCGGCTCTTTTCCAAAGACATCGGTGGCCGCACCTGCAATCCTCCCTTGTTTCAAAGCATTGGCCAAAGCCATCTCATTCACGACGGGACCACGTGCCGTGTTAATCAATATGGAACTCTGCTTCATCAAAGCAAAATCCGCCTCCGTGAGGAAATCGCGGGTCTCGGCATTCAAGGCAATGTGAAGAGTAATGATGTCGGATTCTTTCAGCAAGGTTTCTTTGTCGACGAAAGTCACGCCATCCACCTGTTTCGGAGTGCGGTTCCAAGCCAGCACCTTGCAGCCAAAGGCATTAGCCAACTTGGCCACACGTTGACCGATGTTACCCATACCGATGATGCCAATAGTCTTGCCGCCGATTTCGCGTCCCGGCATGATGCCTTTGCGCTGGCATTGACGCGTAATCGTATCGTTTTCAATTACTTTACGATACACATCTATCATCAAAGCAATGGCCAACTCAGCCACAGCCTCAGTGCTGTAACCTGCCGCGTTCATCACGACGATGCCGCGACGCTGGCATTCCTCCATGTCGATATGGTCCAAACCCGTGAAGGCAATGGAAAGCATTTTCAATTTCGGGCAAGCATCCAAAAAATCCTTGCGCAACGGGATGTTACTCTCGACGATGACCTCCGCGCCCTCGGCACGGCGTTTCAATTCATCAAGGTTCTCATTACGGTCGGGATAGATGACCACCTCATGACCCACATTTTTCAGGCCTTCACAAGCCGCTTCAATCTGTGGGACTTTCAGACCTAGCGGTTCCAAAAAGACGATTTTCATTTTGCGGCGATCATTTCGATTTCGACCAAAGCTTTCTTGGGCAGTTCCTTCACGGCGAAAGCCGCGCGAGCTGGATAATCACCCTTGAAATACTTGCCATACACGGCGTTCATCTCGCCAAAATAGCTCATATCGGCCAGATAGCAGGTCGATTTCACCACATTGTCGAAAGTGCAGCCCGCTTCGTTGAGGATGGCCTCAAGGTTTTTCATGCTCTGCTCAGTCTGGGCACTCACGCCTTCAGGCATCTCGCCCGTGGCAGGATTGATGGGAAGTTGACCAGAAATGAATACCATCCCATTGGCTTCAATAGCTTGAGAATAAGGTCCGATGGCTCCAGGAGCCTTTGTTGTTGCAATAACTTTTTTCATTTTATTAGATTTAGATGTTTTCGAGATTGCAAAAGTAAGAAAAAAGGTCATTAATTCCGTTCTCACGGAATGAAGAAATATATTACCTTTGCAAACTGAAAAAAGTAGATGCCATGACATTCAAAGAAATACTGCGCAAGCTCAACAACCGTTATATTTACGCCACTCTGGCCTTCTTGGTCGTCATCCTGTTCATTGACCAATTCAACCTCTTTGAGCAAATCAGGCTGAAAAGATCGCTGAAAGACCAAAAACAGCAGATCGAATACTACGAAAAAGAGCTTTCGGAGAGCAAGCAATACCTTAACGCTCTTCAAAAAGACACGGCTACGATGGAGAAAGTGGCTCGCGAACAATACCTAATGAAACGCGATAACGAGGTTATCTATCTAATTGAAACCCAAGAATGAAACCCTTTGGCACATGCCTTTTTTCGTGGCTTCTACTTGTTTTCCTGACCTTCTTTGCAGGGAATTTGTTTTCACAAAATCACATCCTCAGCGGAAAAGTTACAGATGAAGACAACCGTCAGCCCTTGGCGTTCGTCAACGTGGTCATTAACGAGGGTCAGCATGGTGTCATCACCGACATCAACGGGAAATACGAAATCAAATCCAACGAGGACATCACTAAAATTGTCTTTTCCTCTATCGGCTATGAGTCGAAAACCCTTACCTTACAGCCCAACCAAAAGAAATGCAATGTCGCGCTGAAACCCACCACTTTCAAACTTAACGAAGTGACTGTGGAAGCCGGTGAGAACCCTGCACATCGTATCATCGACAGCCTGATGGCTCACCGCAAAGCCAACAATCCCAACTCGTTAGACTCCTACAAGTACAACATCTACGACCAGATGGTCATCACCATCGACAGTAGTGATTTTGGCAAGGCTCTCGCACTTTCCAACATTGAAAACACCAACCTTCATTATTTTGACAGCATCCTGAAACGGAGCGACATGATGGTGATGGAGACGGCCTCGGAAGTGCTTTTCAAAGCTCCCGACCGCAAACTGCAGCATGTGCTTGGCACCAAAGTGGCAGGCATGAAAGACCCCACCTTTATCTATCTTGTCAACAGCATGCAAAGTGTCAGTTTCTATGACGACCTCATTGACATCACTGGCAAGGCATACGTCAACCCCATCAGCCGAGGCAGCAAGAGCCGTTATTTCTTCACGTTGGAGTCGGTCAACCCCATTGGGCAAGGCGACTCACTTTACGTAATCTCGTTCCACCCCATGCGCGGCAGCACCTTCAACGGACTACGTGGCACGATGACTGTTAATAGCGATGGATGGGCATTGCAAAGTGTGAAAGCCTCGCCTAACGATGAAGAAGGCATCTTCATCGCCAACATCCAACAGCTTTACCAAAAGATTGAAGGACAATGGTTTCCGAAACAGCTCAACACCAATCTGAAGTTTCCGAGCATGGTGGTCGAAATCGACGGCAACACCTTCCCCATGGTGGCCATCGGAAAGAGCTATCTGAAAGATATTGAAATCAACCTAGAAATCAATAAAAAACAATTCTCCGACATTGAGGTTTTGGTCGACCCCGATGCCGCCTACCGTGATGAGAGCTTCTGGAATGACCGGCGCATCGACTCGCTCACCGAACGCGTCAAGGCCACTTACATCTTCGTGGACTCCTTGACCCAAGGAACCGACATTTTCGACCGTGTTTTGGGCCTGACCGACAAACTGATGGTTGAATCAGCCCTCCCCATTGGCTTCCTCGACCTTGATTTGGGAAAAATCATCAAACTTTCAGCCTACAGGGGATGGTATTTCGGACTCGGAGCCTCCACCAACGACCGTCTCTCGCACCATATTCGCCTGAATGGTTTCGCAGGTTTTTGGACCCGCAAGAAGTATTTCGACTATGGTGGCGGCATCAAGTGGCTGATCAACAGGCAGAAACAGATGGAGCTCGGTTTGCAGTTCACCAACAAATCGGAGGCGATGGGCGAGTTCGGGAGCTTCTCAAATGGCAGCATGCTCTCGGAATCGGAATACAAATACACCTTTTATGAGAATATCCACGTGCGCCAGAACATGGCCCAGTTGCAGTTCTCGACCCGATTTGCCAGTCATTTCAAGGCTTATCTGAGTCTCAGTTCATGCCACAAAAACTATGACGCGCAGTTTTTCCACACCCCAGCAGATTCGTTGACGAGTGCCCAGTTTAGCAACGCTGAAATCAAGCTCCGTTTCGCCTACAAGGAGAAATTCCTGAGCAAACCTGACGGCATCCAATCCTTAGGCACCACCTACCCCATCGTATGGCTCTCCTATCAGCACTCCTTCCCCATTTGGGGCGGACATTATGATTTCGACCGCATCAAATTCGAAGTCTCAAAGAATTTCTACACTCGCTATATGGGCGTTTCCAAAATCCTGCTACAAGCGGGTTATGCCTCGAAAAGCTGTCCCGTCATGGAAACCTTCGACATCCTCGGCACCTACGACCGTTTCGGACTCTATTCCCCGGGCAGTTTCAGCACCATGCGGATTGACGAGTTCGACGAGTTCTTCTGCGACCGTTTCGTAGCCCTTTATCTGAGCCACAACTTCAATGGTATGCTTTGGAAGTCCAACTCCGAATGGTTCAAGCCTGAACTGGTTTTGGTCACCAACATCGGTTGGGGTGATATGAAACGCGCTGAAAACTATCCCAACAAGAACTTCAAGACCATGGAGAAGGGCTATTTTGAGAGCGGTGTGGTCGTGAAAGGATTGTTGAATGTACTTTGGGTAAAGGTCGGGGCTGGCGTGTTCTACCGTTACGGGCCTTACGCTTTCGATAATGTCTGGGACAACTTTGCTTGGAAATGGAGCGCTACGTTTGATTTATAATTGAGAATTGAGAATTATGAGAAGGGGGTTATTATGGATGATAGGATTAGTAATGCTTGCGGCTTGTGGGAGACAGCCACAGAGAATCGTGCTGCAAGGCTTGGCGCAAGGCTCTTATTATGCCGTCACCTATTTTGATGAGGAGAACCGTAATTTCCAGCCTGAAATCGACTCGATCTTCCATGCTGTGGATATGTCGGTCAATCTTTGGGTGGACAGTTCCATTATCTCAAAAGTCAATCGGAACGAGGATGTTACGCTTGACAGCATCTTCATTGACAACTTCAACATCGCTCAGGAAGCCGCTCGCCTCTCCGATGGTTATTTCGACCCCACCATCTCTCCCATCGTGGCCGCTTGGGGTTTCAGCTACAAGAGCGGCGACAGCATAACTCCTCAGCTCATCGACAGCTTAAAACAATTGGTCAATTATCGGAAAATCTGCATTGAAAACGGAAAGGTAATCAAAGAGAATCCTAACATGAAACTGGATTTCAACGCCATTGCCCAAGGCTATACTTCCGATTTGATTGCGGCGTTTTTGGAGAGCCGGGGCATCAAAAACTACTTGGTCGACACGGGTGGTGAAATCATGGCACGCGGAAGCAAACCCAACGGCCAGCCGTGGATTGTGGGCATCGAGAAACCCGCCGAAAACTGGGATTCGGAACAAGTAGTGCAAACCCGTATCGCCTTGCGCGACAAAGGTTTGGTCACCTCGGGCAGCACCCGAAAATATGTGGAGCGCAACGGCAGACGTTATTCCCATTGCATCGACCCTAAGACAGGCTATCCCGTAGAGCACAATGTACTCAGTGCCACCGTGTTGGCCGAAAACTCCGTCTGGGCCGATGCCTTAGCCTCCATCTGCATGGTAATGGGTATGGAAAAGTCGTTACCGCTCATCGAAAGCATGGACGGCGTGGAGGCGTATTACATCTTCGTCAATGAGCAGAACGAACTGGAGACTTTTGCAACGGAAGGGTTTCGGGAACTACTAATCAAATAACTCGAATTTCTAAAGTCGTTTCTTTAGTGAATCACTTGCTCAAATTCTACCATGTCGACAATACGGCAACTTCCTATTTCTTTAAGTACCAACAAGTCATGATCTCCTGTTACCAAATAATCCGCATTGGCTTCGACAGCAAGTGCAAGCAAATAGTCATCTGAACTGTCTCTGCAAAGCTGAACAGATTGTTGAGGATTGATAGTTTCTCCAATTATTCGAAGAAATTCCAACAACGAGTCCACCTCCTTAGGTGGAAAGTATTTCTTGAACTTGGCTCGGGAAGTGACATCATGGATTTCTCCTAGCATTTCATCACAAACAATGAGTTCAACACGCTCATCGCTCAACAAGTCAACAAGTCGATGAAGACGGCGACCTATGAGAAAACTAATCCAACAATTTGTGTCGACAATAACCCGCTTTTTAGTTTTTCTTGGCATAGCGTTCTTGTCTTACAGCTTTCACTTCTGCCAATATTTCCTCTTCCGAAATTTCATCAGTACGGAACACATCAAGAAAATAATTGAGTTCGGCACGGACACTTTGGCGCGTGAGGGCTTTCCCAAGTCTCAATTGGGAGCGCACTGGCATTTGCTGCAAAAGTATCAATAGTTGATTGTAACTGATGTCAATAGTTGCATTCATGGTAGTAACATGTTTTTATGGTGCAAAAATACACATTTTCACCAAATTTGCCTTAGTTTTCCTTTTTTCTTCCTATTTTTGAAGCCTCAAATCGAAAGTCTAACTAAATAAAATGAAATGAATAGAGCGTATTAGGCGCACCCGACTGAAAACGAAATATTTATAGATAGCAATTGTTGCTGTTCTTGGCTCACAATTTACCACTTTGTCCCTTTTGGGACACCCATCGAGAACAAGTTACAAATGCCGTAGTTGCTACGGCGTGGAATGACTTGTTTGATGGGTGGGCGTGGTAACCCGTGAGTCGAGCAAGAGTTTTATTCCACGCTTTTTATGTCGGTTGGAAAAGAGAATATGAACGATTATACACTAATGAAATGAAAAAGAGAATTTTAAAAATAAGAATAGAGGTTAAGACATTGGTAATTGCTCTGCTTTTAGGAGTGGCAGGGATTACAGACGGATATTGTGTCCGTTTTTCTGCCGTTTGTCCATCTGGAATAAGTTTGTATTACAACATTACAGACAATGTAAACCATTATGTGGAATTAACCCATCCTAATCATCACGAGGACGATGGGTATTGGGAAGATTACGAATTATTTGGGAATGATGCCATTATCATACCTGAAACTGTTGAATACAATGGAATGGTTCACATACATATCAAAAATTCAACCTATGGTATACAAAACCATCCCAGCCTACAGCGAAGGTTCAAACAACTGGTGTTTCATCGCCTTACCGCTTGCAGATAGCATTGCCCCAATAGCAGTGGATAATATGATTACCGAAACGGAATACGACCTCTATCAATTCACCCCAACGGGTGAAAACGGTGAATGGGAAAACTATAAGGTCGATAGTTTCAACCTTGTCAATGGCAAAGGCTATCTGTATGCCAATGCGGGTGAAGTCAATGTCATTTTCAAGGGCGAGTTCAATGAGAACGAGACGCAAGAAGTGGAACTGGTTTACAACGAAGGCAATCCCCATGCAGGTTGGAACCTCGTGGGCAATCCTTTCCCTTGCAATGCCTACATCAACAGAGCATATTATGTGATGAACGAAGACGGCACGGCCATCAACCCTGTTGCGGTGCCAGCCTCAACGCCCATCCCGCCTTGTACAGGCGTGTTTGTGAAGGCTGAGACGGAAGGCGAGACGGTCGTTTTCAGTAGAGCGTCTGGCGCGCAAAAGTAACGACGTTTCGCGTTTCTGCTTGGTGTTTTCCATCTGCGAGGACGCAGATGGTGACAATGAAGAACTATTGCTTGCCTTCCAAAGACTCCAAAATGGCCTCAACCAAATTGTAAGCCCCATCATAGACATCCTTTAAGGTTGCATCGAGCATGTAGGCGGGTGTGGTGAAGACCAACAATTCGTTGTCAGCGCACACGTCACCGTGCTCGGTCTGCACATGGAATGCTCCCATCTTGCGGATGTTGTCAGCATCGGGTGTGCCTTCGTTGCCCAAGGTGACACATACGCCAGGCAATAGCTTGGCAAACATAACAGGGGCGATGCACATGCCGCCAAGGGGCTTGTTGGCTTCACGAGTCTCGACGATGGCACGAGCCACATCGGGCTGCACCTCCATGTCGGCACCTTTGTAGGCATAATCACAGAGGTTTTTGGCCACGCCATAGCCACCACTGAAGAGCAGACCGTCATAGTCAGAGGCTTTGTATTCTTCAACGGGTTTGACTTGGCTGCGCGCCAATCGGGCGGCCTCAATCAAGATATTGCGCTCTTCCTTGACCTGCTTCTCTGTCAGATGGTCGATGACCTCCATCTGAGGACGATTGGGGGCAAAGCATTGGTATTCACAATGATGCTGCTCAAGGGAGAGCAACAATGTAATGGCCTCGTTGATTTCGCTGCCATCCTTACGACCACAGCCGGCTAAGATTACTGCAAATTTCTTCATGATGTTTCGTTTTGAATTTGAAGCAAAGGTACAGATATTCCCCCGAAATCGACAAAATCTACAGAAAGAAATTTTCAAAAACACCACTTCAACTCTGCGGAAAGTGCATTTTTTGATAGATTCCGCAGAGTTGAAGCGTGTCTTCTGACAGCAAAACCCCGAAAAGGCACCCAACCGGATGCCCTTTCTCCATTCATTATTGAAAAAGCTTTACTCTTTTACGATTTTTCCTTGCATCAAGCCATTCTCGGTGTTAATGCTGTAGAAATAGACACCAGGATTCCAAGCGCTGCCATCTATGGTGAACTCTTTGGTTTCTGTGCAGTTTTCGTTCTTGCTGTAAACTTGCTCGCCCAGCACATTGTAAACAACTATATTAGCCAGGCCATTCACACCTTGCGCAGCGGTGATTTTCACTTCGCCATTGAAGGGATTGGGGTAAACGGTGTGCTGTAATCCTTGGCTTTCACTTATTGAATTCTGGTCATCAACATAGAACAAATTGAAAAGTTCCTGGGTTTGGCTATTACCTGCCATGTCGCTAAGGATAAACTTAACGGTAACCCATTGGTTAAGCACCTCGCCCACCAACTGCGACAAAGGAATCTCATAGTAATTGCCATAGTTGATGTGGAACATTTCTGGTTTTTCTTCATATTCAAGTGGCTGATAATCTGAACCTTCTGTCTTAAAGAAAACCTCCACAATAGCCTCATCATCATATACCATGTTCCAATATAAATCGAGGTCGACATGATAATCGCCGCCAGCAAAACTAATTCTTGAGTGTTCCAAATCGCTAACGGTGACGACTTCTTCATTGTTGGCATCCATCACTTGCAACAAATTGAGCGTAGGCGGCAAAGCATCATTCCGATTCATATCAAACTCAATGTGAGTGATGTTGGTCTTAGCAACCCCGTCCACTACCAGATTGTCATTCACTATATCGTAAGCCACGGCACCCGCATCCGCAAAATTCATAAAAGTTCTATTGGCTAAATATAGGCTGTCCTCAAAATAGGTCTCGCCATTGTACGTGATTTTAAGGGTGCGGTCTTCATCCTTCATTCTTTGGACACCGCCTTCGCCCAAATAGCCGCACAAGCCTCCAAAGAATGCGGCTCCCCAAGGGCTGGTTTCTGCATTGTAATTAACAGGTTGGTAATATAACATTGGTGTTCTGTAACCAAAAACAAGAGTTTTGGTGGGTTCGTACATGTACATAGCTGGTGTGCAGGGCACAAAATCAGGGTAATATGCGGGAGACAAGCCCGTTTTAAAAAACATATCATAAGGTTCTCGTATCATTTTCCCTTCTGAATTCAACGCCATTCCAAACGGTGTCAGCATATCACAAAAGTTTTGTTCGTAAGTAAATTCATGATAGTGATCAAATGACTCGTATACCATAGGAATAACCATGAATTTCATGTTAGAACCTCCGTCCACGATAGGTTCATCGTTATTGGTTATGTTGGTTACAACTCTCAATGGTTCCTCGGGATTGTATATACAATCGTACGTCCAACTTTTACCGGAACCATAGGCTCCAAGTCGCGGACCGAAGTGCATATAAGCACTGTTGAAATATGCACTGTCAGGGTTATTGACATTATAGTATTCTTCATGCACCAGCAAATCATCAGGAAGATTACTGAGTGTAAGGTCGCCTGTTATTCCTTCGGTTATAGTAGGCAACTGGATACAATATATTCCCTGATCTGTCGTGTTAAACTTTATGGTATTATATACGGTAATTCTGCTACCAAAATTGTTGAAATAAAAAGGGACATATAAATCCAACATACTTGTATAATAGCTACTAATAAGATGCCAAGAGCCATGACTCATCACAAATTCCGTATAGACATCAAGTTCTCCGCCAACTTCAAGCATTGATAACGGTAATTCTTCTATAGGTGTCCCGTTTTCATCAGTCAGGTCAAAAGAAATACGATTTGTCGCCTCACTGAAAGAAGGTGTAAATTCCGTATCTCCTGATACCTCAAATTGGTCGTAAGCAAGAATACGACCATCATTTTCGCCATTTCCAAGAATTACAATGTCATAAAAGCCTTCCGACACTTCTCTTTGGAAAATGGTGTCATCGTCATACCAGCCATAATCCTCAAAACCGTCATCATTGTTGATGATGATTATATCCCATACGCCATCTGGTGCAATGGTCAGTGTGTAAACGGCTTTGTCTTTGGTAAGGACAAGGTTTCGTTCGGGATTTGAAAAGGAAATGATTTGGTGATCATTTACCTTTTTTACTGTTTGGTTGTCAGACACTTGCATCTCAGACACAAAAGTCTTGTTGTCGGTTAATGTGCAACGGTTTTGTGCCTTCACGCTCGCAATGCCTACTAACAAGGCCGCTGCGAGAAACATGGAATACAGTTTTTTCATTTTTTTGAGTTTTAGATTAAATAATGGTTTGCGTACAAAATCTTTGGCAAAACTATCTTAATCCAAAATGATGTCAAGTATTTCATCCTATGCAAAACGGGAACATGTCCCATTTTGCAGGGGGACAAATGGGGGACATTATCTTATTTTGATGATTCTCAATACTTTGACAAAAACTCCAACAAACTCGTTTCTTCACCTGTCAAGCTCAAGGATTTGCGCAAACGTTTTCTTGCGGTCTTTACACTCTCGGCGGAAATGCCATTGATGGCCGCTATTTCCTTGATGCTTAGGTTGGATTTAATGAAAGCACAGAGTCGTAACTCGTTTTGGGTAAGTTTGGGAAAGTCAGACAAAAGTTTTTGGTAGAAATCAGGGTGCATTTGTACGAAATGCAGGTCGAAATCCTTCTTGGTATCGGTATCCACCAAGGTTTTCAGGTCGCGGATAACGCTGGGCAACACGTTTTTCTCGGGATGTTCCTCCATTTCCGTGAGCTTTTCTATGGCATTATTCAGCATTTCGTTGCTTTGCATCTTGTCCATCGACTTAGCTGTGATTTCGCGGTTACGCAATGCCAATTCCGAGGCCAAGCGTTTCTTGTTCAGCATAATGAGGATGGCCACCAATGTGGCAATTATCGTTATGAAAACAGCTAAAATAATGATAATCAATTGCTTTTGCTGAAAAGCCTGCTGTTGCAGTTCGTATTGCTTTTCCATTTGTGTTGCCTCATGCTGGTATTGCTGCTCTTGCACTTTCAAAAGGTTTTCGCGATTGTTGATGGTGTCGGTCAAAATGTTGAAATAGCGCAAGTTCTCCACTTCCCTTTCATAATCCTTCATGTTTTCTAATATATCCGATTTCAGTTTTACAGCAAACCATTCAGAGTATATATCTTCAAAATTTCTTGAGATGATAATGGCCGTATCAATAAGGCAAAGTGCAGTTTCATATAGGCCTTTTCCATTATTGGCATCTGCATCGTGCAAGTAATTGACGCACAATTGCTTCTTGTCATCAAACTTTTCCAATAATTCTCGGGACTCTTTCAAACATTGCAAAGCATCATCCCATTGTTCCAAATCCAAATAACATACCGCCTTGGTTTGGTAAGTTTTTATGAGAATGTCTTGAACTACCCGATCCTTTACACCTGCTTTTGGCATATACCGAATAACGGAATCAAGATAATAAAATGCGGAATCATATTGTTTTAATTGCTGAAATGAAGATGCAATATTATGAATGGCACTTTTATCATCAGCCAATACCATCTTAAACTGTACTATGGCATCTTCAAATCTTTCCATACGCATCAATAAAGCCCCATAGTTATTGTGAAAACTAGACTGTAATTTGTCAAAACCATTGTTTTCAGCAAGTTCCAAGCCCCTATCAATATAGCTTTGGCATTCAGGAAACTGATTATTCCTGAAATAAAAAGCACTTTTAGCTAGACATATCCGAGTAAGCAAGAGTTGTGTTCGTGTTGTTTCCCGCAGAGTTTCTATTATTTGCAAAGATTTGTTTATCAAAGGCATATTTTCAGAAAAAAGATTGCTTTCGTATGCACACAAACTCTTGTAATACAAGCTCACCGCCTTCCAATATCTATCTTTAAGCTCATCTGACAATGCAGCCAATTCATCTATGTATGTTTCGGCTTCCAAAATTCGATGCTCGTCGAAATAAAACATTATCGCCGCATCCAAAGCCTCGGCTCTGTTCAAATCAGTTTTTCGAAATTCCTTCAACCGTCCCACCAACGAATCCGGCAAGGACAAAGGAGAACTTTCCTCTTGAGCAAAGGTTCTTAAAGTGAACAAAACAAGAATAAGGAGAAGAAAGTATTTTTTCATGGCGGTATGCTATCTTTTGCAGAGGCAAAGGTACAACTTTCTTTCAAAACAACATCTGTTTCAAAATTACTGATAATAATTGAATTAGCAAAACAATTTTTGTTTTTTGTGGCATCTTGTTTTGGTTTTTTGTGCAAATCAATTACAATCCCATTTCGCCTTCCTCTTCTCAAAAAACGCCTTCATTCCCTCCTGGCCGGCCTTCGAAATGCGTTGGTTGGCAATAGCCACCGAGGTTTGCATGAAGACGGGATTGTAACGATTGTCGGTGCCAGTCACCATGCGGAGCAAGTTCTTGCACTCGGAGATGGCATCAGGCGAGGCGTGCATAAAATGCTCAATGTATTGACGCTCCGTGTCAATCATCTCGGTTTCGTTTACAACGACATTCACCAAGCGGAAATCTTTGGCTTCGTCGGCAGTGAAACGTCTTCCTGTCAACATCAGTTCCTTTGCGGCAGTGTTGCCGATTTTAGCTACCACAAAAGGCGAAATCGTAGCTGGCGTAATGCCCAGACGTACCTCGGAGAAGGCGAACTTCGTTTCCTTTTCGGCAATCACGATGTCGGCGGTGGCAATGATACCATTTGCCCCACCGATACAGGCACCATGCACATCCACGATGACGGCCTTATTGCAAAAATAAATGGTTTGGAACAGTTTGGAGAGTTTCTCGGCATCAGCGATGTTTTGAGCATACTTATACCCAGCCATGTCCTTCATATACTCAAGGTCGGCACCAGCACAGAAAGCATTGCCATTGCCTTTCAGGATGATGACACGGATATCGTCGCGGCTGTTGAGCCACTCGAAAACCTCGGTCAGTTCATGTATCAGTTCAGCATTCAGCGCGTTGCGCACCTCGGGGCGGTCGAGGTTAATCCAGGCCATGCTTTCGCCCAATTGTACTTTTATTGTCTTGAAATCCATGTTCATTAGTTTAGAGTTGAGAGTTTAGAGTTGAGAGTCAGTTGAAAGTGTAGGGTTGAGAGTTGGAAGTTTTGAGATGCAATATTCGTGAAAAATTGCCAATCTAACGCAATCATTCCACGAAAAATTCGTTTCTTTGCATGCAGTTAATAAAGTGCAATCAATATTTGACGTACTTAATCAACTGATAACTGAACAACTGGTAACTTATTATAATGGACGAAAACAATTTCAATAACGGACTCGACGACCTCCTTAACATGTTCAAGAAACTGATGGAGAACCAGGATCTTGACGCCATTCCAGGTATCAACGAAGAGCAGAAAGAACAACTAAAAATGTTTCTTGAAGACTTCGATGAAATCAAAGACGACATGAAGGTCGAGATATATAAATTGGATCCTTTCACGAAGCAGATGGTGGGCATGGTAATGGGTCAACTGAAGAACTTTACAGGTGAAAACCAAGAAGTCATGAATCAGAATGCCGTTCCACAAGAACCTCCCGTCAACAAAGAAAAACAGCTGACTGACATTCCCGGAACCACCGAGAATCTGGAAGCTAAACTTTCGGCCATCGATGCCCAACTGCGCAAGCCCGACCTCTCCGATGAGGAAATCAACCACTTACTCGATGAGCGCACCTCCATCATGGCGGATTTAAACAGTCATTAAACAAATCAAGAATAAACACATGAAGAAAGTTCTTTTCACCCTTATCGCATTGATTATCTCGGCGACTTCCTTCGCCCAACTCATTGCCAACAAAACGGATAACAAGGTCACCTTTAGCCTCGACCTGTTCAGTGATCTCCAACTCGCTCCCAGCGACAATTGGGATCCTCGCGGTTTCAACCAAGGCGTGAGCTTCGCACTCACCTACAACTTTCCTTTGGGTGAGAGCACAAAACACACCGTATCCATCGGTGCAGGCCTGTCGTCACACAATTATTTCTCATATACACGCATCCTGAATCCTTACACCAACGGAGATTTCGAATACCAAGATTACCGCGATGTGGAGAATTTCAAGCGTTATAAAGTCAACCCACCTTCTATAATGGCTCGCCTCGTTCCTTGTGGCTTTCCTGGCTG